>Ga0126342_10008604_pt1 | contig 18299 bp, 27 predicted proteins | sample Cyp1metagenome_FD_92528 | JGI IMG/M metagenome (GOLD analysis project Ga0126342, IMG submission 92528) | Coral microbial communities from Lord Howe Island, Old Settlement Bay, Australia - Cyphastrea 1 metagenome | ecosystem: Host-associated > Invertebrates > Cnidaria > Coral ... | reverse complement strand
CACCATCATCATCGTCCTCCTTCTCAATATCATCATCTTCCTCCTCCTACTTCTCATTATCCTCAACCTCCACCTCATCTTCCGCAACATTAACATTATCATTGATATCATCATTTTCATCATCATCCTCCAAATTATCATCCTCACCATCATCATCCACCTCCTTCTCAGCATAGTCATCATCATCCACCTTATCATTTTCCATGTCATCTTCTGCTTTATCATCCTCATCTTCATCTTCATCTTCATCCTCCTCAAAATCATCGTCCTCAACATCATCATCCTCAACCTCATCGTTCTGCACCTCATTATCCTCCCGCAATCCTCAACACCATAATCTGGAACATTATCATTGGCATCATGCTCATCATCATCATCATCATCATGATCATCATGATCATCATCATCATCATCAACATTGTTGTACATTACTTTCCCACTCCCCCAAAATGTAGGAACGTATAGGCTGCTTCGAGATGTTTTAAGATGCTTTTAAGTTAAAGAAAATTATTCCAAAACCTAATTATTCTGGGGTATCTTGACGGGGGGGGATCATGATTTTCAAGGTTCCGACATGCATCATCGTATACCTACCCCTTGAAGAAATTATTCCTTGAAAATTCTTTCCAAAAAATATTCCATAACCTAGTTGATACCCTGGAATATTTTTTTAAAAGCATACGTTATATTGAAGGCGGACCTCCGGATGACTTGGTCGGGACTTTGCAAAGAATGTTTGATGAAAAAATGCGTGCAACCCAGAACCGATCATCAGACACTTTGGCAAGCCTCGGCTGGACAGAGCAATTTCAAGCAAGATAGCAGACATGAGTGTCTCTTGACTTAAGGCACAATGCGAAACCCAGGAAGAGATACTAAGTGGTTGTCTTGTGTTTTTTGCTGACAGCGTCACGCGGTGTAACTGCGTTGAACCTTGCAAATTGACAAGCTGGGATTGAATTCCTCTGGCTTTGTCTTGGAGGCCACGTCAATGCCGAGACATTCTTCCTGTGGACGGCCACTCGCGTTGTGAACACAAAGCAGGCGAGATTTTGGGTGAAGCTTTGGTCGAGATGTAAAAAGATTTTGGAAGATGGAATTTATTTACGGCCTTCGTTGTAGTTTCCACTAGCTAACGATGTTCGCAGCAGACCGGCTGCTCATCGTTTGTGTGACATCCTTCGCATAGACCAGCAGTATTGTGAAATATTAAAAAAAGTAAATAGAGATAGACAGATGTATGTTTTGTTATCCTGTCATATGTTGCCCACATGTTCTAATTCTGCAGAAAACTGATGGTCAGTTCCCCACCAGGTCCATAGCGGCAGTTGTCGAGTTCGCCGGCGGCACATGATGATTCAAGACATGCGGGCAAAATGCGCTGTTGCTGTTTGGGGTCTATGCTGGTGTGATTTATCTATGTAACATCTCTTTTTTTTTTGTAACCTAGATTGTTAGTTTTTCGGACCCTAAAACATACTTCAACTGAACTCGAATAATGTATGCAAAAAACATAATTTCTCTCCTTCGTAACAAATGTTACAAAAATGGAAAACACAGGAAAAGGAAAAATGATCGTGTAAATGGCTGTGGCATATATACATGATAAAAGAATTTCCACGTTCCAAATCACCTGATGCAGAAGACGTCGCGGGCTTCTATGTGCGTAAACCTAAAGCGATTGTATTTTGATGTGAATTTAAAACGGTTCCAGACACATCTATAACAATACTACCAACACATCTAATATTGTTTTTACCCGAAGCATCATTATTTTTCAAGACAAATATTTGAACATTTATTTTCAACAAAACTATGCATGAATCATTCTTTTGTTCCGGTTTTCTTTAAATATAATTTCATACCTGCTTCTTCTTCAACATCAATCAAGAAATAAAGATTTCAGCGCCGTATTCATATAACATAGCCCGTGTGGCCCAAGATAGGAGCAACATGGCGCCAGAAAGGCCTTCCATGGAGGCTTCTGGGCGTTTGCGGAGAGTCACATTCACATAGAGGCCGTTATGAATCCTGACGTGAGATTTCCTTACGTCGGGGCTCGTTCGCGAAACCAATTTTTGGCAGTCGTGTCTGAACAAATCTGACTTGTGTCTCAGCCAGTCTGAGCCGTGTCTCAGCCAGCCTGGACCCGTCTGAACCGCTTTGAACGGTGTCTGTCTGAACGGTGTGTCAAAGCGTCTGTGTGTAGAAGCGGCCGTGTGTAAAAGCTGCCTTTGTCTATAAGCGTCTGGTGTAAAAGTGCCTGTGTGTAATTCTGTGTGTAAAGCTACCCGGTGTAAAAGCTTCTCTTTGTAAATACTTCTGTGTGTAAAAGCTGCTCTGCGTAAGGCCTTCCCTGTGTAAAAGCTTCTGTGTGTAAAAGCTGCCTTGTGTACAAAGCGTCTGTGTGGAAATGTGGAAAAGCTGCCCTGTGTAAAGGCTTCTCTGTGTAAATGCTTCTGTGTAAAAGCTGCTCTGTATAAAGGCTCCTCTGTGTAAAAGCTTCTCTGTGTAAATGAATTTATGTGTGAAAGCTGCTCTGTGTAAAAACGTTCCTGTGTAAAAACGTCCGTGTGTAAAGCGTCTGTGTGTAAAGGCTTCTCTGTGTAAATGCTTCTGCGTGTAAGAGCTGCTCTGTATATACAAAGGCTTCCCTGTGTAAAGGGGACTGTGTGTGAAAGCAGCTGTCTGTAAAAGCTTCTGTGCGTAAAAGCTTCTGTGTGCAAAGCTGCTCTGTGAAAAAGCGTCTGTGTGCAAAAGGCCTCTGTGTAAAAGCTGCGCTGTGCACGCCCTTCCCGGTGTAACGAAGCTTAAGTTTGTAAAAGCAACTCTGTACAAAAGCGTCTGTGTGTGAAATGCCTCTGTGTAAAAGCTGGTCTGTCTAAAAGCTTCTGTGTGCAAGGGCTTCTGACGGCTTCTCTGTGTAAATACTTCTGTGTAAAAGCTGCTCTGTGTGAAGGCTTCCCTGTGTAAATGCTTCTGTGTGAAGGCTTCTCTGTGGAAAAGGCTTCTGTCTATCTATCTATCTATCTAGCTATTTATCTATCTATCTATCTATCAATCTATCTATCTATCCGTATCTATCTATCCGTCTGTCCATCTATCTATCTATCGGTCTATCTATCTATGCCTCCACCTATCTCTTCGCCATCCAATCATCATCCGCTCCCACCATCCCAAGTAATCACCTTCTTCTCACAACAATCTGAGTCTGAAGGCTTAACATGTGGGGTTACCTGGGCCTTTAGTTTGTCATACTGGTTTTGTGTGGTGTGTGGTGTGTTGTTAAGCATATCAAATCTACTAAATACAGTACTATGAAAGGCTCTGTATTGATGAGTGAGAATGTTTGGCCGCTATTGCAGCAGCTGGCCAAGCCAGGCAGAGGCCAACAAGCCTTCGGTTTGTCGGTCTAATCAGGCCATCTTCAACACATCTGTTTTTTTGGGCTGTTTTCTTGGCAGCAGCGCTTGCTTCAAACACCCACATCTATGCCAGCATGTTCACCGGCCATTCACGCACTGTTGATTGCGCCAGAAACTGCAAAGAAATGTCAGAGAGTGATTGGAGAACTATCTCCATGAGGTTTGGTCATTATGTCTTGGGCCCAGTTCCAAAAGATATGGCACAATGCTGTTCGCAAGCTGCTTTGGTTCCCAGACTTTGTTTGATCCAGTCACTTGAAACCCGAATGGAATGCTTGCAATGCTTGATAATTGCAGCCCGAAGCAGTCTTAGGCACTCATGGCCTCCAACATCTCAAGTGCTATCTGCCATTCTGAGATCAGGAGTCGCACGCGCTTCATGCAACTCCTTCGTGTGACAACAACAAATGCCTTTCCCTGTCCAAGATGGGTAATGCATACATTAAATACACACACACATATATATAAATAAAACGTACATCTATGTAATGCTGACATTAAAAAAATGTATTTACAAACAAACCCAAAAATAAATAAATATACATATACTCAAAACATACATGTCATGTTCCATGTGTGTATACGTGCAAAAAGCAGGCGTTCGCATGCAGGCAACTAGCAATGCGCCATTTGAGATTTTGAGCCCCTGACCACATCTCCGTGCATGTTGACAAATTTACATCTACATAAATACATAGATCTATAGATAAAAACATTTTTTTACTAAATACATATGTATGTACATACAGAAAAACTATACATACAAGAACAAACCAATATGTACACATATAAGTATACACATAAAAACAAAAACAACAATACAAACGTAAATATTTATGTTTATATACATACATGTAAATACGTGAGTGTATACATAAATATAGAAATACATGTCTACATATAATTACATATATATAAAATACATTTACACGTATAGATATACACATAAACACAAAAACATATATACATATAATACATGTAAAGTATTAATATACATATTTATATATACAAATAAATAAGCAGATATATACATAAACCAATAAGAGCAAAATGCATACATATGTAAAAAAATAACTACACAAAAACACATGTATACAGACAAAATAAACGTGCCTAACATATTGAAATGTTGTTTTTTACACATTCATCTAAATATCTACACATACACGAACATCTATCTACATATATCTACATAAATATATCTACGTACCTACCTGCCTGCCTGCCTACATACATGGGTGCGCATGCAAACATACATACGTACATACATACATACATGCTTGCGTTGCGTTGCGTTGCGTTGCGTTGCGCTACATTACATTACATTACCTACGCACGTACGTACGCACATACACAGAAACAAAGAAACATCAACATAGACATACACTCATCAACATACATACATGCATGCATACATCCATGCTTGCATGCCATACAAGCATTCATAGATAGACAGCCTAACATACCTTCATACCTCCCTGCGCACCTGCCTGCCTACATAGATGCACAGGTACATAGATAGATAGACATGATAGGACAGATAGGATAAGTAAGAAAGGAAGGACAGATAGGAAAGACATGAAAGAAAAAATAGAGAGGATAGCTAGGACAGATAGGACAGATAGGATAGATAAGATAGATAGGACAGAAAGGGAAAATAGAATAGATAGGGCTGATGAAGTAGATAGGACCGATAGGATAGGTTGGACAGATAAGAAAAATAGGGCACATAGGACAGATAGGCTAGATAGGATCGATGGAACGATAGAAAAGATAGAATAGATAGGACAGATGGAAAGTTAGTTAGTTAGAAAGTTAGATAGATGCACTCAAAAATTACATGACATTACTCATGTTTTTTTGCTTGCTTGCTTGCTTACTTAGTTTCATGCCTACCTTCTTATTTACATCCCTCCTTCCTTACTTACCCATGTGTCTTACTTACTTACTTACTTCCTTCCTCCCTTCCTTCCTTCCTTCCTTCCTTACTTAGTTCCTTCCTTACTTGCTTACTTGCTTGCTTACTTACTTACTTACTTCCTTACTTACTTGCTTACCTTGCTTACCTTGCTTACCTTGCTTACCTTGCTTACCTTCCTTACCTTCCTTACCTCACTTACCTTACTTACCTTACTTACCTTACTTACCTTACTTACCTTACTTACCTTACTTACCTACCTACCTACTTACTTACTTACTCACTTACTTACTCACTTACTTACTCACTTACTTACCCACTTACTTACTCACTTACTCACTTACCGACTTACTGACTTACTGACTTACTGGCTTACTGACTTACTTACTTACTTCCTTCCTTCCTTACTTACTTACTGACTTACTTACTGACTTACTTACTGACATACTTACTGACATACTTACTCACTTACTCACTCACTTACTCACTCACTTACTCACTCACTCACTTACTCACTCACTTACTCACTCACTCACTCACTCACTTACTGACTTACTGACTTACTGACTTACTGACTTACTGACTTACTGACTTACTGACTTACTGACTTACTGACTTACTGACTTACTTGCTTACTTGCTTACTTACTTACTTACTCACTTACTCACTCACTCACTCACTCACTCACTCACTCACTTACTCATTTACTTGCTATACCCCTGTAATGCTTATAACTAAACTTTAAAGCGTGGCAAACCTGCAGGCCAAAGGGGGCGGCAACGCCTGCGGCAGAAATTAAGAAATCGTGGGTCAAAATAGCGGGCCACCCTCCAGCCACTTTTCCCCGAACTAACTCGCAGCTCTCCCAGGCCCATCCCCAACTGTTTCCACCCAGGTTCTCCCAGGAAATCCCGGAAACCTTACAAAATCGCAGAAAATAACACCCAGGTTCTCCCAGGAAATCCCGGAAACCCAACAAAATCGCAGAAAATAACACCCAGGTTCTCCCAGGAAATCCCGGAAACCTCACAAAATCAGAAATCCCGGAAACCCCACAAAATCGCAGGAAATCACTAATTTCCTGGGAGAACCTGGGAGAACTTGGGAGAACCTGGGAGAACCTGGGAGTTGGGATTGACCTGGGCAGACTTAGGCGGACCTGGGCCGACCTGGACGGATTAGCTTGAATAAACCACGCGTATGTAAACCAGCGCAGAATTGGATAAAACACCACTAACGAATAGTACTGAGCCAACACCGTTTTGATATGTATCCTGCACCATTCAAAAACCAATTTTAGCACCCAGAAACCCTCAAAAATTAAAACCCAGGCCCCAGAATCCTGATTTATATTATATGCATTACAGGGGTTTATCAATCACTTACTTATTACTTACTTACTTACCCACTTACTTACTCACTTACTCACTTACCGACTTACTGACTTACTGACTTACTGGCTTACTGACTTACTTACTTACTTCCTTCCTTCCTTACTTACTGACTTACTTACTGACTTACTTACTGACATACTTACTCACTTACTCACTCACTTACTCACTCACTTACTCACTCACTCACTCACTCACTCACTCACTTACTCACTCACTTACTCACTCACTCACTCACTCACTCACTCACTTACATGCAGTATTACAGTACTTACTTACTTACTTACTTACTTACAGTACTTACAGTACTTACAGTCCTTACAGTACTTACAGTACTTCCTTCCTTCCTTCCTTCCTTACCTGCTTGCTTACAAGTTTGTAAAATCATTCTCTCTATTGGTCCGCTTTCAATTTTGACAAGTTTGAATTTGGCCAACTTGATTTTTAATTGATCCCCTCTCGAAAACAATTTAGAGATGAAGGTCCCGAGTGAGATTTCACCACCTAAAAACAAAAACTAGTCAACATCGGGGTGTTTTTCTATTAGGGTCCGTCCTTTACAGTCGAAACAATTAATCTTTTTGTGAGAAAAGGACGCTGTGAACATTTCTGGTTGTTGCTCTTTGTGTCTCACTGCCTTCCCACTACCTATCTCGACGTATCTGTCGCAATCGCCATCTGTCCCAGATCAAAACGGCATAAGATCACACAGATCACACAGGCATTTCTGCGTAGCATCTACTTCTTCATGAACTTTTTCATGAACTTGCTTGTGAAGCGTTTCATTCTCTTCTTGACCTTCATGATCCCTTTCATAAGCTAGTCTTGGGCTGCTTGGGAAAACAGCCGCCGTAAGCCTTAGACTTCACCTTCTGGGAGATGCCGCAAAGGTATGAGGCTTGTCCATGTATATAGAAGGGCTTCATAATGGCGTAGAACAAAATTAACTTGTGACGAAGTTCCTTCATTTCATTGCATGTCGGTGCATCGTGTCGAAACCAACTAAAGACCTGCTCTCAAATTTTGCCATTGATCTTTGCCATGAGTTTCGCACGTGGTTTCTTGAAGCCTGCAGACCCAAGCAGGAACAATATCAAAAAAACAATAATAATGCGCGTCCTAGATCGAAACTTCTGGTGTGTGTGTGTGTGAAGGCTAGGTTGCGTAGATTAATTATAAACTCAAGAAAAATAGAGGACCTTGTAGGACCAGGAATGGGGATTGCAGGGGCATTTCTTGCCATGACAGCAGGCATGAAAGCAGTCAACGATGTAGTGCTGGATCTGCTTGAGATAGGACTATTTCTCTGCAGATGGTTTGAGAGAGCAAGCACGGTCGTAGACCTAGATTGTCAAGGACGGATACAGCCACAACAGATACTCTATCATCTTTGTCAATGGCTTGTTCCCGGGCTCCTGCCTCACAACCAACCCCAAGGGCGACCACTGATGGGATCACGGCACATGGACCATCGGTTGGAATGTTTACCCACAATTTCATCAGAACGGCGAGGACGGCCAGCCCTTTTCTCCGGCGCGCCATCCATCACCACAGTCTTCACTGCAGTCTTCTTGAAAAAGAACGATGGAGCTGGTGCAGGAGGCCTGATACAAGTCAAGGTGACTGGCCCGGAGTTCGTCACCAATCACAATGTCCAGGATTGTCCAGGTGCACCTTCAAAGGGTGAAACTCATGCATGACCAGGTATAGAAAATGGCATTGTAGTGCAGCTTGTTGACGCGGTCATTCACATGAAGATCGGTCTTATTGAAGACGGTTGCATGCGAGGCAGCCTGTCAGGACAAGCGGCCGCGGAAGAGCGATCCGATCTGGTACTTCAAATAATTCATGGAGAAAGACTCCTGTCCTTGGAGTTCACGAAGAGGATGCCGTCAAATCACGATCATGTGGAGCAAGGACATTGACTTTGCTGCCATTTTCCCAGCAGTAATTGCACCCATAACGGGCACAGCAGTGTCTAGCAAAGAATTACTCCTGTTCATGGAAAACACCAACTGGGCCAAACAAACCGTAGCACACCGCGTGAACTTCAAGGTGAGTCATGAGGTTTCCAGCACAGCCAAAGTTTCCAAAGGGCATGCTTAGACAGGCGTCACTTCTTCCGTGGAAGAAGAGGCTGGCCTTTTGTGAACGTGCCCAGTTCCACCAATGGAATCATAGGTGAGCAGAGAAAAGCTCTGAGCCGCACGAAACCGGTAGAAGGTGAAGCTCTTCTTGTCCTGCAGATGATCAACGACACATGCGCCGGAGAGAACGCTTCGCAAGGCTTCGCAAATCATCATCCATTTTGAGGAAGAAGCCTTCGCAGGCCTGCAAGGCAAAGAAGTGCGCATTCTTGGCATCATGCACTATATCCCCAAAGGCAAGATTCTGCAAGGACACGATTAAGCAAGTGGTGTTGTTGGAAGTACCACCGCTGCTATCTGCTTCAAGCTCAACTTCATCAGGAGTTTCCCCAACTGGTGGAAGCAAGTTCTCATCTTGTTAGAAAGCAGCAGCAGAAGCAGCAGCAAAGGAACAAGGAGGTGCGTCACTGAGATCGATGAACGCAGCAGAAGAGCAAAGGTGGCGGAAGCGTTGGCTGGGAAACTCCAGCTTCACAGGGACACACTTGAAAGTAGCAGCCGCGGGCAAAGTGCCGTCAGCCTGAGTCACTGAATAGAGCATTGGTGTAGAAGATTGTGGAGCTGGAGGTACAGGTTCTTCAGGAGCGTCATGTTTGCGGAAAGCTTCCTTGAGCCATTCGCTTTCGCAAGCAAGTCGGGCCTCGCAGTCCTCAGGCATGGGGAGTCCTGCCTGTATGTTGGCAATGATGTGCGTACAGGAGCTCTCAGGAGATCCATTCCGTGGTGAAGACCATGAAGGCTCCACGTTTGAGATGGGTCTGGCATCTGCAGCAGCAATGTAGCCCAAAGCAGGCTTGACCAACTTCATGAAGGTGGTATGGGTAATGAAGTCTTCCAAGGGAGCCTCTGGAGGATGAGAGCAGGACGGGTCTTATGGAAGAGGAGGCCTCTGAAGAAATCAAAGTTGCTGGCTTGATTTGAAGGTGCTAACCACTCCATGAAAGCGCGGGAACATCATGGCAAGCATTCGGCCCAAGGGGGTCTTGCCAACACCAGGCTCGCCAAGGACCTGAAGAGCATGTCCTCGAAGATGAGGAACAACTTTCTCAATGATCTGGAGGACATAGGGCTCGATGGTGAGGTTGTGACAGCTGCCAGGGTGCCATCATTGGCCAAGGAATCCAACGCTCTCTGGACAAGCTTGTCGTTCCAGCCATGTAAACCGTCTCCGTTGATGTTGAGGTGGATCCGTCTGAGTTGGAGCTGCCCCAGCATGTGCTGGAGCCCGCTCCTTGCCTTGTGCTTGTTGGCACCTTTCCATCAGATCTCAAAGCCCTTTCCCTTCACCAAGCGCTCTACATATTGTCCCTCGAATTCCCATCAGAGGGGCAGTTGCACCATTCCATGGGGCAAAGAAGGTTCTCCTTGCAGTGTAGTGGTCACGGCACATCCAACCACGCAGATGCACAAAACACAACTCATCAATCTCTCTTGGTTTCTTCCTCTTTGGCCGCTTTTCTCCCATGCGCGAGACTGGCAAATGCACGGTCTCATACACCGCAAGGTCAGGCAGCGAGGGAACCAACATCTCGGAGGCAAAACCTTCTCGATGAGTGCCAGAGGCAATGTTCTCCTGTCGTTCCACGATGGTGTCCATGACATAGTCCGTTGGAGCGCCAAGCTTGGCTTTCAACCTCTTGGCTTTGACGGCAGCAGCCACCAAAACTTCTCTGATGCCTCTCTTGAGCTTCTGAAAGGTTCCACCGGTGAGGGTTCCGATGGACTTCCTCACTTCTTCGGATTCTAAAGGCAGTCGTCTCCGCGATCCATCTGGTACATCGCGGGGAGGTTCTCCACCTGCAACAGCATGTTCCAGTCGGGCTTCTCCAGAATTGCCACGTTCTCGAAGCCCACCGGAAGACCACGAAGATCCTGGAGAGGTAGAGGTTGGTGAGGCTGATCTGCTCCGGGATTGGCGACTGATTCTGAGATTCCTTCTGAACTGTCGGGTTCTTCGGAATCTCCACCATGGGCTTCACCTTGGTCGTGATGTCCGCCGCCGTGTCCTTCGGCAGAACGTCCACCTTCAGCAGCGTCGCCAACTTCACCAAGTCGGTCTTGTTGCGAGGAAGACCTCTGGGACCTCTCAGCCCTCTTGCCAGCTCTTCTCTATGGCCATCCAGCGCGGCTACCGCTCTGTGAGTCTCTTCCACTAGGGCTGCTTGCTGGCGAGCACGGCTCCTTGTTTTCACGGCTTGCAGCCTGAAGGTCACCGCCTCGTCCTCCATGAAGCTTTCCAAGAGCCCCATCCGAGACCTCAGTGTGATGGCATTGAGGTGCACCACTGTGAACAGATGTTGCACTCGAGACAGCCAAAGCTTCGGCCAAGTGCGACGTTTCACCATGTCCACTGCAGTGGATACCATTGGCAGCAGCGTTGGGAGAAACCGCAAAAATGGTCGTTGAATCAGCCACACGAGCAGTCCTTGATAATGCCATCTCTTCCGAAGCAGCAGACGCATCAGCATGCGACTCCATCGCAGTTGAGAGGGAGAGGCTGGATGTTGGGAAGGCAGCATCTTATGCGGTTGTGGGATGTAGTGCGCAACCATGTTCAAATCACCACCAGCCGCACCGAACTTGGATTTCACCTTCCATGCCACTTTGCCTTCACATTGAACCTCACAAACACCTCACAATGCCACGACTCTGCAGTGAGGGAAGGCCAAGTGCTGGGGTCGGCAGGCAAAAGATTCAAACCATAGTGACCAGCTTTCATCTTTGAAAGGGGAATCCATCGATCTCCTAGAAACTTCAGCTGCATCCTGTTTCCCACAAAGTCCAGCACAGCTCCAAGGCTCTCTACAGTAAAAAGTCTTTGCCCAAGAGACAGAGACAACCTAGTGAATCGCAGGGGATCTCACAAATCCAAATCAAAACCACACGATCCAGCAAGGGAACTGGAAGTCGGATGTGTTGGCCGCTCTGCAGCACGCCTCCATTTCAAGAAACAAAAATAATCAACTTGCTGTTTCACCTCCACCAAGCTCTAAATCCAGTTGGGGGCCAATTCCAAGGCCTTCAAAACATTCTGAATCCAAACAGCTCCAGCGCAACTTCTGTTGCAGGCGGAGTCCACAGCAGCAATGTTGATCTTGTCACGGTCTAATCCTTTCGGAGTTGATGAGCTAACAGCCAAAGCTTCAGACAGTGTGCTCGCCACATTGATCTCGTAAATCTCAGGCAAATCATCACAACGAACACCAAAGGCAGCTTCTGTGAAAGCAACCTCAGCAGGCAGCAAGTCCACCACGTTGGACTCCACAACGTTGCCTTCGGCAGGCTTGTAGGAAGTTGATTTGCCAACCGATCCAACAGCAGGTTTCTTCACCGGCTTGGGAAACTGTGGCATCGGTGGTCCATGTCCTTGTCCTGAAGGTTGACCTTCGGGAGGACCAGGGCATTCTGCATCTCCTTGCCGAAGCCTAGTTTGCCACACGCAAAGCATTTGCCCTCTTTGGTGGCACCACTGCGACCACGACCACCGGACCCACGGCCTTTGAAGCCACGATCTTTGCGAAGGGCTCCATGAGCTCGAGCTCCACGAAGAGCCACCAGGGCCTCCACAGCGTCAGCCACTTGCTGCTCCAAAGCCGCAAACTCCTCCTCGCTATGGCCAGCAGCCGCAGCTTCATCCAGCTCAGTTGCCAGGATCTCCAAAGTTTCCTGCAAACCTTGGAAATCATTATCTTCTCCATCATCTTCGGCTCCATCTTCAGCGACGTCACCAGCTGTCTCGTTGATCTCATCCTCCTGGGTCTCTTCATCCACAGGGGCGTCCTCAGCTTCAGTCACATAGACAGAGCCCGGGCGGCTCTTACCACCACGCCGCCAGCTTGAAGAGGTAGTAGATGCTGAAGATGATGCGAAACCTCGACTAGAGGATGTCAGGCAGGGTGTCCTCTTCTGGAAGTTGCCACCACCACCACCACCACCAGGGCTATCCACCAGCCATGTGAACCCGCTTGAAAAGCCTTACAGCTTCTCGTCCACAAATCCCATAGTTGTCCGTATCGGACCCCAACGTAGTTTCCAGCATCTGCTTCTGGATCTCGGAGAGTTGCAGCTTCTGCTTGAAGAACCATGCTTGTTCCGAATGGTCCGCATTCACACCTTCAGACTTCATCTCCCCAACCAAGGTCCGGAACCTCATTGCGAAGTTCGGGATGCTTTCACTGGGTCCTCGTTTGAGGGCCATGTAATCATGTAAAACCTTTCTCTCAGTTCGCCCTTCCTGTCAAGGGCTGTGCGTCCAACCATCTCCTCCCATGAGGCTAAGATCCTTTGGATGCCATAGTCATACTGGGCAGGGATGTCCTCCTCCACACCGGTCTCGATGTTCAGCTCCTTCTCGCAGCCTTGTACTCCAACTGCTTCGGGTCGAACTCCACAGCTCGTAGTTTGGCACTGCCCTTCTGCCTCATTGCGAAGCGGGCTGCCAAGTTGAAGTCGGTGGTCTTCTTCAGGTCGATCGAACTCAGCCACCAAACAACACTGCGATTGAAGTCACGCAGGCTGTCTGACCGCCCGTCCCAAACGGGGATGTAGCTGTCAAACCCACGTTCCTTCTTCTCATCGTCCGCCATCAGTCCAGGGAGCTCCAAGAGGTAGTCCATGAAGTAGTCCAGCCACCACCAAGTAGCACCAAGGAAGCCAGGCAGGTCCAGGGAAAGGATGTAGTCAACAGCACGTCCAAGTCGTAGAGGATGTAGTCCAGCGCGCCCGGGTAGGAGAGGATGTAGTTCGCAGCACGTCCAATTATGAGAGTCCAGAGCACGGCCAGGTCGTAGAGGATGTCTAAGAGATCACGTCCAGGTAGAAGGTGATGTAGTCCAGCAGCCAGCTCTTCGCAGGAAGCGAAGCAGCGCACCGCACGCAACTGGATCCACGCCGGGCTCCAGCTACCACTGTGAAATGGCAGCCACAGGGGCAAGGCTAGCGTACACCTTTTCGGTGGGCGTAGAGCCAAATTCTCAAGGCCTGTAAAACAGGTGAAAACATGGGATCTGAGGGCCATGATGTGCTTTCATAATTATCTACATATATACGTATGCATAGACACCATAGACTTATTTATACAGGTACATGAAAATCACTGTGTGTATCTCCGCTCTCTCTCTCTCTCTCTCTCTCCCCCCCCCTCCCCCTGCCTTCCTCTGAATGACTGGCCAACTGTTGCAACTACAGTACCTTTACTCATGATCACCTGTACGGAAAATCAATTCTGCGGAGCAAGAGCTCCTCCAGCGGGCGCATGCGGACGCCAGACCTCAAAAATTGTCATGGAGGATCAGGCAAAGAACCTTCTCCAAATCACTGGCCATGCTCACCCGTGAAACCTGACGCCCAAGATTAGCATGCTGTTGCCAATCACGGTTTTCATCAGCGTATATCCAAGTGTACAAGGCCAGCAACCAAACAAAAGATTGTGGAGAGAAAATAAGCACTCGGCTTGCTGACCGCTCTAGTCAGTCATTCGCTGTTCCACGGCACCTGAACTTCTCAGTGATGGAGGTGGACTTAAGCGCAAATGTGGCATCTGGTTCAAATTCCTCATGCAAATCTGCTGAGCAACTCCATGATATCTATGTGCACCTCTGTCTACAAAGTGATGTAATGAAAGGGAAGAGAAGGCATGTCATGCAACACAATGTTGATTATGTATGTATGTATGTATGTATGTATGTATGTGTGTGGATGGATGGATGGACGGACAGATGGATGGATGGGTCCATGCATGCATGGATAATGTGTGCATGTATGCACCTGTGCATGTATGCACGTATGCATGTTTGGATGTATGTGTGTGTACACTCTGGTAAACAAACGTAGCGACAAAAACCCGCGTATAACGATAGGTTTTCCCAGGTTGGTGTGTGTGTGTATGTGTGTGTGTGCGTAAAATGGCGATATCCCGGGAAGAAAATGGATAGCTATGTTAGCAGCGTCCTCCTTTTGATAAACCTATGTTATACGTGCGATGGAGAACAACATGATAGCCAGGTTAGTGGGCTTCCTTCCATGTTGGAAACCTTGAGTGCTGTAAGCTGATAGCCAGGTTTGTGGGCTTCCTTCCATGTTGGAAACCTTGAGTGCTGTAAGATGATGGCCAGGTTAGTGCGCTTCCTTCTATGTTGAAAACCTTGAGTGCTGTAAAATGATAGCCAGGTTAGTGGGCTTGCTTCCATGTTGGAAACCTTAAGTGCTGTAAAATGATCGCCAGGTTAGTGGGCTTCCTTCCATGTTGGAAACTTTGAATGCTGTAAAATGACTCCCTGCGGGAAGGAAGGGTACGGCATGTGGCCACCACTGGGTAGGCCCCTGGCTGACCTAGCTATGGGGCTATGGGGATTTTTTTTATTTTACAGGGACTAGGTTGTTAACTTGCACGGGTCATCGAACCACTTGCATATGCGTGCAAGCGTGTCAGGTTTTGCGGGGTTCCCCTCAGAAATATCAATATGTAGCCACTGGTAAAACCCAAGATTTGGGGGGTCGATAAAACAGCATATACATATACATTTACAGGTACCATAACATATTCATATACCTTTAGATTTCCACAACTATCTTGCCACTCGTGGGTCACTAGACGCCTATGATCGATCAGGCCCTTTACCACTCAAAGTCCAAATTCCCGTTTTTCCGGTGTCAGGCGTGGCGGACTGATCTCAAGAAGTTCGTAGACAGTACTGCAAGCACTACTAGCTGAGCTTTGCAGGGCTTCCTGGACTAGCAGTTTTTTCGGTTGTGACATTGCCAAATGAAACATGAGTTTGGAGCCGGTTTGGACTGAGTTTGGAGAGAGTTTGGAGACTCTCCAAACTCGCTCCAAACTCATTCCTCTTTTCCAAAAAAAAAGAAGGTAAAATAGAAAAAATGAAACCCTTTGAGTTTGGAGCGGGTTTGGGGTGAGTTTGGGGTGAGTTTGGAGAATCTCCAAACTCGCTCCAAACTCATTCCTCTTTTCCAAAGAAAAAATAAAATAACAAAAAAAACATATGAGTTTGGAGAGAGTTTGGAGAGAGTTTGAAGAATCTCCAAACTCACTCCAAACTCACAAAGAAATCTTTGCTTGATGTCATTTTTCCAAAACAAAGGAAAATGAGTTTGGATAATCTCCAAAATCTTTCCAAACTCAAAAAAATATGCGTGCACAACTTTTCTTTTGAGTGGCTGCGCGCATATTTTTTTGAGAAAAGTTGTGCACGCATATTTTTTGAGTTTGGAGAGAGTTTGGAGATTCTCCAAACTCATTTTTTCCTTTTTTTTTAAAACAAAATTTTTGAACAATGACATCAAGCAAAGATTTCTTTGTGAGTTTGGAGTGAGTTTGGAGATTCTCCAAACTCTCTCCAAACTCACTCCAAACTCGCTCCAAACTCACAAAGAAATCTTTGCTTGATGTCATTTTTCAAAAAAAAGTTTAAACAAAAAAATGGAAAAATGAGTTTGGAGAATCTCCAAACCCTCTCCAAACTCAAAAAAATATGCGTGCACAACTCTTTTTTGAGTGGCTGTACGCTTTTTTTTAAAGTTGTGCACGCATATTTTTTTTTGGAGAGAGTTTGGAGATTCTCCAAACTCATTTTTTTTCCTCTTTTTTTCAAAACAAATTGAAAAATGACATCAAGCAAAGATTTCTTTGTGAGTTTGGAGTGAGTTTGGAGATTCTCCAAACTCTCTCCAAACTCACTCCAAACCCGCTCCAAACTCATATGTTTTCATTTTTCCGTTTTATTTTTTCTATTTTGCTTCTATTTTTTGAAAAAGAGGAATGAGTTTGGAGTGAGTTTGGAGATTCTCCAAACCCCTCCAAACTCATATGTTTTCATTTTTTTGTTATTTACTTTTTTTGGACAAGAGGAATGAGTTTGGAGTGGGTTTGGAGATTCTCCAAAATGACTCCAAAGTCGGTCCAAACTCATATGTTTTCATGTTTTTTCTATTTTACTTTGTTTTTTGGAAAAGAAGAGGAATGAGTTTGGAGTGAGTTTGGAGATTCTCCAAACCCTTTCCAAACTCACTCCAAACTCAAATGATTTCATGTTTTATTGTGTTTTCCCTTTATTTTTTTCATTTTAGTTTGGAAAAGACAAACGACTTTGGAGTGAGTTTGGAGATTCTCCAAACTCTCTCCAAACTCACCCCAAACCCGCTCCAAACTCATGTTTTCAGATTTTTCTGTTTTTTTTTTGGTTCTTTTCTATTTATTTTACTTTTTTGGGAAAAGGGGAATGAGTTTGGAGTGAGTTTGGGGATTTTCCAAACTCACCCCAAACTCAAAAAATGATTTCTATTTTTTCTGTGTGTGATTCCCTTTATTGTTATCTTAAACATTTTTGGGGAAGAGAGGAATGAATTTGGAGTAAGTTTGGAGGTTCTTCAAACTCTCTCCTAACTTACTCCAAACTCGCTCCAAACTCATATGGTTTCATTTTGCTGTTTCTTCTTTATTGTCAACTTATTGTTTTTTTGAAAAAGGAATGATTTTTCATTCTTTCCGTTAACTTTATTGGATGTTTTTAAAGAAAAAGGAATGAATTTGGAGGTTCCCCAACGTCTCTCCAATCTCGCTGAGGGCACTTGTAGCTACTCCGCTGGGACCTGAAATTACATATTCTGGCCGCTGTTTTATTGGAACATATCAAATAAACCTTGTGCACGCATATCACCCGGAGCGGCTAAGCTCGTGCAAGTTATCAGACTAGGTTGCTCAAAATCACAACCTAGTGGTCTTCCCCGGCTAGATGGAGCGCCAAAAATGCCTTTTTTAAAAGATCCGTGCTATTGAAATTGATCGAAAAAAGGCTATGAAAATCAATTCTTGGGTTCCTGGTAAAATGCTCCACTGTGGTCCCTGGGGGAAGGGGGATACGGCCTGCAGCCACCAGTGGATAGGCCACTGGCTAACCTAGCTATGGGGGGGAACATGTGTTTTTCATTTTACAGGGACTAAGTTGCTCAAAATCACCACCAACAATCAATTTCCACCTTGAGATGTCATTGAACTAAGTGCGCAAAGGGATGTGCATAAAGCAAGTTCCTAATCATCAGAGTCTCGCACCTGAGGTCATCCAGTGATGTATGGACAAGTTCGTGATTGAAGTTGTTCTATGAAAGGTTTGCTTGTGGGATTTTATTTCCTTACATAGATATGTAATAACCAGATGTTTGGTTGACTTCACCCACATTCACAATATATACCATTGGATGAAAACTCAAGGCATTGGCACAAATGTGTGCCATGCAGGCTGTAAGGGCCACGTTAGCCACCTGAGATTCAAGAGAGAACAGAAGGACAAAAACAAGGTCACTTTATGGGATGAGATGAAACCATCTGGAACAGAGTACAATAGCTATGTTAGGTATAGCTAATTTTTGCCAATAGCCAGGTTAGTGGGCTTCCTTCCATGTT
>Ga0126342_10008603_pt1 | contig 18300 bp, 16 predicted proteins | sample Cyp1metagenome_FD_92528 | JGI IMG/M metagenome (GOLD analysis project Ga0126342, IMG submission 92528) | Coral microbial communities from Lord Howe Island, Old Settlement Bay, Australia - Cyphastrea 1 metagenome | ecosystem: Host-associated > Invertebrates > Cnidaria > Coral ... | reverse complement strand
TCTTCTTCCTTCTTCTTCCTTCTTCTTCCTTCTTCTTCCTTCTTCTTCCTTCTTCTTCCTTCTTCTTCCTTCTTCTTCCTTCTTCTTCCTTCTCCTTCCTTCTTCTTCCTTCTTCTTCCTTCTCCTTCCTTCTCCTTCCTTCTTCTTCTTTCTTCTTCCTTCTTCTTCCTTCTTCCTTCTTCTTCTTCTTTCTTCTTCCTTCTCCTTCCTTCTTCTTCCTTCTCCTTTCTTCTCCTTCTTCTTCCTTCTTCTCCTTCGGCATCGCAACTGCGAGCTCCGGAGCTCAGTGGGCACTGCCGGACCTCAACTGCGAGCTCCAGAGGTCAGTGCCCATGTCAAGAGAGAATGTCAGAATAAATGCCAGATAGAATGCCAGAATAGAATGTCAGAAAATATATGCCACATATACTTCCAGATGAGATGTCAGAAACTATAACGAAATAATTTGTCGCGGTGGGGATCGCTCGACGTAAGGTAATTCCTCATCTAAATAAGGAAGTTCATGTTGGCACTTTCAGGGCGCCAAGTTGGTACTTGGCAAAGGTTCCAGGATGGTACAACAGAGAATGGCAGAGAAATCATTCCCCCATGGAACCAAGAACCAAGAACCAAGAGCCAAGAATGCACAGAGAATCTGGTGGGAATCTTGATTCTTGTTTCTTGGTTCCATGGGAGAATGCATTCTTTTCCCAAAGAATGCATTCCTCCATCATGCTAAGTCGACTCTTACTGTACATCCAAGTACTTTCCAGGACACATCTGAAACATACAACCTGCGTGACAGACCCCGTTGATCCCACCAATGAAACCAGACAAGATGAACAGTTACTTTTTTTTTTTGGGGGGCGTACCAATATAATCCAATATATATATATATTATATACATATATAATTTATAATATGTATAATTATACACCTAGATAATAGTAATAACCAACATAATCAATTTGGGTTTGCAACATGTCATGGGGAATACATTGGATACAACCCATACAACCGTGGGGATGGAATCCGAATGCTCACCATGCAGGTGCCGATTTTCTCCTTACTTATCTCTGGAGCCATGGAAGCGATGCGTACCATGCCTATCACTCTTGACGAGGAAGCAACAGCAACTTGGCAAGGGTTTTCTAGTGGATGTTATGTCGCTTCTGTCATGCATCCAGTCAGTCGGCATCAAGGTTTTGGCTGCTTTGATTTATTGTGGTTAAAACAATGCCATAAACTACCCATTTGGGAATGGTTTATACCACCTATTTATGGTGATTTGGGGGATGGTTTACTATTGTTTTGACCACATTATTGTGTTTTCGTATTTTTTTGTCATGTTTGTCTGCAAGGAGTGCGGGGAAGACGAGTGGGAGTGTGTAGACGTGGACAAGTCTACCAGGTCTACCAGCAAGACCACGGACTGGGGAAAGATCATCGGACACGGATTAAGATCTGTGCAATTCCACTCAACTCTTTCGGGCGAATTAATCGTGTGCCTTGGCTGTAAAGATTCACAATTTCTGCAGATCTTCACGTTTAGATTGGCAAACTTGGTATCTTGGTACTTGGTGGAGGTGCCACTCTTGGCACTGCGTGTTTTTTTCTAGGTGTCTTGCATATTACAATGCCCGCCTGCAATCCTTGAAGCGTGGAGAAGTCTTGCCAGAGGAGGCTGGATCGAAGCCAGAGCTCGTTCTTTACCATTGTCCTTTCCATTGTTCTTTCCTCTTACCAGCCTTACCACTGGAAGATATGTGCAAGAGAAGATCAGCTAGATTTGGAGGTTTGACCAACCTGCTGCGCGGCCTTTCCACTGATTACTGTAGTCACTGATTAGTAAGTGACTAATGTTGGTAAAACAATAACAACAAATTTCACCATAAATAGGTTGTATAAACCATTCCCAAATGGGTGGTTTATTATTGTTTTTCCATGTTTTTTTCCCACATTAGTCTGATTTCTTGTGTCAGGATGGTGACACCTTCGAGACTTCTTCTCAAGGGAAGGCGTGGCTGGCAGCTGCTGCAGAGTTTAAGGCTTTGTTGCAACTCGGCTTGGACTCGACATAGACTCGACATGGACTCGCCTTAGAGCTGCTCGAGTACAATGCATGACATTGCATTGTGAATCACTATGAGTGCATTAAATAACGAATGATGTATGAATATGTACAGTATAAATCAACAATAAAACCATTCTTTGGACATGTTTGGAGCATGAAGAAGTCGTTACTCATCTGAGGCACCAAGGTGTGGAAGCTGCTGGAGTTCAAGGAGAGTTGTGACCACATTGACCTTACACACAATTGCAGTGTTGCGCCTGTTCCTGAAATCGGGGATGGATCAAAATCTATGAATTACCATGTTTTGGGGGGATTTGACCATCAACAATGGTGGTTTCATGGGGGTTTAATGATGGCTATGCCATATTTTGCGGGACAAACATCTAGCTGAAGCAGCTATTTTGGAGACTGCTCTTGGGATTCCACAGCTTTTCGAGGATCCACCATCGAAGTGATGGGACGCTGGAAGCGGCGGCACCTGGCAGTGGGCCGAGACTTCGTGGAAGAGTCCTTCACTTTGGCAGATGGCCGCACTCTGTTTTACAAGCAACCGGAGGCAGGCTGCAAAGGATTGCAAAGGCCCAACAAACAGAATGATACTGGCCAATGCTGCGGTGTGATGGTGAACTTAGCAGTTGCTTAATATAACAAATCCTTTAAAAAGGAATAACGAAAACAATGTTTGATACAGAACTTGATGCCAGGGACAGTTTTCCAACCCGCTGCTTGTTTGCAGAAAGCGCGCTGCAGCAGAGTTCCATGGATTACGAGGTTCCCACATGGTCCCACACGGTCCCATGTGAACCCGTTTGGAAAGCTGAGGAATCCGAGTTGCGAGGTGCATTGCTTGAACTGGCTTTGCCAAGAGGCCAAAGAAGCCGGGCGATTGGCACGCCGAGCCAGGACCGCTTGGTTGACACTGACACATGGGGCAACTGAAGTAACTAAAGTTATCGAAATAACTGAACTTACTGAAGTTACTGAAGTGACTACATCAAACCCAAAGGCATCTCTCGAGACTCGACACAACTTTTCCTTGTGGCATCTTGTGGCCGCAGTGGCTGGACAGTAGTATTTAAAAGCCTGTTGATACTTTAAGGAGGAGTCCAGTGTTGCTGGAACTCCATTGCGGAGGCAGGGCTTTGGTTTGTTTCTGCCATCATTCTTCTGTCATTCGACGTTTGTGGACCAAGGTGGCAACAATACTGTGGCAGTAGCGCGTGGCTTTGGGGAGGTGCGAGCTGTTGAGATCAACAAGAGATTGGCAGAAGCTGCAGAGGAGCCATATGGAGTGATTGTCGGAGCTTCTGAGCATAGAGTTGTAGAGATTCATAGAGATTCCAAATTAGTATTCGAATGATTTCGAATGTATTCGATAGTTCCATCCCAGGGATCTCTATCTCTCCCAGACTGAACATAAGCTGACCGAACTGGTCGATCTACTAATGCAAAAAACAAGGTAGGAAGAATCTTGAGTGGTCGACAGACGCAAGGGGAAAGAAAATAGATCATGCACGATTTCTTCGAAGCATTCATGCCCTAGGAGAACCTGAGGAAGAACAACATCACGAGCTTCAGACGCACTTCTTCACAGTCAGCCAAATCCCTTGAGATTTTCACGGCATCGGGAATAGGTAGGGTAGACCGGGTAGACTGGTAGGCCCACTATCTGTGTTTGAACACAGCAGCTAGAGATAGTCCGTTGGTCCGGCTTTGAGGACCAACTGGCGGTTTCAACTTTTGCCGAGGAATACGCGCGTCATCAGAGCAGCAAGTGCCGACATTGACGCATCAGTCTACGCAGGGTGTGACGTAGTGCTAGTCGATCCCCCTCGCGCAGGCAACTTGCAGCCTCGTCATGAAAGTGTTCACTTCATATCATGCTTGATGTAGCTGAGAAGTCATACGAACTTGACAGGCCTCGACCAGCAGACACGAACAGTGGTGGCTGAAATGGATCAGTTCCTTGATAGCATTTGATAGCATTTGATAGCAAGATGGCGGCTACACTGCAAGTTGCGCTAGTCAACATGCAACTTCAAAAAGTGGGGCGTTCCCAAGGATCCTGTACATCTCCTGCAATCCACTGGCCCTCGCATCTGACTTGGAGTACTTGCGGGAAGGCTTGGGCGTTTCTCTGAGTTCGATTGGTCCATCCTCGAATTTCTGATTCGTGAAATCCTGCAAGGCCACGAAGTGGTTTCCTTGGCGATTTTTGACATGTTCCCTTACACCAGCCATGTCGAGACTTGGAAAAATGAGAGCTGCAACATCTTTAAAAACTTCAAAAGCATTCAAAAACTGTTCGGGTCCTGTTTCAAAAAGATACCAAACTTCGCAGCCCAGGAATGTGCAGTCCGAGTTCGTCGGATTGAAGAAGCCATACAGCCACAAGTGGACCCCGTTGTTTGGCGCAAATGGGCAAAGTTGCTCTTCGTTGTGGTGCTTTCTACACTAGGCTGGCCTGTGACACTGCTGTTTTGATGTTTAATATGGCAACCTTGGACCATTTTGCTCCAGTCTGAAACACTTTCCATAAAAAGAGATTGCACCTAGAATCTTCCGCAAAACATCACAACACATCACACGACATCACGAAACACGTTTTTTTTTTCACTGACAGGCGGCGCTACCTGGGGATGGGTGAGGAGACGTTTCCGTCGCCGCTGAGAGCCTTGTAGTCTAGTGGCCGATGACCGGCTGCCACAAACCGGTAGGTCTCCTGAGTTTCCGCCCATAGCCTCAGTCAAGCCAGTTAGAGTCAGAGACTCCTGTGCTTCTGAGAGTACGCTGCCACAAGCAAGATACTTTTGTGAGATGTTTTGTGTAAATACAGAAACAACATGAAACACATATATGATCTACATGCACCAGACATCACCACACAAAGACACATAGCAATAGTCTTCAACTTTCAGCCTGGATAGCTGCATTCCACACATTCCGAGCAGCCTTTGAAGCCATGGCTGTATGATTTCCACGTGCCCTGTCAGCAAAAAGTGCGACGGCGCAGCGACTTTCCGGGTGAACAGCGTCACCAGGAGACTGAATTGCCTGGACCTGAGATTTTCGAAAACAAACATGACATTGAAATACATTGAAGGACTATAAGGACTATGACATCTATGACTATGACATAGAAATACATAGAATGTCAATAGATTTCAACAGATGTAGCTTTTTTGGCCATTCCGAGACATTATATTTCGATATGAGAACTCAGACATACTCAGACTGCTGGGATGCTCGACCCCGTGGCACTTACGAATTGCCCAAGCCAGCAGCGTTGTGGTTCATAGAAGCGTCGGACTTTGCAGCGGCAAGGCTCTAGCCTTGGAAATTTGCTGGAAAGTTGTGGAGTAAATTGAACAGCACCTTGTCATCCGGCTGCGTGCAGGCCAGATGGAGAAAGACTCCTTGCTAAAGTCACCAACTGGTTGGGGCGACATCAACGAGGCCGAGGGCGCTGAAGCTAAGTGTTGAGAAAAATGAGAAACATGTATTTCGTCATTTCGTTTTGTGATAATCTCTGCAATTAGTGTCAGATTTCCCATGTATTTCAGAGCGCTTCCATCCAGCCGTTCGGTCCAAAGCCTATATCGAGAAAAGAAAGCCGAAGAACAGACGCTGTCATGATGGAGTCGCAGAAACAGAAAGCAATGAGGCGAGCAGAAAGTCTCTCTTTGAAGGAGGAGCGGGATGAGAGGCACCCGAAGATGGTGGCAGGGATGCGCTTGGTAGCCTACACGGTTTCCATGATGGTCTTCGGGATGATTTGCAGTGCTCTTGGCCCATCCATTCCTTGGCTTGCTGAGAATGCTGAAGTCTCTCCTGAGACTTTGGGATACCTTCCAGCAGCTCAGGCTGTGATGTGCATCATCTCCGGCTTGGCTTCAAGTGTTGTCGCCTTGCTGCCACGGAGGTTTCACCACCGCCTTCTGTGCCTACTGACCTTGTGGTTGGCCGGCTTCTTTGCTGTGCTGCCGTTGGCCAGCAGCTCGATCTATGCCTTGGTGGTGGTCTATGCACTGCAGGTTTTGCCACGCCCATGGATTGGACAGATGACAAATCTCTTAGTGTCTCAACTCTTCGAGGATCCAAGCATCAGCAGTGCAGCTCAGAGTCTGAATCAGGGTGGTTTCGCACTTGGCTGCGTCAGCATGGTGCTCTTGGAGCAATATGGGTCAGAAGCTTTCGGAGGAGCTGCTGTTTTCTACATGGCAGGAGGCTTCACAGCCCTCTCAGCCTTTCTCTTTCTGGTACTTCCTCGGCTAGAAGATGACCTGGTAGAGTCAGTAGAGAAAGACATCGAGTCAAACCAGCCAAGTCAGCCAAAGCAGTCGCTTTCGATCAGCGCATTTTCCATCGCAGCTGCCGGCCTTGGCGTTCTGGCCGTTGGCGTGGAAGTCGCGTGTGGCACATGGCTGATTACAGCCATGACACAGATGGGGTTTGACTCCTCTGTGAGTTCTTCCTCCACTGTGGTATTTTGGATCCTCTTTGCAATGAGCCGTCTGGTCCTCGCACCTTTGTTCTGCAAGATCTTCAGGCCCAAAGCCTCATCTGTCGTGATTGTTGGAGCAACATTTTCCGCTGTCGGCTGCATACCTGCGGCAATTTGGCCACAAGAAATTTCAGCAATCCTTGTCGGAGTTGCTGGTGTTGCCCTTGGAGCCGGGCCTTCCTACTCAATGATCATCAGCATGGCTAAGGAAAGGCGATCCACCGGTCTGAATTCTATCGACTCGGCGATGTTTTCCATTGCCTCTTCCCTGGGCGCTGGCGGAGTGCCTTTCCTGATGAGTCGAGTCCTTCGTGTCTTTGGATCTGACGGCTTCTTCCCGACCTTGCTGAGCATGTCCGTTGTCCTGGTGGTCATGACCATCATCCTGGCCAGAAGTGCCAGAAGTGCCAGAAGTCCCAAGACGCCACAGTCTACGGAGTCAGAGTCGGAGTCGGAGTCCACGGAGTCCAGGGAGTCCACTTGCAGTGGTGAAGCAAGCCACAGCCACGAGTCCGAAGAGTCCGAAGAGTCAGTGGTGCCCGTGGTGCCCGTGGTGCCCGGGATCATTTGGACTTACTGGGAACAAGGATGGCAGCATGCTCCTGCTTTGTGCCAGGCTTGCGCCAAGAGCTGGGAGGTCACAAATCCAGAACTCGAGATGCGGAAGATCTCAGCGGCAGATATCCCTGAATTGGTCCCAGAGCTGAGTCAATGGAAACGATTTTGGGAGCTTCCTGCTGCACAGCGATCCGATCTTTTGAGATTGGCTATTTTGGAGAAGTTCGGTGGCATTTGGGTTGATGCCACACTCTTTAGCTCTGCCCCCATCATGCCTTGGTTGGAAGGCTTGAAGGCACAGCAAAGCCGCAAGGCAGGTCAAACAGAGGAGGAGGCTGACCGGCCAGATTTCTTCTTTGTTTTTGATCGCTCAGACTCCAAGTCTTGGCCTTACGACCCTTTCCTGCAGTGTGAGTTGCTGATTAGCAGCTGGTTCATTGCCAGCACTGCCAAGCACCAGCTCACATCCCAGTGGCTCACCTCCCTGCGCAAAGAAGTCTTGAAGAGCCAAGTGCACTATTTTGTCATCCACAATACCTTCAGAGACATTCTGGAAGATGCAAAGATGTTGGAGCTCTTCAATCAGATGCCAAAGGTCTCAGCGCGCCATCCACACCTCTTGGAGTTTGAAGTTGGCTTTGCAACCTGTGCTGCAGAAGGGCCCAGAAGCCTCTTGCAGACTTCATTGTCCGCAGCTCCCATGCAGAAGCTTACGCACAAGGTGCTTCAGCAGAACTTCCTTATGGCACTGGTGAATCCCTGCCTGGAAGAGGGAACTATGTTCAACACACTCCTTTCCTTGAATGGCAACGCGAAGGATTTCATCCCTTGCCTTAGCTTCAGCAACACTTTCCGTGCCAATGCTGAACTGATTTCAGAGGAACAAGAACAGAGAAGCAAAGTGCACTCATCATGGCAAATCTTCGTGCATGTCCCTACGAGACAGTAAACGAGACAGTAATTCAGGCTGGGCCAACAGAATTGTTGGGTGTCCCTTCATCAGCAAAGCAGCCTAAACGGGCCAATATTTTGCCAGTTTTGACCAACTAATACCAACTTACTGTTTTTCGGCACTGAAAACTGTGAGAAGTTTTGGTGAGTGCACAGCAGTGAAAAGTCAACTCCAGCACTCACCCTTGCACGCTGTCATTTGCGCAACCATTGTAAAGCTTGCTGCAGACAATGACCACCAATGCTACAGCATTGTGCAATTAGAAGCGAAGCATGCTTGGCCCCGGAGGGCATGTTTAGACTTCTGTATAGAGATGTATAGAGTGCTTTGCTTCCTGCTTGAGATACGGCTTACAAAACAGTCTGCATCTAAGCAATGCGTCACCCGAAAAAGTTCTGGTGCCTCTCTGCAGCAGACGATTGTTGGAATGGAGAGCAGCATCCTTGCAGGTGTTTTAAACTATACATGAGCAGCTGGCACAAGCTGCTGGAAATATCTAGATTTGAAGCTGGTTTTCATCCCTCAGCCCATTTTGGCGGTTTTTTCATGTGATGTTTTCCGTGCAGTGCAGGTTGTCTATGCATCTCCTCAAAATGTCACCGGGGATGCATCATGGCTCTCAGTGAAGCGCTTGGCACTGATCTTCGCAGTGCAAAGTCCAGCTACCCCTGATCTGTTAGCTATATAAATCAGCCCTGCTTGGTTTCAGCATGTTGCACGTTTCGAAGCCGCGGAAGTCGCCCAAGGTTTGCTGCATGTGGCTGACTTTGCCGGTCAGCTGCGTGCAAGGTATCTGCGGAGGTCTTTGCCAGTGCAAACCTGAGCTGCCATACAATGCCATACAGTGATCACTGTACTGGATCAGGAGCTCGAAAGTCTCAAAGATGTTCAAAGGCAATTTCTTTCCATAGTTGTACAACAAAGCTGAGTTGGACACATCCAATCTTATATCTACTTGTCAGTACCTTTCAGGTATCCAAATGTATCCAATGTATCCAACCTCGCACAGCATTCCACAGCACAAAGAGCACAAAGAGCACAAAAAAGCTGAGGTTTGTCATGGCCTTCATGGTTCTCGGCTGCTATTGCATCCAGGCAATTCCGCAATGGCTCTGCTGCTCAGCCATGGGCTCTGCCGAGTGCGGCCGTCCTTGCATTTTAGCTCCATCCTGGTGGAGATATGCTGCTTGGATGGGAAGCCCCGGGTGATGCCTTAGCATTCCTCAGTACAGATCAGTACAGGAATATCAGTACATGATATATACATGATATATACATGGAATGTACATGATATATGATCAGATCAGTACAGATTGTGTGTATTTGTGTGTCATATTTGGAATGAGTTGTCAGTTGGATTGGAAAATGTCACGGGAAGCCGGAAAGCATTGTTTCCAAAGATATGGCTGAGGTAATTGGTGGCCTGACTGCTCTCATTGCTAACAGTAGGAGACCTTGGTAGATTTGTTCGCAGAAAAGTGGAACTGAACGCTGACCATGCTGCCGTGCTACCGTGCTGTCTGGCGAGGAGTCGCCTGGCTCTGTTCATTTGGGAGTGGAAGGCCATTGAGATCTTGTGACACGAGTTGGTCGAAGTGAGATTTGTTCCTGGATATGCTGGGACGTGGTCACCTGCTGCCATTTTAAGCCATTTTTTTGTCTTTTTCTGCCCTCTAGCCCAAAAGACCTTCTGTTTGTATTTGCTCCTCAAGCAGTTGTTTCTCCAGTTTCTTTGAACATCCTAGTTGTTTCTGCGAGGCCTTTGGCGAAGACGAACACTTCTGGCATGGTGAGGGCTTTTGGTCTGTGAAATACGAGGACAGATGCCAGATGCCCTTTGTCCACTTGCAAGACAAATCAGTTGATGTGCGATGATGTGCGCAAAAAATAGCAGGAGTGCAGCAACATCATGAAATCTCAGCAGCGCAGATCAGACTCCTTTGCCTGCATTCAGGTGCAGAAAGTTGTTTCTGTGGCTGTGGGTTGTAGATAGTTGTAATTCTGTGGCACAGAGTAGGCTAAAATTCTGATAGAATTTGCCAGCTTCTCCATCATTCAGACAGTGATTGGCACGACTGCGCCGATGTTCCGCAGTTTTGAAGCTAGGCCTGCGTGCCTGACCTTTTCGCCAATGCCTGAGAGTTTTTAGCTTTTCGTTAAGCGAAACACTGTGTTGCGGCGTTGACTGCGTTGGATATTTCAAAATATCTGTGGCATCAAGGCGAGCAACATTTTGCTTTTCATGTCCAATACCGGCCCTGAAAGCGAGTGGGCGCATATGCGAAGCGCTTTACACTCGACTCTCCTTGACAAAGGCGGGCATGAGACGCAAATTGCTGGACTTGGCTGTTGCTCCAATCCTTGAGGCTCTTCAAATGCTTAGCAAATGGAAGCTAAATGATGTCAATTGCAAGCGCTACTGAGGAGTGGTGTCAAAGTACCAACATGCCATGCCTTGTGTGATGTCTGGTCCAGTTTAGGTTCAACTTACTACTCCGAGCGTCAGAAGAAGCTGCGTGGGCTGATTGCCTCTGACTGGCCCAATGCGCAGGTGGAGGATGCTTGGAGTTGCCAAGCGTACCAAAACACGCCCAGCACTTCCTCGGATGATATCGACATGAGCTGAAAGCACACATACATGAAAAACATCTAGAGATCTTAGAGAAGTATAGAGAAGTACTGTATCCGATTCCTTCAAAGTCTCTACGTGCTTGTCTTGGATAAGCACAGCGTGGAATTGGCAGTCAGGACACTCTCGTGCTTTCATCGCTGCGCTTGATTTGTGTAGGTTCTTCAAGCATAGCAAAATGTCACTTTTCCAATCACTTTTCCAATCTTTTCGGCCTTTCCATTTTAGGCAGGCTAAGGCAGTGACAACCTTTTGCATCTCAGATCATCTAAGGATTTCAATGACAAGACAAAACTGCAATTGATTGCTGCTCGGATGAGCAGAGCTGGGTTTGCAATGCTTACTTTTGCTCCTTCCTTCAATGCAGAGCAAGCAACTTACATGACATACAGTAGCAACGATTCCAGCTTCAGGTGGTCAAATGCGTTTTCTATATGATGTTTGGAGTCTGGCTGGACAATGCCGACGCTGACACTCTTCGCGCATGGCGAACAAAGGCGGTGTGACTAGGTTGAGCGAAGCAGCAGTTGCTGGCGGGCAATGCAAAATGGATATGATTATGATTTGATTATGATATGATTACAGTATGATATGAATATATATATATATATATGAATATGACATGAATGTATATCATTGTATAATATCTCCTCAGCTGTGAAGTTTTCTTTTTTTTTCTCGCTTGGGGCAGCTGTGAGGTCCTTTGTCCTTCCCCGACTGGTCCACAGATTCCTCTTCAATCTTCTCCTTCGCAAAGTTCAAGGTCTGCGGGTAGATACCGTCCTTCAGATGCAGCAAGATGCAATCCTGGTTAGCTTGTTATTAATGTTTATTAATGTTTATTAATGTTTATTAATGTTTATTAATGTTTATTAATGTTTATTAATGTTTATTAATGTTTATTAATGTTTATTACAGCAATGTTTATTAATGTTTATTAATGTTTGTTAATGTTTATTAATGATTATTCATGTTTATTAATCATGTTGTTATCTTGATCTTTTCGTTGAGGTTGAGGTTGGTGCGCTCATCCCTAGCAAGATATTCATAGATACAGTATGGTAATGTATGGTAGTCTCAAAAGCAAGGTCCGCTTGGTCGAGAAGCACGGTCTGCAGTCCTTCATACTGGAGATCAACGAGAAACTGCCTCCCAAATATCGAAGGAGACTGCACAATTGAATAGAATTGCTGCATTCAAAATCGTTTCAGAAAGCCAATTTATAGAGAAATTGGAGATATGAACCTCGGGCCAACTGTTGAATGAGCCTGAGACGATGTTAGGACCCCTGCAGTGAAATTATGCGACGAAATTATGTGGCTCGTTTTCAAGACACAGCTTGCAGCTTTACATTTTCTTTGGCCGTCAGTTTGCCAGATTCTGTTGTGTTGGCCATGACAAATGATTGAGCAGAAGCTCATGGAAGGTTTGCCGTGGGCTTCGCTGGTATTGGAGGAACATGCGCATGCTGCGAGACACTGGCAGCTTTCCTTCAGTGTGACTCATCGAGCAAGCTGGCTATTGATTTTGATGTTTAGTCAGCCTCCCTGTTTCTCCTTGAATGTCAAGGCAAGATTCCGGAGGAAGCAAGTGCACATCTCATCAGCTTTGAGAAGAACCTCGACAAAATAGTTTGGTTTTGTAGATTTTTCTACTAATCCTTACTTTGGTGCTTGAAATGACACTTTTGGCCAAACCACTGCCAAGGTATCCAACAAGCGCGGAAATGATCGCGGCATACAAAAGCAATCCAGTCACATACATCAAGGACACAGATTCTGTCAGTTTCGATGAGAGCCACTCCAGAGTCGATGATTCTGCTGGATCTATGCGGATGTAAAAAAAATAAAAAGAATAGATTGGCACAGGTGTTGCAACTTGCAGTCTGAAGTGCAGAAACACCCTGGCCAGAACAGCTCTCCAACAGGAGGCGGTGCGTATTGATCCTCCTGTGACAAGTTGCACGAACGTTTCCAAGGAAGAGAGGGCCCATACCTTACTTTGTCTTGAAAGCAACCAACAAATTCTCCCAGCAGTCTTAAACGCGGCCGCATACATTGTCGTCTCATGTTGTCTCTGCTCAAACTTTAGCGACGCGACTCTGAGGTTGTCAGGTTCAGAGGAAGAGAATACACAATGAAAGAGAACACCTTGAATCAGTACACGCTCTCCATGGCAAATCGGGATCCAAGTGTCTTCACAAATCCCGATGTCTTTGATCCCACTCGAAAGGACTGCAGAGTGTGATTGTGGAATTCCAACTTGTATATGGAGGTTTCCTAAAATGGTGGTACCCCAAAACCATGGGTTTCAATGCTGAAATGGTCTAATTTTGGATGATTTTGGGGTACCCCCACTTTAGGACCCCCCATATATCAATATATCAATATATAATAATAATATATATATATATACATACACATCTTAGTGTTGCTCGTAAGAGAAATCAATCTCTTGCAATGCTTGGAGAGGAGTTGGACATGGCTCTGACATGGAACGGTGCCTTTGGAACCCGGGACGAAGCTGCTTGAATTGATTGGGTCATGGGTGCACGCTTATCAGCGTATGTGTAGTATACACAAGTATTTGAAACTACGTACACAGTGTACACATGCAAATATGAGCAAACCACTTACCATTTTACTGAGGAGAAGGTGTATCCTCGGATTTGTCCTGGAAGATACCTTTCATTGGATGTCGCACTTGCTGTGGTGTGCCCTGGCAAACAAAGGCCTTTGTGGTCATTCTAGAGTTGTTCAATGACTCAGTTGTTTTGTTTATCTTTTTCCCAACAATTTGACACAATGTATTGATGATATTGATGTGGCCGGTCGGGGGTCCATGTAGGATTCATCCGATTTGTAGAGTTCCGAGCAGCGCCAAATCAACTTTGTCGTTGGCTGTCGTTGTTTCGTTGATTCTTTTCCAAAGAATAAAGACAAATTGGCCACGACTTCTGCACTGAGGGGATACGTGGTTGGACACGAGGAGAGGGATTTGCTTTTGCATTCTTTTCAAATGCCTTGTAATGACTATCTTTGTTCGAAGATTTCTCCCTTCTGCTCACTCTGTAGAGTACTGTAGGTGCTCTGCGGCTTGAAGTGAATGCACGGATTTCGTCCACGAAGAATAAAGGCTTTGATGCTTTGATGCCAGGAACCTTATTCTCCCATGCTGAGTTGCATGGGCCCATAAGCCAAGCATAGTCCTGAGTGGGACTCAATGACCTTAGATGGTTTAGATGTGCAAGGCGAACTTGCTGTACTTGGTAGGGTTGTGATGGGATGCTAGCGGCAGTGAAATCTGTGCAGCCTTCCATTGAACTGTTTCAAGCAGAAGTCGCGATGCTTTCGGCATGTTCTGTTGCTTTAGTCATTTGATTTCAGGCTACACTTTTTTTTTGTCAGTTCTTTGTACAAAGTGAGGGCAACATCGGCATTAATTCATTAGTGGCGATTTCTGGTGCTATTCCAAGCGAGCACTGCAGCGACTGCGCTTGTGTGAAAAGCGCATGTCAAATCTTACCGAATCCTACCGAGTTTGATTGATTTGGAACCGTGATTAAATGTATGGAACAGAGGAGACATACATGAAATATATTCATATGAAACATGAACTATATATTATACTTTGACTATCTAGAAGCAACCTTATGTAACATGTAGCATGCCATGGTTTTTGCATGACATCTGCTAAAACGTGCAGCCATTTTGAAACACACTCGTCCTTTTCTGTGTGCAGCCATGGCAGGAAACTTCAAGGCCTGATTTGAGAGCTGCGGCATGTGCTGTGTGCAGCCGTTCTTTCAACGATGGTGTTGTCGCATCCTGTGGACATGGTAATTGGGAAATATAGTGTGCGATTGCACTTGGCTTTAGGGCCTTTAGGGAATCTTGCAAGGTTTCTCTTCGGTAGGTCAGGTCAGGTATGGCCACGGATCTCGAACAGCGACACGTTGCGGCACATTTTGCAGGTTTGCGTCGTTGGCGGCGCGGGTGGCATTGGTCAGCCTTTGAGCATGCTGATGGCTATGGACCCAAACGTCCCGATCTCAATCATCCAAAGAGCCAAAGACTGCTCCAAACTGGATTCCACTGTGGAGATTCCAAGGTTTCCGAGCTTTGCGTGTATGTTGCAGCCTCAAACTTCAGGGGATGTTGGACATGTCGTTTGTTTTTTCCTTCAAATTTCTGGTTGCAAGACCGGCAGGACTTGACGCTGGCCATGGTTCCGGCAGAGGGTGTTGCAGCCGACCTGTCGCATTTGAACATGAAGTGTAAGGTGTCTTGGATTCCTTGGATGGGAAAATATGGAAATCGAGCTCCTGAAACCAGTGGCTTCAAAATCTTCAAATGTTTTGCTTTGAAAACCATGAGAATTAGAGACAACACGTATTTCGGGACATTTCGGGAATGGTAGACATGGAGGCAAAGGGACCAAAGCCAAAAGACTCATGAGACTTGAGATGACTTGAGCCTTGAACGTCGCATTGCGATCGTGAGGTGAAGGGCTATGCATTTGATAAGGACGACAAGGCCATTGATAAGGCCCTGAAATCTGAAATCATCTGAAATCCCTGGAGATCCTGGAGACAGTGATGAAAAAAGGAAAAACACGTCATGAAAAACGGTGACATGTAGAGATACGAATGGTATGAAGATGAACATGATGAAACCGGACCGTACTGTACAGTATGGATAGTTTTTTTTTTAAAATGTTTTTTTTTTTTTTGAACTTTCCAAGTCTTGGGCCAGGCTGGCGAGTGCTTGACTGGTTGCCATTTGGTGCTTGTTCCCGCTGGTGTACCTCGAAAGCCTGGGCAGGACGTGTGGAACCGTTGAGGCTATCAACCACACAGTGGACTCAGTAGCGAAATAGACACTGGGGATCCGAGTTGCTGGGTTTCTATGGGTTTCTGGTTTTGCTTGAAAAGGATGACTGGGCACCATGGAAAGCTAGTGTTCAATAGTGTTCAGGTCTCGCTTGAAGGCTGTATCTTGCTCAATAGCCATGCGTCGATACTGCCACCAGTGCAACATGATTCAACTCTTCACATCTGCAAGTTCAAGAGGTCATTTTGTACCAACTCAAGAGTGCATGAGTCACAGGACCGAAAAGACTTGCTGAAGACCAATGCCGGAATTGTCTCCGCCTAAGAGCGACGCAATGCCCGATCTGATTGGTCCAGTTGCACGTTTGGGGACACTTGCAGGCCAAAAACATTGTGGAAGCCTGTGCCAAATTTTGCCCGGAGGCTTGAAGCATCTTGGAGCTTGTACTTCATTTGCTTGTTGCAGCTGCAAACTGGTCGCAGCCCTTCTGAATCTGCATCTTCCAGGCATTTTTTTTCCCCAAATGCCAGGCCGTGGTCGGGCTTATTGTGAATCCGGTCAATTCTGTGGTGCCTGCTATGTGTGAGATGTGGAAGAAGAAAGGCACTGATGCTCAGAAGTAGAGAGAGCACGGATGGAGGGAGAGCAGCAATGTGTTGGACAGATATGATCAGATATTCATAGATATTCATGGTCGTTGTTGTCGTTGTTTCTTCAGCAAAGCCATAATTACTTGCTGTTCTTTCAAGAGTGAAGCCAGGCTTGAATCCTGCAAAGATTGTCGGAGTTGGAAGCTTACTTTTGAAGCTTACTTTTCGAACCAATATTTAGATCCTGACACAAAGAACATATACTAAATACACGAATAGCTCTATGTGTCCGCATTGGCTGTTGTGCTGCAAGACTGACATGCGCTGATGTGTGAACTGAGATTACTACCTTGGATGTTGTTCGAGCTGACAAGTTCGTGCATGAGATGACTGGTGCTCCCATGGCCGATGTTAGCGTCCCTGTGATCGGTGCCTCAGCAGAAGCGTAAGAAAAAAAAAGCTATTTCTGTCCAGGTTTGGAGATTGGCGATGGGTCTAAATTGAATTGGCAACCCCCAAAAAGGATGGTGTGATATGGCTAGATGTGGTTCAACACGAAACAATTACCAAATTTTACCAAATTTATGTTCCTTTAAAACATGTTTGCACAACGGCATGACTCGGCATGGCCTCAAGACTTCACGTGACCAAGGAGGCCATGCTGGCACAACCATTTTGCCGCTGTTCTCTCAGTGCCAGGTGAGAGCACAGTGCTGACATGTGACTCATCGCACAATGAAGGGTCACCGGCCACCGGGTCTGACTTTTTCCCATTTTTCCCGACAGGTTGGCAAGACACTTCCTGCTGACAAGATCCCAGACCTGGACAAGAAGGCGGTGTGCGACGGGGCCGCGCAGTCGCACTCCCTCTGACGCTCTGGGCCAACGTTGCAGGTGCAGGATGCTGGCACCGTTGTCGTTGCTGCCAAGAACGGTTAGAGACCCGGGCAAAAATCGGCAGAAACATGAAAAGAGTCATGGAAACTTTCACTACCAAGGCAAGGGCAGCGCAACATTGTCCATGGCATATGCTGGAGCTCGGCTCGGCAAGGCACGTTTTCCATCGTTTTCCAATCATGGAGCTGCCCTGATGGATCAGTCAAAAGTATTTCAAAAGTCAGATAACTTAGGGATAAGAGAGGCACAGTGTAGCTGGTGCCAACATGCCCAACTCTCTGGCGTCTCCTTCCGTCAGACTTGCCCAGGATCGGTGGATAGATAGGATCAAATTGACCCGACTTGCCCAACTGTGACATTGGAGGCTGTCCTTGCTGGCCTCAATGGTGAAGCAGTCACAGAGTTACTCAGAGGCAAACAGCATTGCTTTGATACATGCCTGTGACTTGTGTCCTATTTAATCCTATTTATATATCACGTTTGATCTCCATGTTCACATCCTTTTCTGGCTAATTTTCGGGATGTTTGGACGTAGATTTTTCGGAGTCAACCTGACGTGGAAAGCCAAGTGCATGCCAAGGTGTGCCTATGTGGAGTCCAAAGTCACCGAACTGCCCTATTTCGCCTCCAAGGCACCAAGCCAATTCACCAGTTTTATAGCAATAAGATGCAATAAGCTATTTCTCCAAAGTTTCTGCAGCACCGTTTGTTGCTCCTTTTGGTGGCCGAGGTGACCTTCGGCAAGCAAGGCGTTGAGACAGTTCATCCTCTTGGAGACCTGAACGAATATGAACCTCGACCGCAGATTGATGACAGATTGATTTATGTAGTGTTCTCAGATGCTCCAAGATGTTCTCAGATGTTCCAAGATGCTCCAAGATGCTCCAAGATGTTCCAAGATGTTCCAAGATGCTCCAAGATGTTCCAAGATGTTCTAAGATGTTCCAAGATTCTCCAAGATGTTCTAAGATGTTCCAAGATGTTCCAAGATACTCCAAGATGTTCTCAGATGTTCCAAGATGCTCCAAGATGCTCCAAGATGTTCCAAGATGTTCCAAGATGCTCCAAGATGCTCTTAGATGTTCTAAGATGTTCCAAGATGCTCCAAGATGTTCTAAGATGTTCCAAGATGCTCCAAGATGTTCCAAGATGTTCTAAGATTTTCTAAGATGTTCCAAGATGTTCCAAGCTGTTCCAAGATGTTCCAAAATGTTCGAAGATGCTCCAAGATGCTCCAAGATGCTCCAAGATGTTCTTAGATGTTCCAAGATGCTCTAAGATGTTC
>Ga0126342_10008602_pt1 | contig 18302 bp, 14 predicted proteins | sample Cyp1metagenome_FD_92528 | JGI IMG/M metagenome (GOLD analysis project Ga0126342, IMG submission 92528) | Coral microbial communities from Lord Howe Island, Old Settlement Bay, Australia - Cyphastrea 1 metagenome | ecosystem: Host-associated > Invertebrates > Cnidaria > Coral ... | reverse complement strand
TCCCATGTCATGTGTAAAATAAAAAACCATAGCAAAATCGATACATAAATCCCATGTCATGTGCCAAAAAACATCGGCTAAATCGGCCGCAAAGTCCCGTGTCATCTGCGCCTAGTATATATACAAATATGTGGTTTCGATAGAGCAACATGTATGAAAAAGCGCAAATCAAATCAGTTTGCTAAGACGGTCGTTAATGCCATTGTTTCTACATGTTTTCTTGCACATGCCATTGTTGTGTGTACTATACTAATGACAAGATAGAAAGACATACATATATATATATATATCATGTTTCTCTTTTAAGCAATACATGTCCACAATTTACGGATGCTTTTCCCAAACCAAACCTCCATTCATATTGGATTTTCATGGATTTTCCCATGGATCGTTCCAAATACTAGCATATTCTGATGACATTCCCATTTGAATCCCCATGAATCACAATTTTTGTTGGTTCATTTTTCCCATATTCCCATATCCCCGGCCGTGTGCCCCAAAAACCTGGCTGTTCCGCAGGAGCAAATCACTGATTGGACCGGCCTGACGATGACGGCTCCGCCAGAGGAGGCCAAGCCAACGGAGGTGGTCGTGGCCATGGTTGGTGGAAACCGTGGAAACCAAAAAAAAGAAACCAATGGAAAAATAATGAATTAACGAACAAGTCTCCGGGGATTTCATGGGATTTATAGTGGATTTAACTATGGCATCATGGGTTTACAATGCTATCTTAATGGATTATTCATTGAATGTTTAATGAGTGTTGGTGATTATGAATCCATGAGTTTGAAGGCCTACAAGGTGGTGCCTCAGTTCGGAATCGCTACGTAGAAGGCTTACAACCCCAAAATCATACCCCAAATCGCAGCAGCTACATTTGGATTCACAGGGCTTATGTCCTTATTCTTTTCCATTGCTGTTTGGGTTTTACCACCATGCAATAAGCCAAGTATGTTTCCCATGTTGCTTGGTTATATATTTGCACGCCCCCCTGCCTTTATATCCATTGATGCCGGTCATTCATCCCCAGAATAACCTTATACGACGTATTAAATCCCCATTTGTATTCCATGTTTCTCCATGTTGTTTTAATATTCAATTATATGGGAATAATACGTGATATGCATGTTCTAGAACCATCCCAAATATGGAGACATCCAATACCCGTGGATATCCACAAAAAGCATAGGCTTCATATCCACGGTATCCCCATATTGTAAATACTTACCCATCTATAAGAATAATGATTTCATTATACTGAAATCCCAACGGTTAAGCTAGTGAACTAGGACAAGCCAACTGGGGCACCATCTTCTATATATCCGACTATATCCCCCATTATACCACTATTTTGGGTACATTATCGTGACCTCACCGTCACCTCCCTGGAATGAAGTTTAGTAAGGGGAATATGGAATCAACCCCAAATGTCCTTGTTTCAGATTAGTGAAATATTATTATTTACACAGGCTATTGTTGAATGCTTATCCAAATGGCCAGATTTGTATTCCACTTTATGCATTAAAAATATCTCATTAAGAATCCGTTTATCTATACAAATGATTTCAAAATTCAATTTGGTACTGTGATACATTCATCAACCATCCTATTATCCATGTCAATATGAAATAGATATATCCAATTAACAAGTTCATAGATAATCCATTATTTTTGATATATGGGTAATAATCCGATTAATCTAAATAGCGACCCCATTAATCCCAATATTCAATGAGTAGATAGTAATGTGGGAAAACATAAATAATCGTAGAATAATGAGCTAAGAACCCCGTGAATCTTGATAATAATGCATAACTTCTTCATTCATATGTAACATATGTAATACACATTTAGTTTTCTTGAGTTTATCACTTTGTGGGGTTTTGTCGGGTTATTATAGCCATTGTTTAGTCAAGATTACCCGTAATACCATTTTTGTCATCACCATTATATATAACCATCGTTATGGGAGTAATGTAGCGCATTATAACCATTATTTGGCACCAGATCAAAACCAATATCACCATTTTAGTGGTGATTAATGATTAATACCATTGAATAGTTATTACCAAGATTTCTTATGGAACTACTAATCCCATTAAGAACTATTAATCCCATTATTAAACAATTTTAATGATACTACCATATTTGTTTTACCTAGTTCCCTTTGAAACAAAATCTCAGGCAAAGACTGAGCCAATGGAGCCCAAGGCGGTTTAATGGGACTTCAACCATGAAACCAGGGTCATTTAATGGGATTTGTTGAGATATTTACTATTTATACATGTATATATATATATGCCGTTTTTTTGGTGATTTAAATGGGATTGAACCATGAAAAATATGTATTGTATGGGATTGGCTTACTAGGGATAGTTATGGGATAATTAAACTTGGAGCTGTCCATTGCCAGAGTATGTATGAGAGGGATATTCCTTTCAAAAGCGGGATCTTAACGAAAAAATATTGGACATGACCTACTGTGGATGGACACAAATCCTGCACCACCTTGGATGGTGGAAACCCTGTCAATAATGATGATAACTCACCCATGAGTTGGTGCAGATGATGTTTTCATCCACTGTATGTAAGATTGCAATTTGTGCTTAACTTTCCGTTGCCAATCTATGCGGCTTTGTCTCAAGATGGGCGATTTCCACACACTTTATGGCCATCTGAAGAATGTCAAACGAGGCTTCAATCCATGGGATGGAACACGGTTTTCCCATTGGTTTTTCCCATTGGTTCCAGGTTGGTTTCAGGTGGGTTACACATGGAACTCCATTTGGCCCGCATGAATTGGGATTAAGCTTTGGTAATCAGACATTGAAAAATGGAACATCCTTCGGTAATTTGGGAAAAACAGGGTGGTTCTATGCGACTGTTCATTCCTGGAGGGTATTTGGGAATGTCTATTCGAACAAAAAACGGTTTTCATAAACATGTTTCATTTCCAAGGGAGTGGAAATCTACGCCTTGGAGTTGGTTGGTGTTTTGGACTTGTGTAGCAATGCCTAGTTAAAATAAGATCCCATTTGGCTGACAGTCTTCACCAAAATTATGGAATCATTTACATCTCAAAACATGTTCGGGTCAAATGTTCAGTAATTATAGATCATTATAGGTCCATGTCAAATAATGTGCCCGGTTTGGCGCTCATCATTATTCCTGAGAAACAATGCTCATGCCATCCAGCGGTGGTTCGAGAACTAATTCACTTCCAGGGCAAATTTACTGGAACACCTTGTGTTCATTAGTTAGGGCCATGGTGTGCCATGATATGAATGGTCTCCTAAACCAAGGCAAAGATTGGTTTATCAAAAATTGATGACATATATTTTCCCTTTAGAGGTTAGCACCTTGGGATATATCCCATTTCAAACACAGCTGCAAAAGTCGGCGGAAATCGATGCTGGGAGTTGATTGCCACAACCAACCAAACAAGCTTGATGAACCACCATGGATTCACATGGGATTCCATCACCAATTTCGAGATACCATCTGGTTATTTAACATAGCCATGGAAAATCACCATTTTTAATAGGTAAACCATCTATAAATGGACCATTTTCCATGGCTATGTTAAATAACCAGAGGGTATCAATAGTCCATTTGCATCTATTTGCCACACTTTGAGGGGGTATTCCTTACGTTGGCCTTACACGTTGGCCTTACATAGACGTCGTATCAGGGTAATCTAATCTAGCACTGGAATGTCCCTGACAGATAGAAGCATCATCTATAGATACCCTCCGGTAAACTAACATAACCATGGAAAATCACAATTTTTTATGGGCAAATCCACTATTTCTATGGCCATTTTCAATAGCAAACTGTTAGTTTGCCAGAGGGTAGGCGATTTCTCTTGTCAGCTTAGGCTACTGGGTACAGTACCTGAAATTTGACCTATTTCCATGAGGTCAAGGGGACCAATTTGCATGGAGTGATTTGAAAAACCCATTTTGCTGGTAAGCAGTATTATAGTTAATTGTTATGACTGAAACCATTATGAACCATTATGGGGATATATGTTTCAATTCATATTAGCCAGGGTTGGCAATTTGTCTTCTGCAGCCTTTCTTACTCGTTACCTGCCTCGGGAGCCTCGCTTCCCAAATTCCTCGCCCGGGGCCAGAGTAATGTGCTTGCCAAAGCAATAGGATCCATCATCCCCTTAAATTTGCCAGACATGGGTGGGATTCCAACCATCAAAATATGAGTTTATTTGTTTGCTTTACCAACCTTAAGATTGTTTTTTGGGGGGAGGTTAGACCTGGATTTTTCGGCTATAATCAATGATCTAGACATAAATGTCCATGAAACGCGGTTCAACCATGAAGATTTGAGTTTGCTTGGGGTAATGTGTGTTTTTGCCAGTAGGAAACTAGCATTGAACATGTGAAAATTGGATACCGATATGAGGGCGATTAGTACGGGGACTGAGTGTATCTACACCAAAGGTAGGCAACTGTATTCATGGAGATACTGAAGTAAGGTCTTTTCCGACTTTTTTTGGGGCTGGAGATGCCAACTTCCTGAATCATGTTTTACATGATGACGATATTCTTGATTGATATGCTGGTGGTGTTGGTCGTTGAATTCAGGAGGCGTATTGGCTGGTGAGTTCAAATGATTCATTGCTTTACATCCTTGGGTGATGATGATCCCATATAACCAAGCAGACCAGATATGCAATGACATTGCGGGTTCAAAGTCAATGGAGTAATGGGTGCCAGTTGGGGTACCATTGGGCAATTGGTCCCCAAAAGACTATAACTGTTTGTAATGCCCTCCAATAAATTATCAGAGACCCTAAAATAGCCCCTATTTGGTAGAGATAATAATTTATTGGAGGGTAAACTGGTAAACCATCCACAACCCAATTTGTGGAGTAACCTGTTTGTTGGACCATCCCCAAGCTTCTGCAGTTCCACCCACGTAAAATCAGCTGAATAATCATATTTTTCCCCAATTCAGTTTCGGTTTTGGGTGATATGCCCTTGTTTAGGCACACCCAAGTAAGACACAGTTGGTTATTATATATCCCACATATACCCAAGATTCCCAATTCTAGCAATCTAATCTGCCCATGGAATCAAAAAAGGTGATATCTTACAATTTCCCAGCACCCAAACACAATTTCCCGGGAGCATGTCTTGACGAGCCGAGGATCACAATGGCCCTTTCCCAGTATTTGGCTCCGATGGATTTTACTTTTGAGGACGGGAACTGCTGGAGGACCCAGGCTATGACCATGGTGAAATGGGCCCCCATTCTTGGGATATGGGGCCCCTACGATATATTATATGGTGAAATATATCCACTTAGTTGACCGGAACCGCACTTCCAAGCTATATGACTTGAAATCGTTCACCCCATGTCGTGGCACAGTTCCATTAACCACTTAAGCTGGCGACGGTTTACCATGGAGATATCCATGTATAGAACGGTGTGATCAGCATCGGGCGCCAAATTCCAAGGTGAGGGATGAATCTGAGTAGCAGGCAGTTTGCTTGGGCATTCTCTTGGGGGTGTTGGTTACTACAACTTCAATTTGTCAGGTTTTGGTCTTGCCAACGGAAACAACATGTCAAGAATGGAGTTAGCTAACTAGTTACTAAAACAGATTATCCTTGGGATATAGTGGTTTATCCCACTGACTAACCAGTTGGCTAATCCCCTTGCCCATCTAAGTGTACCATAGCATACTACCCTCTGGTAATCAAACACAGCAAGGGGAAAACGATCCATAAGGGGGAGATGTTCAATTGCCATGTTTGATTACCAGAAGGCTCTATCCATTCTGTATACACATTCTACATTGCCCATCTGAGTAAAAACTTGTAGTTGGGTGATAAACCACTATTATTAATCAATTGATTTGTAATGAGCAGTTGCCTACTCTGGATAGAGGAAATCCTGCACCAGTTGGTAACTATTGATAAATATGAATCGCTGTAAATATTGGGATTATACTGGGAACCATCTATCAATTGGTGCAAAATTTCTTCCATCCACTGTCTGGTCCATCTAAGTATGAACTTGTAGTTGGGTGATTAACCACTGATTTATATACAGTAAGTACTTTTATAGTCCATTGATTTGTATATACTTCTGTATAATCCATTAGTCCACTGATTAGGATTTATAGTCCACTGATTTATATACTTTTATTATAGTACATTTTTACACTGATAATATAACCACTATATTTATAGTCCATTTTAACCACTAAATCCATGGCCTATCTAAGTACCTCGTCCTTCGCAACAGGAGATGATCGCCTTGGAACAATGCAGCGCCCCATTGGCACGTCGCAGTGAGCGCAGCCGTCGTCGCGAGCGTCGCCGTAGCTATGCCTTCCCACGTCGTTAATGGATCCTCGGCAAAACCGTGGAGAATCCTTGGTTGGACTTGATTGGTAAATGAGCTCAATATATGCTGATGATGTGATATATGTTGATATTGGTCAATTGTGTGTAGCCATTGGTTCCGTATATATTGTATATATATATTGATTGCCTATATAATTACGTATTTGCGATTTTATGGCTTGAGTAGCCTTCTTTGATTGCAGAAAGAGCGACTATAGGTCAGAAGTGCAGAGGTTCCAGGAACCGCTGATCCATGCCTTGTATCATCACCATACAAATTGTTGGATACTGGAACCCATTGGACAATTGGACAATTGGACAATCCCTTTCCATTGGACAATTGGACAATCCCTTTCAAGGAAAAGGTTTGACCGGAACCCAGTTTCCGACGGAAAATGGTTAACAAACATCAGGTAATCCTTGTGCCAGATTACATCATGAGACGATATATCAAACTTGGATTAGCGAGCCTTGGTTGACTAGTTGAGGGTGTAGCCATAGGAAGTAATCAAACCGACCCATGTATTTAGTAATCCAGAGTCAACATGATAGATGCTTCGACTTGTTCATGTTTTCCTTGGACCCACATGCGACAGTTGCCAAGTTGCAGTTTTGGTCTATATACATACATCGTATATCATATATGTATAGTTTTACCAGGTTCAAATACATACACATATTTATATAATCTAATTATTTATACAGTATATACAGTATATATATATGCACCTTGGGTACATCTTGGGTATCGATATGTTTTCTCATGGAAAACATCGAGGGGATTTTCCTGGCTCAACCGGTATCCCAGCTGGCAATCGCCGAAGTTGTTGCAACCTTCAAATGACTTTCAGCCTCAATGATGTAGCATTTGTATATGGGATGTTTAGTAATGTTATGTGATCACTGGGTAAATCATGACATTTATGAAAGTAATCATTTGGATATGAGAGAGATCTTCATGTATGAGCATGTGCTTAATCCAATTGTGCAAGCTGAGCGGGCTCCCAGACATATTGGATGACGTGCTGCCACCCCAAAAAAGTGTGGTTTCCTGACGTTTCCCGGGCTTTAATGTTTGACCCATACTCACCTTGGTTATCCTTGGTTGCCGTAAGCCCCTCCGTTGTGTTTTAAGATTTGACGGTCAAGAGAGATTGGTGTGGCTTCAAATTGTTGGCACCAACAAATGGTGGAATTGATACTACAAATGAAAAGAGCAATCAATCTTTTGGTCCTGTTGGTGCCGCATTTTTTAACCAACCTGACCGACCTTATATAAAGTATCATCCTAGAAACCATGTTTTAGTACTGGGAGTTATTCATGTTGGCCATGTGAAGGGTATTTGACACCGACCTTGGAGGGCTTCAGGGCATATGTTGAGATCAGCCTTGAATGGATTGTGTGTAGCCTCAAGGGCTTGCCCATCGCAGTTGTTGCGTGATGCACTTTTTGTGGACAGTTGCAAGGCGATCCCAGGTATTAAGCATGTGTGTTGCTTTAGGTTGATTGATCATTTGTTGTTGCTTGGAAGGCATCCGAAGGTCATCGAATTGGTGTAAGTTTCTTTGAGTTACAAAGTGACAACGAAACTGACTGGATCAATTTCGTCTTCAGAAGGTCCCGGTGGAGAGGTAACGTTTCCTGGTTGGAAGACTTTCAGATTCAAGGGTGGTTGCCGCTTCAAATTAGAGGAATCAGATAAGTAGAATTATATAATATCCCCATTACTCCGATTACATTCCCATTTTATTTACTGTATATGTAATATAAATATATATATATGTCATAATGCCACATTTCTGACGGCCATACCATACTAAACTCTCATGAAATCCCATCTCAACCACGGCATTTGTTTTTCCTCCCAAGGAGTTGACGTGGGAAGGCGATTGCGCTTTCACAATGACCGGACTTAACGAGTCAGGTGCCAGGGATTGGGTCATGATCTCTTTATTTTACCCTGCATTTCTAGAAGAATGCGCATGGATATTTGCACACATGCGTATATAAATGTAATAAATGGAACTATTATCTTATCAATAATATCTTATCATAACTATTTACATATAGTATATCTTACAAAAGCTTACAGGTTGAGTCGGCATTTGTTTGACTGAAGCGCCAGGTAAGCCAAAAGCTTTGGCTTTCCAGGGCCTTCGGGGCCTTCGGCCCCATGCTTCTGAGGAGTGGGACGAGTGGGACAGCCATGGTGAGGCTTGAGACGTCTGGATCACCAATATGTTTAACCATGTTTAACCTCCAAAATGAAGGGATAAAACCAACAGATGAAATGTTTTTTTTGGAATTGAATGATTGACTGGGGTGAGTTTAGCAACTTTAGTATGGTTTAGCCATGAAAGAAGGTGATTCAACTTCTAAAACATGGTGGTGTGATGGGATGGCAATACAATGCGGCGGATCCAAGGAATCTAATGGGGATAATCCAAGCATTCCATTCCTAGCAATGGACAAGAATCATTGGTGGTTTCCTATTGGCCCTGGGTGACTACAATGAGAATCTTGTGACTGACCCTGGCGAAGGTGACACCCCCCAAATGGAGCACAGCAATCTCCAAAAAGATCGAAACGGAAGATCGTCACAAATGAAACCTTTCAGTCCGATATCGCTGAAAAAAAAAGCCAATAACAAATCTACCAGTGGAGTCCTTTCTGTCCAATTGTTTGGTGGTTAAATATAGAGGGGGTTGATGAAGCCCGAAAATCAGGGTTGATGGTGGTCCCCATGACTTTCATCATGTCGAGATGGCTAGCAGTATTTGGATGCCATGGGACGCCTCAAAACTACAGAGCCTTCGATGTTTAGCAAGGCTTAGCATGTGGATACCCTCTGGTAAACTAACATGGCTATAGAAAATCACCATTTTTAATGGGAAAACTCACTATAAATGGCCATTTTCAATAGCTATGTTAGTTTACCAAAGGGTATCGAAGCTATTTAGCATGATCTCTTAGGCTATTATCTTGGGCGATCCCACACAAGTGCTTTGAATTACATTGGTTGCTTGCTCACAAGCTCACCTAGTCATCTCTATTTTCCCTGAGGAAACAGCGTGTTTTTTTTTTCTTTTTTTTTGCATGCCTGCGGGGATCTGAACAGAATTATCTTGAGGATTCGTAGAGATCTTGGGTGTTCTCGGTTGTTCTTGGGAGCCCCAACCACCCCCAGGAAGAGATTGATGAAGCCTTCCAAAGCGCTGTGGTGGAGGTGGAGCTACCCGTGGAACGGTTGGCAAATTTCCGTTTCAGGGAAAGAAAACATGATCGTGTTACCATGTTCGGCCGGAAGAGATCAAATGGTTAGATGTTGTTCCACATGAAACTGGAACATCCGCAATGTCTGGCGCGGGTCCGATTCTTATGATTCTTTGAAAGGCGCAGTTCAACTTGTTTTGGGGTTATTGAGACCATGGAGCAGGATGGAGCCTTCATCATGACCAACTGTACGAAGCCAAAGGCATTGCCAGGAAATATGGACTCTGAACAAAAACAAGTTGATGTTGGTTATGTGGAACCACTGGGAAATAAATATGTACTTCTTCAACTTATGTGTCTAGATTTACGTGGGTTTCTCTATAGACTCATGTTTTTTTTTCCGTAAATTGATTGTTTTTTTTCCCATCAATAGTTTAATTTCATTTAATTTCAACATAAATGATTAAATTATGATAGGACCATTTCTAACGGACCTATATAGTGTCAATGTTTTTTCACTTGTTGGAAATCCAACAACTACCCTCTGGTAATTTCACATAGCTATAGAAAATCACCATTCTTAATAGGTAAATCAACGAACTAAATGGCACTTTTCCATAGCTATATGTGAAATCACCAGAGGGTAGTTGTTCAATTTTCATGCTTTGGTCGCTGAAGGCCTGGCGCGACGCCAAGCCCCGGCGCCTGTCGCGGCTGTCGGAGCTGACGGCCAGCTATGAGGAGCCAGCTACAAGGTGGTGAGGAAACCATCGGAGAATGATGATTTAACTGTAACTATCTAACCAACAAAAAATTGTTTAATTGGAGTTATAGCTGATTTATAGTTGATTTGTGGTAGCTAAGTTGGCTTATATAGTTACCTATCGCTTATAAGTAAGTTGAATATGAAATGGTTTATGGCAGATATGACTATAGTTGGGGGGGTTAAGATAAACCAACTTATAATTCGGGGGGAAGGGGGGGGTGCAAGGGAAGATGAAGGGAGGACTGAGTGTCCCGTTCACACACTTGGGAAGGATGTAGAGAGAGAGAGAGGGAGAGAAATAGTTGAATGAAAGATGAAAAGACATGAACACATGCTGTTGTCACTCTTCATGTATGTAGGCTCGTGCATATCCAGAGAGAGAGGTACTCCAATTGGTTCCAAACAATTGTCATTTGGGGACCAGGATCCAGTTGCTAAGCCGCATGGTCAATCTCGAACATGGTTTATTTCAACAGTTTATATTTTGGTGTGTCTGAAGGGTATGTCCCCCAAAAGGCCTTTTCAACGCGGAAAAGATGGGTAAATAATGATTGACCAGTGGCCTTAGGGGTACCTCATTTTCAGATAAAACCAGACGTCCAGTTTGGGAAGTCCCAGGACCTTTTGTCTGGCAAGCCAAGGCATTTGCACAAGCGCAGGCATGGTGCTTTTTGCAGCCAAGGCTTTGGCAGAGCTCACCTTCTACCCTAGCAGAAGAAACTCATTGAGCCCCCGAATTTGATTTGTTTGAGACTGCTTGGTAGAACTTACTGCAATATGCCGATGTTTTCCCATATTTTGCACGGCACAACTTAACACGGCTGCAAATGCAGGGCAGCCAAGATCAGCTGCTGTCATGATGGGATTGGATAATCCCTTCCGGGGACTTAGACATTTGGGACCATTGACGGGGTGCTGGATATTAGGTGGAAGTGGTGGAAGGGATTGATTTGGTGGGGAAATTGAATTTACTTGAGCCAAGCTTGTACTGTGTACCCCACCCAACCATGTGAGAACAAGCATTTGAAGCTTGCCCCATCATGATTACTGTTCCTCTTGTTTGGTGGTTTCTTATCCTTTCATATTCCCATGCTTGATGTTTGAGTTTGCAATCCAGTGAAATTGACATGAATATGGAAAACCCAAAAACCCACCACTGACAGATCGTGCCTTTTTTTTTACGTTTAGAGATGCCGCGGTGAAAGTCCAATGGTCCAGCGGTTAGGCCGGGTTCGTTAAGCCCAAGCGCTGACCAGGACAGGCGGCAAGAAGAAGCCGCGCTGTCGCTTGCAGAAGCTGCATGGGCTCCTTCAATCGTTGCCGTTTGGATCGCAAGAACTGGACGATTTCCCTGGAAAACCAACCTCCAACTCCAATGCTTGGTGGGCCATAGGTCAAACTCGACCCCCCCCAAAAAAAGCGGTCACCAGGATGATTCCCTCTGGCAGTTTCACATTTATAGTAAATTTTAAAGCTATGGAAGATGGCCCGATAATCATGATTCTCCCATCAAACATTGAAGTTCCTATCAAAAATACTGATTGATCAGGGTTCATATTAAAGATGGCAATGATTGAACATGTTCCTATCAAACATACTGATTGTTCACTGGAGGGTGCCACTTAAAAACCGGCTTCATGCACCATCACGCGTGGATTCGTCTCGACGACGTGTCGACGACGAATCCACCTTTCGGATGATCCCAAGGGACCAACTGAAGAGGCTCCCCTGTCCCAAAGCCAATGCGTATGTCCCAAAATCTTGAGGAACATGTTCACAACTTTGGTGGGTGAAATCCCAGCTGTTCCATTACATATTATATATTTTTTTTTTGTATATTATATATATATAGACATTATATAATATAATATATATATATATATATATATACATATTGTATATATAGAGTATATATTATATATATTTTTTAAATTATATATATACACATTTTTTGATTAGTCTTGTAAACCTTAATCATCATATCAACACATATTCCAATATCCCAAATGTATTCCAATTGCTATGCTATTTATATTCACTTGCTGGTAGTATTCCACAGATGTATATCATAGTATCCGATCATATGAACATGCATCCATTTTGTTATCCCTCTCTCTCTCTCTATGCATACACACGTGAAAATATGCATACATATGCACAGCACGTTATAACTTAGTTGTTTATTACTATTCATCACAGTTAGATATCCATAATCTAACTATTAATAGTTAATGATCTTACTATTCTAGATCATCTAACTATATATTAGATATCATTTAGATGATCTAACTGATATAACTATTTGGTTTAAGCTATTCAGATCTATCGTTCAGGCCCTTTCAGCAGCGACGCCAGACCCTTCTGGCACTTTCCGAGACCCAGCGCCGCGCCTTGGAAGGCGGGCTTTCTGTGAGTTCAGCATTGAAAATTCGGGGTTTCACCATCAAAAATGAGAAGTTATTACCCTCTGGTGAACGAACATTTTGCTATGGAAAGATCCACAATTTTTAATGGGTAAATTCACTATTTCGACTGGGCCATTTTCTATGTCGCTTTTTGTAAACGTTTACCATTTCGGGTAACCAGAAATCAGGATTTAAGCAGCATGGTGACCCTTTTGCATGAAACATGGTGGTTTCACCAGCAAAAATTGTATATTTCCATAGATGTCCCAAATTCCCATTGGTTGGTTGATGAAAAAAAGGGTTTTGTTTGATTGCTTACCCCTTTAACAGGTAAATGATGATAGATGGTATACCAGCTCCCGGCCCCTCTATTTTTATCAACAGGAGATGTATTCTCAAAAGGTGGGCACCCTCAGCTGTTTTTTTTTTTAAACTCACTTAGCTGTTTGATGACTATCCTGGCTTTGTGATGCGTAATAATCATTATTATTGTTATTTGTTTCACTTTGCATGGAAATAATCAGATTTGTTTTGGTGAGTTTTAGTATGTTTTGGTTAATGACAAATATTGTTACTGTTAATCCTCCTGTTGATTAATTATTAGTTTTTAGTTATTGTTTCCGTCCGACAGGATGAAATTCACAATTGTTTCTGAACTTTTCCCATAAGCACAGAGGCGCAATATGGACCTTTCCCGTAAGCACAGAGGCGTTCATGTTCACTTGCGCACATTTTTGATGCTAAGCTATGAGATCATCTCTTGCACTTGTACACATGTTTGCTGCTAACTTATGAGATCTTCTCTTGCAATTGTACACTTGCTTGATGAATGCTACGCTATGAAATTTACTCTTGAACTTGCACACATGAGATCTTCTTGTGCACTTGCAAACATACTCGATGCTATGCTACGAGATCACACAAACCCAGTTTAATGACGGTGCTGAAAGCATTGAAATGTTACCGCGCGACCAGTTTGGTTATGTGTAGGGCGCCCTTGCTCCCAGTGGCAGAAGCACGTGTACACTCAGTTCGAACGTGGTTATTGGTTGTTGTTGATGAGTGGCTTTAGCACATATGATGATAAACGCTATGGGCCATTTGTTGTTTTTGGTTGCAACCCTCATGCATGTGAGCAGAGCCTAGGGGCCTCATCTAGCTGATGATAGGAGCAGAATCATCCCAAATTGTCACAGTATAGTCCCAGAATAGCTGGATTGTCCCACTTTATAAGTGATTATCCTACAAGCTGATGATAGAAGCAGAATAGTTGGCATTCTTGTGTGATTAGACAAAGCTCTCACCACAGCGACGTTGGCCCCCAATTGATATGACATGTCGTCAGATCAGTGGAACAACTTCCTGACTTCCTCAGCGGTGTCAGTCCAAGCAAGTTCTCCTTGAACAAGCCGAAGAACCATTCCAGCGCGGAGAGAAATATGGAAACCCAACATGAAGTGGAACAGCGGCAGATCAACACTTACCTCTTTGGCAACTACGCTGCCGTGTCCAATTCTGAGGTGATCAATCTGTGTGGAAAGCAGCCACGGGCGGCTCACCCAACACAAGGTTCGTTCCATATCGTATGTGTATAATAATTTATTGTGAAAATAGTTCACAATGTCCCAGTATATCCCCAATGTGGATCAATGTGGTAAGTCTTATTTCTTCTCATTGTTTATGCATATTGTACTGTTCTTATCCATGATTTATCCCAATCTACACGAATTTGACATTGTTAATGGTTTATAGTCCATTTCTGTTGGGTAACACTTCCCATATATTCCACCATGTTTAGCCACGCAGATTTGGAGGGAGTTGAATATTCCACCATGTTTAGCTACGCAGATTTGGAGGGAGTTAAAGAACCACGGGTATCCAGTTTCCCCAGACCAAGAGTTTCCCAACCTCATAATAGTCTTGAGTTTATATCATTTATATCTCCATATATGGGGATTAGTCAAAACTTGGTGGCTGATCCCACTTAGTAGCTTAGTTCACCCCAGTTCTATGGGGGGTTCCATGAAAGAGGCTGCCCCAGAATGGATGATTTATGATGAAACAACGCATTGAAATGGCTGATTAGGGGAGGGCCCTATTTATGGAAACCTTCATGTAAATGGAGTGACCCCACTTCTCTTAACAAAAGCAGGGATATAACTTGTTATACCTTCTGGTAAGACTAAGAGATATAGCTATTGAAGATGGCCCAGTCGATATATAGTGGCTTTACCTACTAAAAATGGTGATGTTCCATAGTATTCCATGGCCTTAGTGATATATCAAACACGATGGAAAGATCCACCATTTTCTAGCTGGGTAAATCAACTATTTACCAGAGGCTAAACTGTTTATGATTCGTGGGAATCGACAGCCAGGCTGGATCCTCTCCAAGCACCGCGTGCCGAATCGCCAGCGCCGCATCGCCAGCCATTTCGCTGTGCCGCGGCTGCCGCGGGCAGCGCAGATTTGGCACCGCGGCACACCGAAGTGTGGAGAAAACCTCTAAGAAATGATGAGTTCACCATGAATCATGGGATTTACCATCTGGTTTTTTAACATAAATTAAAATAGCCCTGGAAAAATCCTAAAATAAATGGAGGTATTAATGGGAAAATAATGTATAAATAGGCCATTTTCCATGGCTATGTTGAATAACCAGAGGGTAACATGATTTAATCAACAAAAATGGTGCACCCAACCGTCTAACCATCAAAAATTGTGATTTGCAAAGCAAAAATGAACGCATAATGGGATGCAATGTGATATAAAGGGGATCTAATGGGGACACTCTGGCTGCCTGAATTATAGCGACCGAACCGGGGCAGACATCACCATAGAGTATGTTTTTTTCCCCACATAGATGTGTATGACAGGGAAGCATCCCTAAATGGCGGAAAACGGTGAAATACCATAATTCAGCCACTTATGTCCGAACGTTCCTTTGTTGAAATCGTCGCTTTTGCCGTTGAAGATCCATATGTTTGATTGATCCTTTTCCAGTTTCGAAGTTTGATACCTTCAAACTCCAGTAATAGCTTACCCGCTTGCTTGCTGGACAATCCTTCACCTATGAATTATTTACTTCCAAAAAGGTGACAAAATTGTGTGCCAGATTCTTAGATTGTGGGATTGACCATGCAGTTCAAAAGGATGTCCCCATTTTGTCTCGTGTTCCAAACAAATGGAAAATTGGGATTGTTTTTTTCCTGCAAAACTCTGAGGCCCACGCAAGATCTCAAAGGAAAAGCAACACAAATCACGAGTTTGAGAATCGAGATGCAAGATGATTGAATCAAGGTGACAGAGGGCACCCGCGAAGAGAATCGAAATCGAGACTAATCAAGTGCTTAGGATTGCCAGAGCAAATCTTTATGTTTCTTAAGGGTGGTCCCATACTTTGCCCGGGTTTCCTGATGATTTTCCCATGTCTCGCCACCCAAAAACCCGGCGACTGCCCCACCTCGCAGCACAAACCCTTCAGGCGTTGTGGCGCGGGCTTCGTGGCGGCAGTGCATCTGGGACGCGGCCTACATGCGCAGTCTGGCAAGTGCCAGGAGCGACTGGCCAGTGTAGAGATTGGATCATCGGATTTTTCTATTCCAATGTATTCCATATACCAGTAATCCCAATGACCCTGGGAGTTTTTGATCCATAGTAACTGGAGGTAAAAAAGCAACCAGCAATAATAGAGGTCATTTGGGCATAAATACATAATACATTTATATATATATATATATAGATATACACACACATATATATATATATACAAATGAAAATACCCAGGAAGTCCAAACAATATCCGTTAAACATATATTTGCCGCATTTTCAAAGAATGTATTCGAGTGACAGGGTATATGTATAATCTACAAAAGTGGTGAGATAATGGAGATGGTTAATGGGGATAACATGGGGACATAGGATCAATCAACAACAATGATAGGATGGATGCATGGAGTTCGTTGGGTGGTTAGTTAATGTGATTTAACCATCAAAAATGATGATATAAAAATGATGATATAACCGGGATATATAGGATATTATGAGAGTAATGGGTCTTGATTCTGTAATCTCATGGGCATATTTGATGGCACACAGCATGGTATATCATCTACATATATAATCTAACGCAGATCATGTTTTCTGAGTTTGAAAGGTGGGATACTATGGATAAGGCAAATTATATGAGATGGACAACAGTTTGGATGCCACCGGGTCTTTTTTGCTTGGCCCACAGTGGGGTCATTTTTCAGTATGGTGGCATCCATATCATCCCCGCAGGGGAGGTCATGAATACTGGTTGATCAGAAAAGGAGAGGCAAAAAAAAAAAAACATCAACAACATGCCGGCTATCATATGCTAGTCATTTATTATAGTCAACATTGACCCCACAAGTCAAGGTACCATGAAATCCTCAAGATTTTGCCCACTGTACGGCTAGCTCGGCCCAAAGTTCTCACCCAAATCTCGAAGGACCTCCCGTCAGCAGCGCGGCACTTCTCAGCGCTGCTGCGCTGGCGTGCGAAATGCCAGTGCTGGGCGAGCTCAGAACGTGGTGAAGTATGGTGATTTTAAGCATGCAAAAATCAGGATCAACTGGGAATAAACATGAAACGTGGTGATCTAATGGGATTTATTTGGATTTATGGGCTTTATGGGACTTCAACCAGAAAAAGGAGGAGTTAATCACCAACACATACGGATTTAATGGGCTTTAATGGGAGTCAAAGAGACTTGAACCATCCGAAAGTGATTCAATTGGAATTTCAACCATGAAGAATGGTGGTCTAATGGTTTAACTGGGATATGATGGGCATGCAATATGATATATCATCAACTATATCCAAAATTGTGGGTGTAGAGGTTGCATTTTTGGGTACAGTAAAACCATGGTCAAATAATCTCCACGATTGTTGGGATATGTGGGCCCTACATTATCCTATATCTATGGTTAGATCTCCACTTATAGGTGCAACGACACTTCCAAGCACAAGCTAAAACCAAATATTTTATGTGGATACCCTCTGGTGAACTAACATAGCAATGGAAAATCACCATTCTTAATGGGTAAATCCACTATAAATAGCCATTTTCCATTGCTATGTTAGTTCACCAGAGGGTATCCTGGTGGCAAACCAACATAGATTAGGAAAAATTAACGGTTTCCGTTCAGAAAATGATCTACAAGTGGTAGGTTCTCCACATCTATGCTAGCTTTCAGGAGCGTAATGGAAATGTAATTTGATATGTTACAACAATATGTTTAAAAAGAATCTGGTCAGATCTGAAACCCTCAAAAATTGTTAAATAAGGAACCCTTCACTAGCTATTTGTTGAAAGCCTATTTTGCTTGCACAGTTTGCTGGGACGAACGCCGAAGTACCATGCAAGTACGGTACCATGCAGCTCAAGCCTTTTGATTATTGAATTTCACGAGGTCTTGGGGTTTTGGGATTTTTAGGGTATATTGGGTTTCAAAGTCAAAATGCATCATTTCGAGCAACCTGCGCGCAGAAGGGTCGTGAGGAAAAGTGTTGAATGT
>Ga0126342_10008601_pt1 | contig 18303 bp, 17 predicted proteins | sample Cyp1metagenome_FD_92528 | JGI IMG/M metagenome (GOLD analysis project Ga0126342, IMG submission 92528) | Coral microbial communities from Lord Howe Island, Old Settlement Bay, Australia - Cyphastrea 1 metagenome | ecosystem: Host-associated > Invertebrates > Cnidaria > Coral ... | reverse complement strand
TGAAGATGAGGGTTCCATTGCTCTGTGTGTTCATCTCGGATTTCTCTCCTAAGGCCTGTGTTTCATCAGAAGTCCAACATTCAGGGATGCCTTTCGGGAATTTTTCTTTCTGCCAATCTAGTAGCTTTTTCCTGATCCATGGCTGTGCTAGCTTGACGTGGGATTGGGGGGAAATGCTGTCAGCTTTCACTTGGTGACTGTATTCACGATCTGCTGGCCAAAACCTTTTGCTCACACCTGCTTCACGTAGACACCATTCAATGATGCGCTCTCTATGCGTGTACTCATCTTCAAGGTTGGTCGCCTTCTTGTACTTCACCCAGTTGATGACGACGAACTCACTTGCGCATTTCTCTGTCAGTATCGGCCTGGGTTTTCAGGGTGAACAGGATTTGGTTGCCTTGGGTGTTCAGTTTGCTGTGCACAATCTGGAGGTCATCTCTGAGAATGGCTAGTTCCATGTTGAGGTCTTGTTTTTCTTCTCTTTCTGGCTTTTCCATCTGCTCAGGTGCTTCTTCTTTTGCGATGTTTTGTTTCTTGGCTTCTCTGTCTGGTGTCTTGGCTGGCGTGAGTTGTCTTTTCTCTTTTTCGGTTTCCATCTCTAGCATCGCATTCTCATCATCCGCCATCATTTGCCCGGCTGACTTTGGTGCCCACTGCCGTGTGGCGGCCGACATGCGTGCAGCTACCCTTACTAATCACAAAGAGAAACAGGTACCCTGGGGATATGGCTTATATACAGTAGTCATTTGTTGGTTGTACGTCTCAAGAATTTCATTCTTGTTGGCTGAAAAAACCGTTTCTCTACTTGGACCGGCCGTAGGGAAAATCTACGGGAAACCATGTTGTTTCCCATGAAAATGGTTGTTTCCTGTAAGTTTTCCCTTAAACCCAATCCAATAACTATGATTTACATTGATTTACAGGATGAATCCAAACTAGATAACTAGGGCGCTAAGTAACTATGGTTCATGATCAAACTAAACCATAGTAACTAAAGCCATGCTTTCATGGATTTCATGACAAATCTCATCCAAGTGACCAATCTCCGATCCAGCCAGGTGCCGGAGCTCCCTTCACCACTGGGCAGCCGCTGTGGGCCACCACCTCCAGATATGTTTGGATGATCTTTAAATTCATTGGAGCTTAAATAGTCTTAAATCAACCATTTGAAATCAACCATGTTTTATGGATGTTCCAGAGATTTAATATGATTTAGTCCAGAAGATATTATGAACACTGCTGAGTTTCCCTCGCCGATTGCAGTTCTTTTAATCTAGTAGCCAAGCTGGATAGCGGGAGACAAAATATACATTAAACATATACTGTATGTGTAAAGAATCAAAGCGCCTAGCCGCCCTAACCTCGGAGAACCAGCTCGCGCCTTGCCGATCTTCGCCGCAGCGCTGAGCTTCACCAACAGGATGCCCGTGGCGAAATTCCCGGCAGCGTGGCGGTGCGCGACCACATACGGAACCTGAGGTAGGAGGATCGTTGCTCGAAAAGGGGTCGTTCCGGTAGATGGACATATATTTGTGTTATAACTGATATAGTATTGTCATAATTATAACTATTATAACTATACATAGTATGTATTGTTATAGCTGATATAGTACTGTTAACAGTATCAATATAACTGTTATAAATTGGGTTTCGTAAGTCATGGGGATACCTCAATAAGTCTCAATAGCTGGGTTATTTGCTGGAAATTCCAAAAAAACAATGGGTGATTTCGGGTACCCTTATGACTTAGGAAACCCTCACATATCAAACTAGTTAGATGGGATTATATAATTATATAATATTATAAACCAACTTATAACTGGGGGTCCATCATGACCTTAATCGTCTACAGTCTCAATGATTGCGACATATTGTGTCCCCACTGAGGCTGCATGGAAGAACATGGCGACCGAAAGTGACTCGATCGCCATTTCGATGTGATGGGTCTGATGGAATCGCCATTTCTACCGTCTTGTGTCCAGGTCACGTGATTCGGGAGAAAATGCCCATAAATGGTATAGAGAACATGCGCAAGCAGAACTGCCATGATCACCGGGTGCATCTGATGGAGCCGACTCCACTGGAGACCCATTGGCTCGCCTAGCAGCTAAGGTCATCATTTATATGTACATATAGTCTAAGATATTATATCAGATAATATTGTATGATGTTATGTTATATTAGGGTATATATATATATATATCTGTATAAATACATGCTATATCATATCATATTGTATTGTATTGTGTTGTATTGTGTTGTATTGTGTTGTATTGTGTTGTATTGTGTTGTATTATGTTATATAATATTATATTATATGATATTAATTTAACTTATATTATGTCATTAATTAAATTATATTATTGTGTTGTATTACATGTTAGTATACATTTTAGTATAACTACATATATATATACACATGTATACATATGATTAGGTATGTATATATATATACTGTACTATAGAGTGCCGAACATAAGACATCATAAGACCACATAAATAGAAATAACACATATTAAAACTTAAAACGTAATAAGTTGTAAGAAGTAGATGCTCAATCAGTTGCTCCATAGCACCAGAAAAAATGGAGACCGGCAACCCAGTTTCTAGTTTCCCTTTGATGCGTGCTTTATATATATACTGTATATTATATTGCTTACTTTTATAGTGTTTACTTTATATATATATGCTGTATATTATTACTCGGAAAACAAACATGGCTGGCAACTGTCCCAAATGGCAAAATATTTGCCTGTTGAAAGGGAGGGGGGTAAATTTCCATCAGGGTACCGCAAACAGCGTGGCATATGGTGGCCATCTTTGTGCCTAAGATGGCCTAGGCGCCTACTGAGGGCCCATAGAGTCCGAAGATGAAGCAATACATCAAAGCATCCACAAAGTTCCACGTGAAAACCTCATTTGATTCTGCAAGGACAACAGAAACAACCAATGGGTCAACATCAATCTACCATAATTTTCTCGGGGGGGGCAACAGCCCCACGCGCCCTTTAGTGAATTGAGGCTGGTACGTCAACAACCAGGGTCGAGATGATGTAGAGGTGCATACAGCAAATTACGACGATGCCGCATTGAACAAGGATTGGGTCGTTGGAAAGCACCAACAAAGGTCCAAGCGTTTCACACAAAGCACACACCACTGAGAAGACTTTGGCGGCTCTTGTAAGGCGGTAATCAGCATCTTTGTATCCTGCTTGCAATTGGCAAGAACATGTGCAGCTTAAAACACTGACACCTACATTACCAACATCCAAAGATTATTGAACTGCTCCAAAGGCACTGCTAAACCTGCAAACACTCTGAACTGCTCCAAGCATTGAATGGAAACCATTGATTGGAAATTTGGATCAATTTGGTGCTTTCTGCCGCCTGATCTCTCACAGGTCCCCTTGGTTTGGACAACAACATACCTGCAACATCCTGCAACTGCAGGTACTGCATAAGAGAAGAACTGCAAGCACTGTCCCGTCCTTTGTACATAGTTCTTCGAAAGCAGTCTGACCATGGTACACTCACCATGTACTTTGCAGACCACAAGTTACTCACATTCAAATACTTGAACCAAGGTCCAATCTTGCACCTCAGGCAAGAGTCTGCTAGTTGCTCCGTCTGAAATGCCACTTGTTGGGCGGTCAAGTTTGAGTCATCCCAACAGACATTACTAACGTACGTCCTGCGATGTGAAAACCTCCTGCTTTCCGAACAAATGGAGTCAATATGATTCAAACGCTGGCTTCCTTTCCATCCTTTTCCCAATCTGCTGAAAAAACTCTGACTCTGAGTGTCTCACCATCCAGAGCAAATGTAGAACCTTACCGTAGGAAGGACTCATATTTTAACACGTTTAAACATCAATGATGTCATAGATGCTCGCGATGGATCAACATGGCATGATCTGCTGATATCTGCTGAGGCCCCCCACCAGGTCATGAAGAGTTGCAGGGCAACAACCTGCCCCTGGTCCACTGGAAAGCACATGAAGATGAAGCAGTACATTGTTTGCGTGCCGTAGGTGTGCATGTGCTGGCCATGATCGAATAGAAATTCGTAGATCCTTGGAGATGAAAGGAGGACAGTTTCTCGGGTTTTTCATGTTTATCCAGCCAGTCGCAGAGGCACAAGACAAGAGCAGCAATAGGAATAGGATGACAATGAAAGAAATTGCTTGTCAAAATGACACTCATCCACCCACAGAGTTTCCACAAGATCCTCGCAATCTCAATGGACTCTGTACACTATTGGCCGTTCTTTCACAACCCAACACCATCATTGATCTCTGGTTTTGAAAACACAACCGAATATAACCCTGATTTGGCTTTGTCTGAAAATAGGGTACCCCTGAAATGCGATGCTGGTTTATCATCGTTGTTCCTATTAACATCATTAACCCGGTTGTATCCGTTGTTGGTTTTTCAGACAAACCCATTTGGAGGTTTCTTGAATGGGGGATCCCCAATAGCAGGGCGGTTTATCACGTGTATTCCATGGAACAAGCCACAAAAACATGGATTATTTGGGATGATTTGGGGCTACCCGCAGCCATTAGGAACCCGCCATTTGACTTCGAAACAACATGAAACATCATCTGGTTGGTGGTTTTAACATGTTTTAACCATCTTGAAAAATATTAGTCAATGGGAAGGATTATCCCATATATTATGGAAAATAAAAAATGTATAAACATGTTCCAAACCACCAACCAGTCATGAAACAACCTTCAGCTCGAGAAACAAACAGGCCACCAAGGGTTGCATCAGCTCTGGGGTCACTTTTGGCGCCAAAAGGACGCGGATCGTCAGAGCATACATCAGAAATCCGTCGACCAAGACGTCCAGGCAGTTCCTCAGGAGAGTTTTGATGATGGATGCTGTGCAAGTTCATGATGATCAATGATGATCAATGATGATTGATATGATGATTGATATGGAGACAATTCCAGCATATTCCAGCTACCGGAGGGGTACTGTGAAAGATTCAACTTCTATACAACTAGTGGACCATTCCATGCACAGTTTGGGTTGTCGCAAATGATTGTTGGGGATCCTATGCGATCCAAAGCAAAGGCAAGGAACCTGAACTCACTGCGGATCCCAGCTCAAACACCACCAAGGCACCGTTTCATCGACAAACAGGGCATGAAGGGAGCAGTGTACTTCATAGACCCAACTGTAAACCGATACCACCAGTCCTTCAAAAGGAAGTGGTAGTTGGGTTGCCTGTTGGCTCGGGAACTGAAAACATCAGACTTGACTTGCAATTTGCCAATTTGCCAAACTCAAGCAACATTTACACTTCCCACTAGCAAAGCTCGCAAGGGATATGATATATCGGCAATGTGGCCCTCCTTCACGTGTGGTTTATGTGGTGTTAAGTAGTGCAACCAGAACAACCACAACAAAGAGACAACTATGCTGCACAAACCCTCTACCAAAAGCAGCTTAACTTCATGGGGCACCGAAAAATACAACAGCCTTAAATGATCCTTAAATGACTAGCTAATTTCTGGCTCAGGTGACCCAGGTGTCAGAAACCGTCTCCCATATCCAGGGCCATTGATGGCCATTGATGCAGATCAGTCCTGGAACGGTGGATTCACTTTGCCTTGCATGGGCCCATGGATGACGCCCAGCCCCAAGGCTTCCCAGAAATTCCAGAAAACCAGGAGCTTCTGAAACAGCGTCAACCTGCGCGGTCAGGGGAACCGTTTATGACAAAAAGGCCAAAAAAAAAAGCACGAGCTGAACAGGGTGTGGCTATGGAACTCAAACGTATTCTACACAATTTGCGGTTTGAAAAAGGTTTTGAAATCTTTCCAAAGAGATTCAACAGCAGTATCAGTTTTCGATCATCGCAATCCCATCGAACACAACTTCGTCTTCTCAAACCATGGCTGTTGCAATCCATGAGATCCATGGCTGATCCAAGTTACCAGGGGACATTGGAGCCCATTGGAGTGGTCCAGTAGGCTACAGCGAAGTAAAACATCAAAAAGACTAAGACCATGGTCCAGTGCCTCGGGAGATGTGACCAAACATGACCAGTACGACCAAACGCTGGAGAAATTTAGAGTAAGAACGAGGGAGTTAAGCTCATTAAGATGGGGTTATATGATGTTATATGATGTTATATGGCAGTGTGTCAAAACCTTGTACCCCTGGTGAACATGAAAATAGCTGGTAAATGGATGTTCATCCCACTAAAAATGGTATTAATAGGTATTGATTCATAGCCATATTATGTTATATTCGTGATATATCAAGCTTCCCCAAAATCTCGAGGTTAGGCATCCCGCGAAGTCGTTCAAGACAAGCTGCCATGCCATGATGGCCCAGTTGATTCCAAGTCCCGTGTTGGGATCCAAGATATGGGCCACACCCACATCCTTAGAGTGGCTGGGTCCCACAATGGGCTACCCCCTGGTGCCATGCAAAAAAACATCAAGATCCCGTGGAAAACTGCGGTGGCAGTAGAACCCACCCAATCCAATGGTTTTTTCATAGCTTTCACACCTTCAAATCAACAGAAAGCGAGGTATCCCCGTATCCCCCATGGAGAAACCCATGGCAGCCATCTCAGCTGGGGTGACTGAGTGGATCCTAACCAAGCATCAGTTTTGGATGGCAAGTCCTTCCCCTGCACTTTGGCTTCCTCGGGTGGACAGCGCGCGCCTTTGGCCACCGTGAAAATGGACGAAATGTCAAAGGAACTGCCCAGGCTTCTCCATGTCATCTGCGACCTAAATGCGGCGAAGGAGAGCAATGGCAGCTGGCAAGGTGGTGGGATATCATACTAAAAGCTACTTGTTATGATATGTTATGATCTTGTATGGTATAATGTTAGTTATACAACCTAAACTATACGTGAAAAAGGAAAACACTCAAACATACCGATGAAAAAAATCACAATCAACAACAACTCACAACTATCAACATTTGTTACGTTTCGAACAGAGAGTTGGAAACGGAATTCTGTGGAGGTTTCTTCCACCAGTCGCATACAAATACCATGGCCATATCCATTATTTATTGCCTAAATTCCATTCAATTCCTATGTATTCCTATGCACTCATCACCAATCACCACCATATGATTGGAAATTGGCTTTTAAAACTCCTCCATTTCTGGTCGTGAAATCCCCACTGTTTTTCTGTTTGCTGAGCACCGAACGACAAAAACAGATTTCGTGCTGCGACGTTGCGGACGCAGTTTTCTCTGGCCCGTCTCTGAGCCAGAGGAACGCAGCAAAATCAATAGGATTCAACCGTCAACAATAGGGATTTCATGGGATTTAATATGATTTAATTCATCAAACTCGATAGTCAATGGTTGGATTTCAAGGAAATCTAGAGGAAACATGAGGAAACGCTGGTTTCTACCCCAACAATCCCCAACATATTATATAGGTCTCCAGTTTCGATTTTTTTTTTCAACCTATTCTGGGAAACGATCAATGTGGCGAGCATCCCGCACCTCGTGATTCAAGCTTGTGCGGCCATGTTTATCCTGGGGCAGTCATCATATGCAGATGCATTGCAAATTCCAAGTTTACTGTAGATAATTGGCAACTGATAATTTAGTGTAGATAATTTATGATAATTTGGTGTACTGTAGATATTTGGTGTAAATAATTTATGATAATTTGAGGTGGTAGCAAACTGACACCCTCCCAAATCCCAGATCATCCAGATCCATTCCTTTCTCACCAACCCAATTCTTTTTTGCTTAGCTTCTCATGATTGCACATATTTGATGGTAAAGTCTCAAGTTTATTTTCCGGCTCCCGGAAATTCGGTCCAGGCCATATAGTCTTTGCATATCTTTCAATAATGCATCCGTTGCAGCTCGGACCCTTCCCAGTCCTCCAAGATGACTTCAAGGCCATCTGCCTCAAAAAATCATCAGTTTGAAGTGCCAAAACAGAAATCATCCTGCAGCTTCATTTTTTGCAAATAAGAATAAGTTTATTTTCTCCCACAACAATTGCCAGCATTTCTTTCTGATATCGTAGATTTTATCCGCATCAAAACCCATTCATATGACTCAAAGTAAGGGATGCTAAAATCATCCAAAAGTAATGGCAATGCTTAAAGCTTATTGCGGACATAGTATACAATAAACAGTCAATGATGTGGGACCCCCAATGCCATAAACCCTACTGGGGATGCACCTGGCGCCGCAGCGCCAAGCGCAGCCGGACGATCTCATGCTCCCGCAAGGGCACGTCTTCCAGTGGCAGGGTGAGAGGTTTCACCTCAACGGCGAAACTTGGGTGAGTTTTTTTGGGACATTTTGGAGGAAACCATGGTTGAAAACATGTTTCAAGCCGCACATAGCCTAAAATATTGATATGTTTCCCGATTTTCCCTTGAACCAATCAATTAAGTGGCGCTTGGCAGATGAGGTCGCAGAAATCAATGAATGATGATTTATTTCTTGTAGAAAAAAACGTATACAGAAACCATGTTTTTTGTTTTAATGCAGAATATGATAATTGGATTGGTTGACTATCTCTTAGTCAAAAACTGTCCGAACAAATGTTGGAAGACTGAAAACTGTACAGAATGCAGGGGTGGTTTGGGGAAATTTAAACTGGAAAACTATGATGTTTATTCCCAAATGTATATATATATATACATATAATCTTATATGTATATATATATATGTATATGTATATACAGGTTTCCGGTTTCAATTGTCCCATCATCCAATGATATTGAAGAAACCGATTCAAATGAGGAGAACTATGAGGATGAAGGGATAATGATTATGGTGCTGGTGCTGTTTCTGGTGCTGGTGTTGGTGCTGATGCTGCTGCTGATGATGGTGATGATGATGGTGATGGTGATGATGATGATGATAAAATGATAATAATCATGATTATGATCATGATTCATGGTCATGATCATTGTTCATAATCATGATAGTCACTACCATTACTCTGGGCCCCCAACTGCTTGCTCCCAACTTTCGCAACCACCTACCCAGCAGCAATCTCAGCAGCAAACCGAAGGGAATATAGGGAATGAGGGAACACATATGTAAACAAACGTAAAACAAATTCTATATGAGCAAATAACAACATCAAGAAAATACTCTACATCCATAAAAATGTTCGCGAAGTTTCCCATCTCTCATCGCCGATGAAGTTTCCCATCGTCCGTATCATTCCATCGACCTCTCTGTGAGGTGTGGATGCGACTGTTTCCGGCTCCATCGAGCTGTAACTCCTGGAGCGTGGGATGGGGATGTGTCGGGTTATTTAATATAGAGGTATCTTAATTAATTGTAGTGATAATATGGGGGTACCACCATCTTGGAACCCCCCCTAAGAATAGTTCTAGAAACATGGTTCCCTTAGAGATGATTTATGATTTACCTATAATGGATTGTGATTGTCCTTAGCAAACTTTTAAATAACCAGAGGGTACCACTAAATCCACCAGTTAATCATCATGTTGCCTTGTTGAAAATGGCTGTGCGGCTATGATGTTGGGTGTCAAAAAATGGCTTGTGACTACAAATAGATGAACATAGTAAAAACAATATGGCAATTTCACAGTTTGCTATGGAAACATGGTCCATTAAGTTCAATGATTTTCCTATGATTTCAATGGATTCTCCATAACAAACTGTTGAATTCCCTATGGGTCGGTTAGAAAATTGGCTACCCCACAAGTTTGATGGTCAATCTGAGTCAATCTTCAATTTCCCCACTTATCCACTTGAAATCACACGAAATCACCATATTCTTTTATAGGTAATTACCACCCATTTGCAGACAGGCCCATACAGCATCCTGTTCTACATCAATTAGTGATAGTCAGAGTCATACTTGGAAAATTCCAATGATATATATATATATATATAATATATATATATATAATATAAGCAACTTTAAACCCCATGATCTGAAAGCAGGTGTCCGTTCATCGGATTGATTTTCAGGAAAGAAGACCGTACCTTTTTCCCCATCCGCCATAAACGCCATGACTTTGCTGCCCAAAATCCATAAGAATTCCACAACATCCAATGATCTCGTTTTTTCAAGTATATATATATAATATGTATATGTATATATAATATATATATATATATGTATATAATATATATATATATATAATATAATATGTGTATATATATATCTATATATATATGGCCGCAACCTCCTTATAACCCCCCTTATTAACCCCCTTATGAAACCCGATATCAACCCCATATCCAACGTTGGCAAATCTGTGGTCCATCCGCCCAGCCAACTGAGGCAACCCGGCCCACCAATAGATTAAGGCATGCGCCACTCCGGTCTGACAGTGGATAACGGCCGAAACGCACCAAGTGGATTCATGTGGTAGTAAAATTGGCATAAATTGGCTGGATCCTGTATCAATCTGTACCTCTATAGAATCTAATTTTCCAAAATTCAGCTGTATGTGTGTGGTGGATATATGGTGGATCTAAAAAAAAAAATACTCTTTAGACTTGTCAATCTTCAAGCCCGGCTCCGGCCCTGCGGATCATTTCCAAACTAGTCCTTTCTGCAAAGTCTACATGTTGAGATGACTTAAGCTGCTGCACTTTGCTGTGGGCTTCTCCAAAAACAGGGTATACCAAATCATCATATTCCTCCCATGAATGGCCATAAAATGTGGGTATGCCCCATTTTCAGACACACGCGATGGCACGTGTTAGCAAATCCAGCCTTCTGCACGCGCAACTCTAGAGGCGGATCGATCCAATTTCCCAGATTGCTGTACCTAGCGGACTGTGCTTCCCGCGGTTCCAATGGTTCAAATGGCACCCCTGGGAGCCAAACAAATCTTCAATCTCCTGCAAGTCGAACGTTACCTGCAAGGATCGCTCTATTGATTGGTGCGACGAAAAACAGGGAGAACATGTTCAACTGCCATGAGGCGTCGGCCTTTGTCAAAGAACTGAACAAATCACCATGAAAGGGCCATCACTGGCCTGAAGTCTGCCCTAACTCTAACTGTCTAGCCTAGCTACAGTAGTTGTGACGTGAGAGGATTTGGCACAGCAAACCTCCGAAACCTCTGAGGATGGGATCTATCTGGGTCTCCAAGAGAGGACATCATGAAAAACCATGAGTTTTTTTTTGGGGGTACCTTATTTTCAAAGAAATCCATATCATATATCATTCTTTGTAAAAGAAAACAGTAGAATATGTCTACCCGGTATCGTTATCACTAAGCATATCAATCATCATCAACCATCCACCAACCATACTCAACCATAATGCACCATCACCAACCAGTATGATACAATCATCCCGTCCATCAAGCACAGCATTGGCATTTTCGTGCAACGGTGCAACTGCTTGAGAAGCTCGGTGCCCCGACTAACTCCACCGGCTCTGTGAGAGCCACGTGGGCGATGGTGGACATGGTCTCGCAGCTGTAGCGCTCACTGTGGGCGGGCCAGGGTCACGTGTGTCTGAAAGTGTGGTACAACACCAACAAAGATCGCGTGATATTTGCGTTTAGCAGTGGGGGAAACTTATGATTCGTCTGGCTTTTCTGCATTTTTTTGGACACACCCCAGTCAGGTGACCACCCAAGGGTTGACGATGATACGATGTTTATAGTATACTGTCTAATGATAACTTGATAACCATCTATTGGTGCTTTAAAATAAGGGTTTACTGTTTACTCATAAGGGTTCTTAAAAAATCAACCACTTATAAAGACAGCTATAGCTTTTTGAAGCAACCAATAACCCATAACCCATCAATAGATGGATATCAATCGTGTTGCAGCACCAACCATCTGCCTGTTCCGCAGTCGAGCTCCTCTCAAAGGAACCTCGTTGAACACATGGACTTCCAACATCACGGGGATGTTGACACGATTCCATGTTTAATCGTAGAATCCTACGAATCAACATTAGTATTGTTATAACTGATATAGTAATGTTATAAACACATTAAGTAGTATTGATATAGTATATTTGTTTATTATGTGTTTTATAACTGTTATAATATGGGGTTTCCTAAAATGGGGTACATCAATAGCTGGATTGGATGGTTTATGATGGAAAATCCCCAAAAAAAACGTGGATGATTGAGCAGTCTCACTTTCGGCTTTTTGAGAGTGACATGACCAATCTCAAGTTGGACCTCGTGTTTGCACAAACTTCCTCAGATATTCATATTCATACATTTTCCTGCCCTTTTCCTGACATCTTACGAAAAAAAAACTCATCGTTTTGGCGGCGACCAACGAAATCCGGCATCTCTCGGAGAAAGCCACCATCCTTGGGGTCCAAACCCCCGCTGGCGATTCCAGAACTGCAAAACGTTCCAGCAGCTCCGGTGCCTGGACCGGTATGGACCGGTATGGACCCGATGGGCTCGTGCTCCCCAGTTGTGCTCCCCAGTTTTTTTCGATGGGCCAACAGTTACCCTCTGGTAATTTAACATAGCTATGGAAAATCACCATTTTTAATGGGAAAATCCACTATAAATGGCAATTTTCAATAGCTATGTTAAATTACCAGAGGGTAGTCAAAAAGCACTCGCAAAGTTTCCCAGTCCCGATGTTTACACATTTCGATCAAATCATTTAGATCATCCAACCATTTCACGTGTGCAATCAGTCACCTCCCGAACGATCCACCCGTTGAGGACATGTAGGGACACATTTCGCAATGAACCTGTTGCATCATCCAAATTGTCTCATGTTTATCTTAGTTTGCTATCAATCAAAATTGAAGACTCCGACATGAGATGAATACCAAAACTCATGTTCCAGTATGGATGTTGAGTCATTTTTATCTAAAAAAATGTCATGTGGGCAAAACATGGTAAAACAATAATAAACCATCCCCCAGATCACCATAAATAGAGCATTTTTTGGGTTCGCCATAGCAATAGCTCGATGTTCCCAATGGCACCTCCACGATCTGTCCAAAGATTTTGGCCCTAGCTGGGATCAAAATGCCATTGGGCTTCAGCAGCTCCTACACCGGTGGAAGAACCAATCATGGTTTCTCATTGTACATTAATACATATTAATACTGGATAATCTTGGAGACTGTAATATTGGTACATACTATTTTTGGGTATATGTGGTACCTCATGCTATATATCATATATTGTTTACGGTATATTAATATTATATGAATATTAATATTGGTACCTCATGGTGATTCTTGGGGGACTCCCCCCCACAAACCCAACTGTCACCCCGCTCCGGTCCCGACGCGCATGTAAGATCGTGGGCAGCGCATGCCTCAACAACAGTCGCTCGTCTTCCCAGCCATCGCCATGATTTCAACATATTTCAACCACCTGTGGTAAACCCAATGCCATGAACCACCCAAAATCACCATAAATGTGGCTTTTTATTGGAATGCCTTAGTTGGATCATGATCCCTGTTGGAAAGTTCAACACAACCAGGTGAAACCCTTGGCGATTCCTTGAGTCTGGAAACGTGCGGATAACCAGCTGAAAAAGGCACACAACTTCCGGAAAATTTAGGGGGAAGTCCACCGAAATTCTCGGGTTCATCATCATTTCCCCGGGTCAACTGCCCCATGTTTACGACCCAACATGACTCACGTCTGGATCTCTGAGAAAGCGTACTCCCCCAGCAGGCCGGCGTCAAAGACTTCGCAGAAGATGAGGTCAAACTTTGGCAGTGTCAACTTGGTGCTCACCTGAGTTACCAGCGAACAAATGAGGGGATATCCCAAAGCGCCATGAGTTGGAAGATATTTCAATGGGGAAAATATGGGAAAATGAATTATGCTTGGCAGATTTGCATCTCTTGACTCCACCTACATTTTGAGCCAATTTTGCAGGTATATAACGGTATACGGTATATAGATAAACGTGGGTACATGTTCGTAAATCGAAGCACAAAACATATACCGATCATATACCATATTATACCATACAAGAAGCATCTACACTGTGCAAAGGGTTGCCGTTTTTCTTCAGCTTGGCTAGCGGAATTCAGGATGGCAGTGGTGCACAATGTTGGAGGCCTGAATTTCATGGTACCAACACGAGAAACCAGGAGTGGCCACTGAAATGGGTCTGAGAAATTAGAGCAACAACAAAACTTCCAAAGATATCAAAATCCTACAGTATGGTTTAACACCTTTCAAAATATCATAGTGTCATATGAGTCATATGTTCCCTGTTTAAATGCCCATAAGAACTTCCGAAGTCTACATGTTCAGGCCATTCTCGGCCCGTCCTGGGTCTCAAAGCCATGGGATGCACTGTGACTGGTGCCCAGGATGGAGGTTGGGATGCGATGACCTTCAAGGATTCGTAAGACAGGCATGTTTTGACACCGGACGACAAAAGAAAACTACCTCTGACTTTCAGATGACCGGTTTGTTGGTTTCAAATGGTTTCAATATGTTTCAATGTTCCTCCTTCTCCTTCTCGTTTTATCCTCACAGTTCTCCTCGTTGATCCCATGAATCCACCATGGTGGCCTCTTTTGCCACGGCGCACAGGGCGTCATTCATCTCACAGGCGTGGATCTCTTTGACACCCTGGAAACTCAGAGGAAAGGATGCGAAGATCTAAAGGGAAACCTAGTTTAGGGAACATGGGAAGACCATGAATGTCCCAGAATTTGAAAACACAAATTATGATTTGCTAAGTCTGTATCCCTAAAAACGTGATGGCGACAGCCATGGTTTCTTGGATGATTGATGTGAGCTATGCGGCTGTGCGTTTTTGAGGATATCAATGGGAATCAACCCAGTGAGCTGGAACAAAAGATCATCCAACATCACGGGCCACAATCCACCCTGGTCAATTGGATATGTGTCAAAACATAAGACATGGGGAACCACCCATATCATCTAATTTGAGGGTTGCAAGGCCGTACCATTTTGATCCATACTCATGTACGAACACATTTTACATCAAAAATTGTAGGTGTAATCATGTTGAATCAGAATTTGATTGCTAAAATTTTGCCATGTTTCTTTTGTTGGTCAATATCCACATTTTTGTTTGCTTACATTCCTATTCGTTGTGGCAGATTCTCGGTTCTGCAGCTTTATAATCGTTCCGTGTCGCCGCTTCCGAGAAACATTGTTTCACGGCGTACCAGTGCCTCCAATCGAGCGCACATCAGAGAGAGCCTCGGGTCGTACGACCAATGTAGGATTGTCTGTGCATGATTGAAAATATTAGCGGGAGTATTTGGGTTTGCCTGAAAATAGGTTGCCGCCATTATATTTTGATTATCATTTTCCCTATATCCAAATGGTCTGATCTTTTCTTAGCAAATGCTCCGTTTGCGAGGACAAATCCATATCCCTTTTTCAGTGCTGAAACCTCGTGACATGCCCCTAACTTGCCTGGCTCATCCCCCAGTAGAATGGACAAACATTTGTTCATAATATATATATATATATATATATATATTTGTATGTGTGTATACATATATATATATTATGTGAAATCATATGCCCATAAAATGGTATAATCATATATAACAATCATCAACCAAGCATAGTTTGTGGATTATATCCTTGTATTTCTTGATGATTGAACCCCTTTGTAGCTCAAATACCCACTGGGCTCCAAACAGTCCGGTGCCTGCGCCAATGTCCAAGGCACGTACTCCCCCTGCTTCAAGCACCTGGCCGGAAACCGTCGATCTGGGATGAAATCATATAGGAGCCCTGGTGAGAATGGCATTTAACGGTATTCAACCAACAAACATGGGAATTATCATGGGATATTTAATGATAAATATAAAAATAACTAATATAGTCTATATCATGGCAAATTATATATTTGTATATCTTGGGATATATGAATTTAGTGGTTAATATTTTGTGTAAATGACGGTACATCATGGCAGATCATAGAACCCTATGAGAGGGGTTTAGCCAACAATCATGGGAATTATCATGGGATGTACAATGGTAAACGCAATTGTACGTGTATAGATAGACAGATAGATAGATAGATAGACAAACAGACAGACAGATAAAATGAATATAAGCATTTTAATTTATCTCAATTTGTGTGGCTTCTGGTCATCCCATCATCGTGAATGGGAATCCAAACACGCCTTTTGGCGGGGGAGGGTGGGCGATGGAATGAATTTTGCTGCTTGAGCTGTTTTCAGCTGATGTATCTAGATGGTCAAAGCTGATAATGGATTTTTTAGGTGAGGTTCACTGAGCTATGATCAAGTTCAGTTGATAATTTAAAAATTCACATTTACCTGTGCCTTGGATGAAAAACCATGAGAATCCATGACAAACAATAACAGCCAGTGATGGTTGATGATCTTATACGAGTATATACTTGTGGGTGATTTCATCTTGATTTCATGGGAGCTGACAATCCGCGTAAATCTGCCGCAGGAAAAAAACATCACAACCATGTCTGTTTTACAGCTGGATGTTTTGCTCAAGAAATGAAAGACTCCCAGTTTATCCCAATTTGATACATGTAGCCATATAGCTAATAGATGTACGCACCTAATGAATCCTAAAGGTGCTCTGATTGTCAACCATTTTGCCCAAAGCGGCATTGATGCCACTCAAGGTCATTTGGCGTTACTGCGACATCAGTACCGTTTCAATTTCAGCAGACCAGCGCTCAAAGCCACTACGGTAGTGTTTGAGGGCGCTTGAAAACAAGGCATGAACAGGCTGTCCACCAATCTATAGGCTGTGCGCCAAATAGCCTTCTTCTAGCACCTGCTAGATGCACGAGAAGGTTGGTAGCACACTGCCATAGGCACTTGTAAAGGCCGCGAGTCATGCGCCACGAACAGCATACCACTCATACGGACCTTTGGAACACACCGCCCAAACTGTGCCTGGGTTTGGTGTGCTGCATTGCAGGAAACCGAAGTCTCCCTATCGTGATGGCCTATGAACGATTGATCCATTGGATAATGCTTGCTTCCGTTGTGGTCGTTCTCAAACAACTGTAGCAACTTTGGAGCTGCTTGTCAGGCACTAGGCCTTTTGAATGCACAGCTGCTTTGATCGTGCAAAATCATCGATAGACCTTAAGATAACGTTTCGGTTTTAAAAACTTCATCAGTATTGAAAGTTTGTTCTTCAAAACTTAATGGTAAAAATTGAGGGTTTTAAAAAATCGCGAGGAACTGGATAAAGCGCAGGGGTGTTATTTTCTTAGGCAGCCGGTGCTTTAATCCAACTTAGACAAGGTCCATCAGACTAGACTGCGCATAAGTCGCAATGAGTAAGATCCAAACCATTTGTGACAAGAGTGTTAAGCAGATTTCAAAATGCGCAAGCCGTCTATACCGAAGGTGAGCGCCGGAAAGCCATCCAATTGCTGACTCGCTTGCTATAGGGCGATCCTTTGTGCCATGCGGCTTTTGCCTTGTTGGCCCAGATCAATCTGGAACAATAGCAATTTAACGTCGCAGCAGACTTGATCCAGCAAGCCATTTTGTTGGATGGCTGCTGCTATTATCATACTTTCGGTTGTGCCTTACTACAACAAGGCAAACCCAGTTCTGCCTTGGCCAATATCCAACATGCCTTGACCTTGCAACCCGATGATCTTCCTGCCCAAACACAACTGGCGGCAACTCAGATCCGGCAGGGCGACTACTCAATCTCCGAGCAAGCCTTAAGCAAGATCTTACAACAAGATCCCCAGCAAGCCCTCGCGCAGCAATTGCCGGGCGATGTCTTTTTGTACCAGAGACAGCTTGATGCCGCCAAACTGGCCTACATAAAAACAGTGGCGCTAGCCGCAAACAACCTGGCGGCACTGAACAATTTGGGCATTATTGCCTGCCAGGAAAACCGCTTAGCAGAGGCTTCCGCGTATTTTAAACAAGCCATTACCGCCCACCCGGATGCAGCAGATCCTTCTTCTAATTTAGGCAATGTGTACAAAATACAACACCAACCTGAGCAAGCATAAGTGATCTTGCAAAAAAGCCCCGAGTTTGTTTGCCAAAAACAAGGCGTTGTGGCAATTTGTTTGGCGGAGCAATTTTCAACCATTAAGTAAGTACTAGAAAACGTTGTTGAAGTTTTCTTGAGCAACGGGCATTGAATCGACTAAACACAGGGCAAAGCATGAGTGCGATTCCTGGCAGTTCCGATTAAACTAATCCCTTCCTCCTAATACTAACCCCCCCCCCCCTTAATACAAAACACGGCAGATAGTTTTTAGTATTAGGGGGGTATTTATTATTAGGGAACCAAATCGAAGTCATGCTAATTAATTAATTACATTTCCTTATATAACGCAATTAAAATATTGCCAAAAATGGCAGTTCGAAGCTT
>Ga0126342_10008600_pt1 | contig 18304 bp, 14 predicted proteins | sample Cyp1metagenome_FD_92528 | JGI IMG/M metagenome (GOLD analysis project Ga0126342, IMG submission 92528) | Coral microbial communities from Lord Howe Island, Old Settlement Bay, Australia - Cyphastrea 1 metagenome | ecosystem: Host-associated > Invertebrates > Cnidaria > Coral ... | reverse complement strand
TATATATATTATATTTTATATATTATATATTTTTTATTATATATTAGATATATATTTTATATTATATTATATATATTATGTATATTATATATATTATATTTTCTTTATATATATATATATATTATATATTTTTTATTATATATTAGATATATATTTTATATTATATTATATATATATATATTATATATAAATTATATATATTATATATTTTATATATATTAAATATTATATATATATATATTATATATTTTAAATACATATTATATATATATTATATATAGAGGGAGAATAACCATACCCATTTGGTGGTTAAGAACGGAAAATCCTTTTAAAATGTGTGAGTTTGGGGGTATTCATAGTTCAGGAAACCCCGCCATTTGTATCTTCAACTGCAAATCCATGACGATCCATGGATCCTACCCCATCTCTCAGGAGGGCTAACTTCCTGACACGCTTGGGCAAGCTCAACATTCACGTGGACGATGCAGGGAATGAAGGCAGCGGTCAGTGATTTATCCACCCAAGAGGGCTCCTTTTGGGAAACGGTAGCTAAGCAACAAAACCTGGGTTTACCACCCTCCGCACGTTTGAAGCAGGGAATTAATTTTCTATAGCTGCTTGAAATGGAGTGTCTGGCCAACAATCAGGGATATTCACACACGAATACTCATTGCATTCATTTCATTGCAATAATACAAAGCGATGCCATTTCTTATAAGAGCATCATCTCCAAACAGGTCGGTCCCGGTGCGCAAGGCTTTGGCACCATCCGCACCATCGCATCTGCTGCGCTGAATCGGGGCCTGGATGAGCAGCAGATTGCGCAGCCCCTCAGATGCAGCCAGCTGGGTATCCCTAAGACTTAGGTTCAGTGACATTTGGCATTTTGTCAGTGGAACAGTGGAAAATCTAAGATTTGGGGAATCTAACGACCTGTGTGGCGTTATATTGGGGTGCCCTAAGCAAATCCAATTTAAGTTTTTGTGATCCAAGCCCGAATGTAAAGCAATGACTGGTTTGAGGGTGGCTTTTGCAACTTTGAGCTGGTCAAGAAGTGGAAACACCGAATAATTTAGCCCTTGGCTAAACTCTTGGAGAGTATGATGCAGAGAGAGTGGGAGAAAGTCAGATACAATCTTTTCCACTTTTCCCTAGTCAAAATAGAATTTGATACCATATGATGGTTTTTGCCCTCACTGCACAAGTCTTTTGGGTGTTTGTCAGGTTTCTTCCTAAATTGTTGCCTGGACGCATGTATGTTAGATTCTGTATTTAGCCAAAAGATCGCCCCAATACAAGTAAATGAATTACACCATACTTGTACATGTCTTGGCAGATGGCGATGGAGAGAGAGAGAGAGAGAGACTTGTACATGTATGGACTTGGTTGGATGCTTGGATGCTCCATGATGACTTGTGCGGGCCGTGATGCTCTGTGAGGAGACCCAAAGTTCTCACTACCATTCGCTCGATGCGGCCAGCCCTGCGACCCAACGACACCTTGATGTGCTTGTTCGACGTGACTGCTCTGTCACTTGGTGTGGTATCTTGGCTCTCCAGAATTTTCCCCTCCAAACGTTTCAAGGTGGGGCCTTTGTAAAACCAGGACTAGGAAAGATGAAATGTATTGAAATGTCCATTTGTTGCCATCGGATATGTCGCCACTTTTTGGACTTCCATCATCTTCCATTTTTTGAGCATTTGAGGTGTGGCATTGATTCCACGCAGAAAGAACATGCTGGTCAAACAATGCTCCCGTGGCTCATGTGTTGATTTGTTCAACCATAAACGGCTCTGAATTCATCTACCAAGTTCAGGTACGGTTTCTTTTTTGGGTACGTGCAATTAATATGTGTATATATATATATATATATCCTAACCACTTCAAATATCTTCAAATGGGGGTTTCCTAGAATAGGGGTACCCCCAAATCATCCATTTTAAGAGGATTTTCCATTATAAACCATCCATTTTGGGGTACCCCTATTTTAGGAAACCCTCAAATGATCTAAGTCGCAGGGTGCCTTTAAGGACCTTTAAGGACCTTTAAAGCTTCACGCTTCCCTAGGCCACCTCTCGTGGCACGCAGCTGGTGGAAGATGAAGCGGAGCTACAGAGGCTGCGCGGGGCGCTGCTGACGCTGCGCATCCACGGTGAAGAAGAGCTGCAAGTGGAGTGCAGCAACTTGGGATCGCCTCTAAAAGTGGTTAAGAATGGAGGGGAATGGGATTTAACATGATTTAACCATGATTTAACCATCCAGAAATGGTTGGATTTACTGGGATTAAATGCTGCAAATGATGTTATATCTATGTAAGATTATGTAAGTATGTGCATAACTAGTATGTGATTGATTGGAATTTGCCCAACAAAACATGAGACTAGCTGTGCGCCATCCAAAAATTGCGGTTTTGCAAGGTCTTGTCATTGCCAAAATTCAGGTTTCTACCGACAATGGTCGATGAAACACCAGTCATCCTGGCAACCTTTCTCATAGGTAACCATGCCTCGGCGACGGTTTTTGCAGGATTCACGCTGCCAGCGAGGAACTACAAATAGAAGCAACTGGTTCATCAGGGTTCCACTCTTTTTCCAACGGTTCCAATGTATATTTTCAGGGTTCCAATGTGTTTTGTCACGTTTCCGACCTATTTTGTCACGGTTCCAATCACTACATCTCCGGAAACTATGCTTGGTTACCTGTCTCATGTGTACTGGAAGATTAAGGGAAAAGCAAAGAATTAGGGGATCCAGCCAACAGAATTTTAGAGCAATCGTTTGTGTATATTTTTCAGAGTCAATATCCAATAAATTATCCGTTTTTGCTAGTCACGACCCAACGTTTATTGCTTAGCATCCTCATTTTTGTCACTCGAAATCCAATTTTGACCTATCTATGCTACTAAAAATCCAATCTTTGTGAGTCAAAATCGCATGTTTACCAAGGTCTCCTTCTTCAAAGATCGCCGCAAATCCCATGGTTCCCTTCTTTTGCCCCCAACAAAATCACTTCAAAAGACCCCTTTTTCTACTGCGCAAGGTACCCTGGGAGGCGCCGTGGTGCTTTCACTGGAGCTTCCAGCGCAGTCCACTGTGGCAGATCTGGAAGAGCGAATGAACAGCTACAGCCATGTGGCCTTTTTTTGTGGCAGGATATGTATTGATTTATATTGCGGATGAATTTTCTTGATGTTATTCATGTAAAATAAGGTTCTTTTTAAAACTATGCTTGTGTTCATTTGATTTCATTTGCGCAGGTGTGCGCGTGTTCACTGATGTGTTTCTCGTCACATGTTTTTTTCAGCAAGAGATAAGCGCATATTTAGATGCAATAAGAACAATGAATGACAATTATCTGGATCACAACATCGATAATATTGTGGTCTCTCAAAAGTATAAGTGTGATCATTTTATGAAAAGTGCCTCATTTTCACTCTTTGCGGGGCTCCTATTTAAACGATTTTAAACTGAACGGAAGCGCCAGGTGTCGCAACAGTCCAGGCTGATGAACTGTGACACCCTGGTGGTGAAGGAGCCATGTCAGCAGTCTGTGAATCTGTGAACTTTCGAAGTCGCACAATGACGCATGGTATCCTGTTCTTCTCAAGGAAACCGTGGGGTTTTGGCTGTTTGTATCTATGAAACCCACCAAGATATTCTTTATGTTCCCAGACTTTCACAAATGGAGAGTTTTTCCCCACCAGTATGAACATAGCATGTTTTTTTAGATGTCCAACCCGAAAAGTCAGTACAATGTCCAAGCTTTCTCCATTTTTCCCCTTTTTTTGTCGAAGAAGTTTGGCCCCCCATTGGCCCAAGACTTGCAAATATGGTGCCCCCAATTCCAACGGATTATCCTCATGTTCCATAAATTGTTACCCATTCAATAGCAATTTTGGGGTGATCATTGTGTGATTTTTACCATTCTTTTCCATCATTAAGGATAAAAATCACCCAATTATCACCTCATTTATCCATATGATTGAATAGCAATTTCCCCATTATATACCTCATTTTTAAATATGTGTAAGACAGCCAAAATTTCAGCATCCAGGAGGAGAAGGATGCGTTGATGACCTGCCTCATCCAGCGCAACACCACGGTCCCCACCCGGAAGTCCAAGGTCTTCACCGTGGCATCGCCAGGACGGCTGATCCTGAGCAATTTTGGAGGAATGATATAGTATGCGTAGTAAAAATTACCAATGTTTTGAAGAAAAAACATGTCAAACTATGTAAAGAATGGAGAGAGAAATAGTGGTATAAAATAGATGTTATGAAGTATTGTCAGTATTGTGATTTGCTGGCAGTCATGGAGAGAGAGAGAGAGAAACCACATGAAAAAACTATCCAAGGTTCGCCAGGGTCAATTTAAAAGCGGTTGCTTGCTGCAAGTACTGCAGCCGCGTTAATGGAGCTCGCCGCCATCCACTGTCATGCTGTAAATGGGCCCTGAGGTATAAGCTTTGTCGACGCAACACGGAAAAAATAACCATTTCAAATTTCGAATAAGAGGGGACTTCAACAAGATAATTAATCAATATGCAGTAAAAGATAAACAAAAAACAGGAATTTGGGCATGGGCCAGTTCGAAATTCTGACCCCAAGAAGAGAATGGTTATAAAAGAAAGGATTCAAAATGGACCAACATTTGTGGTCCCCAGGACCTTTAAGTTTGACCCCTCGCTGGTCAAGCGGTCAACCCTATGAAATGTGGAAGTGGCATGGGGCTTGGAAGCTTAGCTAATCCTTATTAAAAAAGGAAATGACCCGTATTTAGGAATTCCTATTCCTACACATACCTTCTCATTACGTAAAACCCTAGGGAAGTAAAAGGACACTCTATGTGTTCTTGATTTCTAGTGGTGTTGATGGAAGTTTTATCAGCCATTACTAGGCTCATTTGCCACACCTACTTTCAGATTCCCAGGACAGCAGAGCGTTTGGCTTCAAATTCTCGAAGGAGAGCTGCCCTTTGCCAAGGATAACCATGTGGTGGGCCAGCTCCGTTTGGATGGACTCCAACCAGCCGCGGGGATGGGGGACCGACCTCTGGTGGAAGTCGGATTCGATCTGGACGTGCCTCGCTTAATGTGGCTGCGCAGTCTAGGGACGCCAGGGGGGCCAGGGAGGCCTTCGTCTTGATGTGTGCCATATCAGTGTAAGAGTCTCTACGATCAGTTTGGCTACGCAATTGGATCATCAAAATAAGTACTGGTAAACCCCTTCACAACACTGGTAAACACTCAAATGTCCGAGCACATACTTATGAAGGGCCTGTCAGACAGGGGCAGGCAGGAACACTTGCGTTTGCTTGCCGAATCAAAATGAGCTGCTTGAAAGGTCAGAATACCTAAATACTCAGAGATGCCCGGGGCCAGGGTAAATCGCTTCGTGCGATTTGTGTGTATGATTGTGATTAATTATAACATGTGGATTTGGTTACTGTATGTTTTGTGTGTGGGTTCTTCAACTCTCAGAGAGGGTCGTTTTTTTTCCAACTGGAACCCCATTTGTTTGGCTTGACATTTCAAAACCCTCCCCTCATCCGCGAATCAGATGACACATATCTGCGCAGGCAAGAAATAAGAGGACCATTTGGGTCCAGATTATGGTTCACATTTCCACCTGTTCAAAAAGTCTGGTAAGCTGGATTCTCCCCCTTAAAAAGAGTGTCAGTTCATCCGTGTCACAAGCCTGATTTCTGGAATGATAGATTCTCTACCTCTTTGGAGTTACAAATTTCATGGGACTCTTCTAAAATTGGCCGGAAAATTTTCGAGAAAAATCTTGCAGCTGGAGGGCTTGGTGTCGCATGGTGTCGCCATGACTTCCAGTTGCGGATCTTGGCTCACACCAAGGCTAATGATGTTCTGCACGTGACTGCCGCCGACTTGGGAACCTCGGTTCTGGGGTGGTACCCTCTGGTAATAACTGGAGGTTTCCAGAAATGATCCCCAAAATGGATTTTGCCGAATGGAAAATCCTATTAAAAGTGATGATTTAGGGGTACCGGGTACCCCATTTACGGAAACCTCCACTTAATATCACTTAACATTATATGGGAAATAAAGGTTTTGATTGGGTACGTCATCGACCTTAAGGGACCATGGAATCCAAGTAGATTGGGATAGGGAAGCACTCAGACATAGTGGTGGAGGCTCATTTCTTTAGTCTTTGTCCCTTAGGCACGCCCAATTTTTGGAGCAGTGCCCAAAGCCCTGATGGGTTGATGGGTATGTTGGGTACACTGAGTGGTTCAAGGGAGAACCTGCCTTCCAATTTTGGTCGCTGTTGCTACTTTGACTGGTCAAATCCTAGATTCCTGTTGCGTAAATCCTCTATCTTTCTTCGATCACTTCACAGAACATGCTTGCCAGGTTCAACCCCCACGGTACGTTGGTATGTCTTAATCTTTTAATAGCTGTAAAAGCTGTTGTTTGCTTTAAACCCATACACCCCCCATGTTTGTTGTCAGCTGCCCTATTCGTGGCAAAATGTTCATTTGTCTTACTCAAATTTCCAAATTTGCGCTGGTCACATCCCAGCTTTTTTGTTGGTCAACTTCCATATTGTTTGTCATACGTCATACGGTAGTCGGATCTCCATGTTTGTTGATCACATCCCTACATTTATTTGTTGGATGAGATTCCCTTGTTTTGGTCAAAACTTCTCATTGTTTCATTGGTTTAAAACATATTAAAGCCATTTGAAAGCCTTAAAATCCCAGCATTTTTTCATGAGATTCCCACCGTTTCTCAAATTTCCTTTTGTTTCCCATCACTGGTGCTTTCGAGGCTCAGGCGCCAGCTCCAAGGCCTCCTTTCCATTCGACGCGCGCTGGCGCGTCCATCCACAGGACTTGGAGCGTGCGGTGCAGCGCGCAGAGCAGGTCTGGAAGGTGAAGAGCACGATCCAGGAGGGGGGCTTTGCTGGGGGGCCCTGGTGCTGGCAGTGGGGATTTTTTGGGGGGAGATTTCTATTGGGAGATCATTGGATGATATCGGAGATAGGCTGATAGGGTGAAACAGCATGTTTCAGAATGGTTCGGCAATGAAAATGGTGGATTTGGTCATGTCACCCCACAAAAAGTTTGGAGATAACCCCAGAATTATAGTCCTTTTTCGCATTGATAGGTGATTCAGACAAGAGAAACGTCGTGATAAATGATATGCCAAAGTGGCCCCTCTGTTTGTTCCAAAAGGACACTTTTCAGCATGTTTCACCAAGATTCACCAAGAAAACAGTGGATTTCACCTTTTGCTGGCAAAGATGATATCAAAGATGGGGATATTGAGATATGTTGAGGATGTTAACCAGCATTTCTTGGGAAAGTATGGGGAGCGTTGATTTCAGCCACGGCTTCCGGAAGGCCAGAGTCAATTAAAATACCCTGAATTTGCCATGGTTCGGTGGTTCAGTAATGTGGGTAAAACAATGCCATAAACCATCCCCCAGTCATCACCATAAATAGGTGGTTTGTCTACCATTCCCAAATGGGTGGTTCATTATTGTTTTAATTACCCACATTTTTTTCTGTTTGACAGAAGCATTTCGGGGTGGCCAACCCACGTGGCTTTACGAGGACAGGAGCGACCTGTTTGACCATTGCTGTCAAGCTCTCCGCCAGCAACGTGGCGATGATGCCGAAACCACCGAGTTGCTGAAGATGATGGCAGTTGTGGACTGGGATTTTTTTTCGGGTTTGGGAGTTGTCCTCTTTTTTTTTGATGTGCAACCCAGGAGTTGTAAGTGGTTGTTAACCCATGTTTGTAACTCAGCATGTACCCCATATACACTTGGCTTTTGTGTGCTTTGGTTGGATTGTTCTTGGCCAAGCCACTTACGATTCCTGGGATGCCCACGCACAGAGGCATACGGGTCCAAAAATGATGAAACAATATAAATATTAAGTCACCATTCGCCATCGAAATCTGCTAGAACAGGATAATGAGCCCACTGTTTCCATATTTTCGCGGATATCAGATACCTGAGCTACCGTATGTCGAAACAACCATAGCTTGGAGGAAATCTGCCAAGTCTTGCTGGGAAAAGTGAGTGTAGAAGGAGCAAATGATTGCTAACTACATTGAAACAGGTGACCAAAAAATGCAGAATGTTGGTGGTCATGCCAGCCAAAGTTGTGTCTATTCCTGAGTTGTTGGGAGATAAAAAGCGCTTGCAACACCAGCCTACCACTGGCGAGTTGAAATGTGCACAGGATGAAGCTGATATTGCTGACGATGTTGACTACAAAGCCCAACTTCAAGCCTTGGTGGCGACTCAAAACCACACTGCAGCCATTGAGGATCTTGACTGAGTAGCTGGCTGAAGAATATCCTGCTGCCTCCCGCTGCCTCCTGCTGCCTCCGGCTGCGAGGGCAACAAAAAGGGGGTGGAAGCGTCCAGCGAACGGCAGGTCGACTGAAAACAGGCTTACCAGCCTTAACAGATCAAAAAAGACATTTTAAGAGCTTAAAATGGAACTCTTTGATACCATGGCGTGTTCATTTAATAATGGAAAATCACCATGCTCAATCGGTAAAGCATCTATCAATACGCCCGGTCGCGGAGATTCGATTTGTCACTGCCATGTGAGAAATTGAACGGAGGCTACCATGGAAAATGGCCCATAGAAATAGATGGTTTACCTATTAAAAATGGTGATTTTCCATGGCTATGTTAAATAACCAGATGGTAAATCCTAATTATGAGCATATGTATCTCAACTTGATCTTTATCGGTACACCACCTTTCACTGGTTGGTGGTTTCAAGCAGGTTTTGCTTTCAATCCTACCTACTTGTAGGATGATGATCCCAATTGACTTAGTTTTCAGATGGGTTGAAACCACCAAGCAGTTTTTTTAATGGGAAGACAACCTTATAAATGAAAACAGGGTACACCCAAATCCACTGGAGAATTATGGTTGTCATTGATTTCCCCAAGTTTAGGGGTCATACAAACAGTTTTCAGGCACAGCCATATGTGCCATATGGTTTATATATGACCATTTGGTTTCATTCACATCAGTTCATTATACTCTAAGGATCTATATGCCCATTATATCCCATTGTAGATTTTGTTTTAAACCCATTTATATGCAGTATATATACCATTAAATTATATACCCATTGTATTCCCATGGCGTGGGATGACACCTTTGGAGCTATGGAGGATTCTTTTCCAGCCGAGGTGTTAACCTTGGAAGATATCGTGGAAGAGATCATTCAAGAGGAGACAATGGGAAAAAAACGCTCCCCCTTGGGGAAATAAGCCCGAAAATGTGGGTTTTAAGCCTGCAAAAAATAGGTTCTGACACGGATTCACCATCAATTTGTTGTGGAAATTGGCTGACGTGGACCACGTGAGTTTTTGGACCATGGGCATCGTTTCTCTGGGGATTTCAACCGGGATAAAGATTTACTGAGGTAAACAGGCAACTGGTGGAGTTTCCATAGTTGACCCTCTGGTAAACATTTACACTTTGCGAACTGGAAAGATCCACCATTTTGTAGCTGGGTAAATCAACTATTTCAATGGCAATGTTCAATAGCTTTTTGTATGTTTACCAGAGGGTAAACCTCCATTTTCCCATGGTTTTCCTATGGTTTTCCACAGAAATTTTGGTGTCCACAGAAATCGGAGTTTCGCCAGCCCATGGATTGGTTGTAATGACCAGATACTTGTGAATCCAATAATAATGTGGATACATTATATAATATATATGTAGGTATAATATATATATATGGTACAATGTATATATATAGTGGAGAAAGCAACATGAAATATGCAGGAACACTAGACAACCGGCAGAACATTCAATCCTGCAGATGACTACTTGGTGGATCATCCCAGCCCAGTTGATTCAGCTGCAGAAGTAGGTGGCTCGTCATGGTCCAATGACATCTGAGGTTTTAGCACCTGGAATTGGGATGAACCACCAAAGTAATATACTAAAAAGGCAAGTATAATACAGTAATACAATGTACCCTCTGGTAAACTAACATAACTATGGAAAATCACCATTTTCAATGGGGTAAATCCACTATAAATCACAATTTTCAATAGCTATGTAACAAATTACCAGAGGGAAATATATTATATAATGATATATTATATGATATATTAATCACCAAGTAATATTAATAATATCAATATATTATATAATGATATATTGATATTCATGATATATGACACTAATCACCAAGTAATACTAATAAAACTAGTGAAGTACTGGAATGAACCACCAGGTCTTGAGAATCGATGGATTTCCGTGGCCAAGGAGATCGTGGATGAAACCGATGTCTACGTTGTGGGCCTCAGCGGTGGGTCCCGTTGGGTCCCGTTTCGGTCGTGAAAAACCCATCCCCAATGGCCCAAGATCACTGTGAATAGGTGGTAAAAATCATCCCCAGGTCTGGTAGGTGTATGATGATTTATGATTTTATGATTGGGGGTACCACTTTTTAAGCTAGTTTGATCATTGGGTAAAAAAAGATGATGGGAACTTGCCTCAAGTGTTGGAGATCTCGTGCATAGGGAATTTCCATGCACCAATGCGTTCCGCTGCAGCGAGCTGGCATTTGGCACCACTTGGATGAGGTGAAGCCAAACTTGTTAAGCTTTGGCATGTCAGCATTGAAGCGGATGCAGATCTCAAAGAACCTGATCGCCAGTGGCCTCATGATAGCTTGCAGGAAGGTATCAAACCATATCCTGGTCCTTCATAGCGCCAGTCTAGGAGTCACCTTGAAGACCATTTGCGGAGGTGGATGGAGGTGGCATTTCTGGTGCTGACCGAATCCTGGAAGCATTTGCAGATCAAGATAGTGTGGTCCTCATTCAAGATGTTCCGCTCGCTGATTCTGAGCTGACGAGCTTTGAGGAGCAGGCAGCAAGAAAGAACCGTTCCAGATTTCATCATTATTATCTCGCTATTGTTAAAGCAACAACACCGAATTACCAGAATGTTCAATGGGTAAAAAGAGAATGCACTGCAAGCTTCAGGGAAACCACCCCAGTTAATGGGCGAATCGTTCAGATTGAACAGATCCTCCTGACCCAGATCCATGTAGATCCATTGCAGTCCAGCGGCCCCAAGTCAGTATCTTCACAAATGAGATGCTCTGCAGGGCATCTGATTGGTGGGTTCAAACATGTTCAAACATTTTTTATTTTCCATAATATATGGGATAATCCTTCCCATTGACTAATATTTTTCAGAGGGGTTCAAACCACCAACCAGACATCCAATAAGGAAACTCTGCAGGCGATTTTCCAATTCTGAGGCAGGACAGGCTCCAGGAACGTGGCCGTCGAGCCAACTTCACGTCTACCTCAGTCCGTACTGCGTGATGATCAGTGAACGAAAGGTTTACCCTTTTGGTAAACGTTTACATAATTATGGAAAATCACCATTTTGAGTGGGTAAATCAACTATTTCTACTGGGACATTTTCAATAGCTATGTAACAAATTACCAGAGGGCAACCATGTTTAACCCGAAAGGTTGTTTCTTCTGGTTCCGCTACAATATGTGACGATCGTAAAAAACCCAGATCCTCCGGCCCAGATTGCCTAAAAAGATTCTTCGGGATGACCTAAAATTTGCTCACTTTTGAGAGATGAAAAAGGTAGTCATGCAGTAATAAATCACCAATATTTTGATGGTTTATACATGTTTATACATGTCTATACCACTCAATAAAATGGCGATTTGGAGGATGATTTAATATTGCTGTACATGTTTGAGTACTCAACCATCCACTTTCGATGGACAATCATCGTGAGTCATAGCCTCTTCTGAATCAGCATGCTGTCCCCGAAGTAGATGAGAAGGGAGAATTGAAACCGGAACCCCCTGTGATTCTTGCGGAAACTCCATGGCTTCCTGTAAATGTTCCTTTACCTCAATCCAATGATACAGTGATATTTGTTGATTAATTAAATTCCATTTAATCCCATTAAATCCAATTAAACAGAACAATAAAATCAATAAATCCCGTTCAACGCCTACTGCAATCGTATCCAAAGCGCCCATACCTCTTCACAAATAGTCCCGTCCGAGGTGGATGTGGATCGGCGGTTGAAAATCGGCGGCCGAGACACCACCAATTTCAATCTAGGCGGGCAGCAAAAGACGTGCTGATATTATTATATTATAATCATTAACCCATATTATTGATAGCTAAGATATTGGCAAATATTAATATGCTCATGATGGCTCTATGATTATCATGTGTTTCTGTCATTGGCTATGATATGCCAATGGTTTAGCATGCCATTGACATGCACCGGCTTGTATACATGTACAAACATGTGCATATATGTGCATATATGTGCATATACATTTGCAGTCGCATAAACTATATGCTCGCAAATGTTGTGCACAATGTACCTAGAGCTGTTTTAGGCACATGCAAACGCATGGACAGGAATAGATGTATCATTGCCCGCGCACAACAACAGTTCTGGGTGATCAGCTTTGAACACCACAAGTATCCCCAGAGCTTTTGGTGATGACTATGTATAGCAGTTTGCTAACTGGAAGCCAGTTTTGCTCATGAAGTTCGAGGAAATTTTGTTGAAAAACGTGGTGGTTTTTCCCAGGGATTTTGTTGTTACCCTCTGGTAAACGTTTACAGGTTGCAATGAAAAATCTTCTGTTTTAATAGGTAGATCGGTAGATCATCTATAAACGGGCAATTTTAACTACCGCTACCAGTATGTTAGTTGGCAGTCATTGCCGGAAAAAAAAAAACCTCCCCTGCAGGTCATGTTATATGTGTACCCCCATTTGGTCGAGCAGCAGGTGTGTTCAACCCCATTTGGCGCTCGAGGGGTGACAAGTTGAGCCTCGAAGAGGTGGATATTTGTGCTGAAAAAAAGGGGATTTGACCACCAGAAAAATGGCTTCTTCTGATGGGATATAAAATGACATAATATGATATGATATAGTATAGTATAGTATGATATGATATAGTATAGTATATGATATAATATGATATGACATAATATAAAATGACATAGTATAGTATGATATGACATAATATGATATTGCATCATACGATAGAATATGACATAGACATACCATGATATGACATGACATGTTATCACATCATATAACTGATAGAAGATGGTTGACGCGTTGACAAAGAAACATTGACCTACCTGGTTGACTTTGGGGAGTATGAACTAATCCGTATATAGTATATAATTACACAACGGGATGTCTATTTACCAAAAAGGATTTCATGGACTGGGATAGGGGTATTGATCATGGTCCAGCGGACCGTCGATGGGAGGATGAACATTCTGTGCCAATTATTTTTCCGTGAAGGGCAAGGGTGTCGAAACCCCATACTGTACCTATATTTCGTTGAGTTTTGCGATAAAATGATAAAACCGGTACACAAATCGGGGGAGAAAAATTTGGGGTGAGAAGGTTCCCAGGCATGGAGATGGGAGCTGACTCTATGTAACAACGGGAAATTGTTGTAAATTGATGATGGTTGTTGCTTCTCCTGACACCTTTGGCATTGTGATGGATTGTAGTCCAAAAAGATGGAAGAGTTTCAATCCCAAATCTGTGGCCTTTCTTTGCTTTTTGGTGAGCTCGGACTTGGTCTTGCCATCTACTCAATTATGTGCGCGGTCGGCCTTTAGCACCCCGCATCATTCTGCTTAAATGCCCGATACATTGGGAGTGATTGTAGCAGTTGCAGCTATCGCTAGGAGTCCATGAACTTCACATGAGCGGCTTGAGAGTCTGGCCCAAAGATGTTTCATGGTTTCTCCAAACAGTTTGTTGGTTAATCGTGGCGAATCCGAACAGTCAGCCTCCGCCTCTGACACCAGGTGAATGCGATTTCTGCGCACCTCATGCGTACAGCCTTTGCAGCAGGCAGCGCGGAGCTTGTGGTGTTTCTCTTCCGGGGAAAAGGTTGCCAGACTTGTGAACGCCAAAAAGAGATCCCAATAACTCCCTACTTGAAACTACGACCGCTTGGAATGCGAAGACTGTCTATTGAGATTCGAGATATCTCAGGGAATCGCAACATTGGGCTCACAGAGAAACAACCGTTGCCACTGTGCCGTTTGTTGACTCTGCTGCTAAATTGTCCTTGTTTGCAGTGAACATGTGCAAGGGGAACGGCTGCCTTTTAAATGCCATTCTTGGAGGTATGGTTTGTATCAGATGATATCAGATGCAAGCTCTCCAGCCGCAACACCTTCCAGAGATATGCAGAAGCCTAACAGGGTTGCGAGTTTCTCGTTGGAAAGGGTGCTGACACAATGTGGACATCACCCATTGTTGCCCACCCATAGTTCTTCTGCAACACCCGAGATTACAAAAAAGTAAAACATCACCCAGACATCATGTTTGAAAGGATCCTAGAATTTGAATTGGATGGATGATGGGAAAATCATGGAAAATCTACCAGAAAACTCCAGAATTTATGGTGAACAAGATTTATAATGGTTTCCTGTAGGTTTTACCTCAAGCCAATCCATAAGAACTGTTACCCTCCAGTAAACTAACATAGATGTGGAAAATCCACAAAAATTGCAGATAGTTTTCTGAACGGAAAAGCCATGTGTTTTCCCCATCTTTCTGTAGGTTTACCCTAGGGGAAGTCCATCCCATATCATCATATATCATCCATGTAGATTCACCATTGAATCACGTATTTGTATGATTTTGTATGATAATGATTTATGATATATCATCATTCATCATCCATTATTTGTTACCGTACATTTACCATCCATTCCCCCCACCAGGCAATGGCTGCGCCTTGCAATATGAGACCATCACCTGGTTGGTGGGGGAAGCAGAGGTTGGAACGCCCAGCACCGTGGCGACCGTTGATGTAGCCTCAGGTCCACTGGGTCGCCTATGGTCATTGAATGAGATAGGATTTACCCTATGGATTTACCATTAAATGACCATAGGATGTCCCATTAAATGATCATAGATAATTGGATTTCCCATAGGGTTTAATGGTATAGGATTAATGGTATAAATATAGATACCATGATGTTGGATTAATTATTTTATAGGATTTAAATCTATGGTCATTAATGGGAAATCCTATGGTCAGTTATTTAATGGTATAAAGATTTTCCATGAGATTTAATTGGATTTACCCTCTGGAAACTTCAACATCGATATGGAAAATCACCATGTTTAATAGGTGACTCAACGAACTAAATGGCCATTTTCCATAGCTATGTTGATAAGAGGGCAATTGAAAATCCTTTGCAAATGAAAGTTTTAATGGGAAAATCCTATAAATGGTGGCTACCATTGCCATGATTGATTTTTTTACCAGTAACAATCACAATTCTGGTGATTTACGGGATTCCTGAATGGATGTTATTGGATATGAATGGGAAAGGTGCATATATTGTTACCAATGGATAGCGGATATGTAATACACCAAGATCCAATAGTGGATATAGGGGATATTAATGGGATATGGTGTATTCTTGATGGGATATCAGTGGGAAATTTATGATCGTAATAATACGGCCAGGCACTGCGTGTTGCCCGGAAAGTCCAAATGGCGGTTAAGCATTATCCTTCAACATGCTCATTACTATCCCATTGTTATCCCAATGTTATCCCATTATTATCCCTACTAAACCATAGAAAACAATTTAAAACTACCATTATCCATGTGAGTTTTGTATCTATAGTAGTAATAAAAAGTAGTTATTCCATTAATCTACTAAATTGTTTTACCATTCTATTATACTTTTTTTTTAGTAAACGAAGATCCCCACTGGCTGCGGCAGGTGCAAAACCTGAGCCGGAATGCCCCTGTGCGATTGGATCCAAGCGACACGGATTGGCCTCTTGGCGGAGAACCGGCAGACGGCACAAGGAGACGGAAGATCCATAGAAACCCCAGTTGGACATATATATATATAGTATATATATATAGATATAGTATGATATATGATATAGTATGGTATATGATATATGGTGAATTCTATGGTTTATGGATGTTTATCTGGTTGGTGGTTTGGAACATGTTTTATTTTTCCATATGATAGGAATAATGAATCATGATCCCAACTGACTTCCATATTTTTCAGAGGGGGTAGGTATACCACCAACCAGATAATCTATGGGAAAATATGTGAAATTGTATCACCACTATATGCACAAGCTGGTTGTTTGGTTTCAACTACTGCATGTGTTTTTCCCCATGTTTGGGGCGATGATCCTTAAACGCTTGGAGTTGCCAGCACTGGGGTCGACGTCGACATGAATCCAAGAGAGTCTCTTGACAGAGGTTTTTGTAAGTCCCATTGCATTCCCCTTACATTCCCATACAGTCTATATGTATATACAGAATATAAATCCCATTAAATTCCAATTCAATACCCCTAAACCCCACTAAATCCCATTCAGTTCCCCTAAAGTTACCATTGCATGACTTCACCTTGAAACCATCAATTCCTCTTAAGTTCCGTGCAAAGTCGAATTACAGTAAATCCCTTTAAATCGTACTAGATCCCAGTAAATTCCCATTCAGGCTCGCTAGTTCCCATAAAAGTCCATTTAAATCGCATTAAATTGCCATTCAATTCCAATTCAATCCCATTAAGTTCCCATTAAATCCCATGAATTTATGTTGTTTTATATTCCATTGAAAGATTGCTCAATCTTCTGGGCCCCAAAAAATAGATCCTCATCCTCTACCAAGGATATACCGTCGTGGGCAAGCGTCGAGCCGATGCACTCTGGTGTTGCAAGGCGCACTTTGCGGACCTCAGAAGTTGCGCCATTTCGGGGGTGTTTTGAATTCATGTGGGAAACTCACTATTCAATAAACCTACGATTTTTGGAGGGTTTATACTACCCAGCAAATTTCTGATATTGAGGATAGTTTACGGCATTGGGTTTGTTAGGGGACAAAAAGAGGAATAAGATCATAACTATCCAGTGGTGAATGGAGGGAGCGATGAGCTGAGCTAGGGGTATTTACCCCTTCCCTCTAAGTAGCTAAGTAGCTAAGGAGCTACGGATAGAGTTTCCCAACCGACAGATAAGCAAGAAACATGGTGGATTCATCAACAAAGATGAGGGTTCAAGCAACAAGAATGAAGTTGTGAAAATGACCAGATATGTGGTTTAAGCAACAAAAATTGAGCTTAAATCAAACCAATTGGTGGTTTAACCACAAGAAATTCGGGATTTCATCAACAATGCTGCGCAGGTACAGTATATGTTTCTAACGTACTTGACGATGGATGCATGCTACTGGCAAGAAGATGTGCGGCAGAATTCACAAAGCTCAGACTTGACTGCTCCCTGCATTTGTTGGCCAGAAAGCAGTCAACATCATGTATTTGCATTGCCTGGCCGGGCGTGCAATATGGCCTGAGAAGATGTCGATGAAGGGGGGAGTTCACATGCAAAAGTCATCAAAAGTCTCATTCTTCTAGCACGTGTGGCTATTCTGGAGATGAGTGGAGTCAGGCGAAATGGAGAAAGCTGTGGGATGATATGCTCAAAGCTGACATACAAGCGAGAAAAATGCCTCAAATCTATCCAGAAGAAGAGCATGATTCCTATTCTTTGTGGGAGTCAGCGACCGGCCATGCTGGTAAAGTTGTTAAAGTCGAAGAATTTGGCTTTGACAAACGTGATCAACGTTCAGGAATGGAAATGGCAGGTCGCAAGAAGTTGAGATGCTCTACCGTATGAATCTCAACGGGCCTGAAACACTGAAGAGCAACGTAGTTCACAAGGCTGAATCAGGACTGCCTGCAAGACGTCTCTGGCTGTCGAAAATCAATCCCAATTACTTGTCTGTGACAGGTGACAAATACTTTACCGCCTGAAAGGTATCATACATCGTACCGTGATGGGACTTTGACAGTAAACCGACCAACTGGCCAGACAGAAGGCATCTAGCACCACTTTTCATCGGAAAAGCCCAACAACTGGTCGGAGCAAAACTGAAGGTGATGACCAACTTCCGGAAGATCATCCTGCCAAAGTGTCCATGTGTCCATTGCCGTGAGTTGCCGCTCAAATTTTCATAGATACATACGGAAAATCTACCTTTGGAGCATGCCCTGGGATTTCCTCATGGGCTCTCTATACCTATATTAAGATGTATTATAGGTACAGTTTCCCCATAATTTCATCACATAGTATTATACTGACTTGACCTTTGGAACAATTTTTAATTTTTAGATTTGCATCAGTCGATTGACTTGCGACGTTCGGAAGTCTCCGGCTCAAGAAGCCGCAGAGAATGATTTTCTGTGGGATGTTTTCTCTA
>Ga0126342_10008599_pt1 | contig 18305 bp, 14 predicted proteins | sample Cyp1metagenome_FD_92528 | JGI IMG/M metagenome (GOLD analysis project Ga0126342, IMG submission 92528) | Coral microbial communities from Lord Howe Island, Old Settlement Bay, Australia - Cyphastrea 1 metagenome | ecosystem: Host-associated > Invertebrates > Cnidaria > Coral ... | reverse complement strand
ATAAATATTTATGTATTATATTATATATATATTGTATTATATCTGATTTTACACAAGAGGTTGGCTCCTCAGTCGCACTTCTGGCGTTTGATTTCTGGGATGAAAGTGGTGGCTTTGTGACATACCTCAGTCCACACCACCTGAAAAAGTCGGAAGCGAGGGCGTTTGGATTTCAAGAATCACATTTGGTGTATGATTTCCTGGGGATTCCATCTCCTGCTATGCTACAGTAGGTAATAGCCCCTGCTTGTGTGAAACTGGTATAGAGATCCAGCAGATGACTTTCTGATTGTTGTTTTCTTGCAGCAAAACACGGATGAGTCTCAACCAAGGATGTGCACGTGCCCTGGCTGGAATTGGCGCGATGAACATGGGAACTGCAAGAGCACACTTGGGGTGATTTCACTCCAGCTAGCAAGGCAAGTTCACCTTGTGATGTCTTTTGATTCTGTGATGACATCCTTACCCAGATGCTCCATGGTGCTGGAATATTTACCTGCCTACATTTACTCCAAAAATAGCCGAGTTATGTAGCTAAATATTCCAGCACCATTGAGCATCTGGGTTAGATACATAGATACCTCGTTAGTTGGACAATCCTAATGGCAGGGACCCTGCTGTCACCAGATGTCACCGGAAACCGCGGGAACCTGCCCCAAGGAAAGGCATGGTCTGGCATCCTCCCCAACGGAATCGAGGAGTCGCCACTTCAAGCTGCGGGCAACGATTAACGCGTTGTATAAAACGCTGGCTGTATTGAGTATTTACTTCACTATCCTTTTCAAGAATTGATAGATTTATCAAGGTAGATTGACATATTACGATATTACGATGGAAACTCATAGAGATGTACAGTATACTGGGCCCAATGCCATTTTGTTCATCCCAAAGAGGACATTGACAAACTCATGCGAATTGTCCTCGCTGAAAGGGGACTTTTTTTGGTGCATGTTTCTTACATGTTAATGGACATAACTTGGATTTGCTGAAGATGATGATTCTTGTTTTCCCACTGAAATCCAGTACTTGGGGAAATTCAACACGGGAAGATGTTTCAGTTAGAATGGGCGCTTCCGCAAATCCAAGAAACGCTCCATCTGTGGTAAGTAGACCAACATAGGATTCAGTTCCATCTTCAGTTTGAAGTTTTCCAAAATGGGGGTACCCCCAAATCATCCATTGAAATAGAATAAATAGGATGTTCCATTCTCCATCTATTTTTGGGTACCCAGCCATTGGGAGACCCGGGGTGCAACCCTGGAGCCACAGGAGGTTCCGACTCCGATTCCTCCAGTTCCTCCCGCTCCCGCTCACGGTTGTCACCGGGATATAGGCCCGCTGGGACTTCCTGGTTGATGGCGCCACGAGAAATGGGTTACAGGTGGTCAAAATAAAAGTAGAATCCTGAATCCTAGTAGAGCAATGGTAAATTTCGTTTCTATTTGTTTTTGTTGAGTTACTAAATCATTATAAATATATATGTGCTTTTGCCATCTGAATACCAATTGATTCAATGGGAGTACAATCCACTTGTTGGAATCTTATATTGGGGATGGTCAACAACCATCGCGTATCTAGCCGAATAAGGACTGCTTGGCGGTTTCAAACAGTTCCTATGTTTTACCCTTTCCTATGACAATCCCAATTGACTGATCTGTTCAAATGACTCTCTAAATCGTTTCAACATGGGCAGTTGACGATAGATAGATCACCAACCATGGTTACAGCTTCAAAACAGTGTTTCCATTCAAACTAAGTTCACTGCCGATGGATCATCCCAGATCGCCCGGCCATAGCTGGCCAATGCTGGCCATGGAATGAGATAGCCGGTTGGAAACAGGGTTATATCATAGTATCCCGTTATATCCGCAAGTATTACAAGACTCAGACACTTGACTGTCCACTTGACAAACTCACATATCGATGGAAAGTTGAGGCGCAATTATCACCTGATATAAACCACTCACAAACTAACTTACGTTCATTTGCTATCCATTTGACAAACCACAGCAAATAAACCATTTACCAAACCATTTACGAAACCATTTACTTCATTTACTTACCCATTGACGCTATATCCCATTGTATTTTGCAAGTCTTTTATGGTTTTTCTCAACCATAAACCAACCATGTTTTCCTAAACTAAGCGTAGCACATCACTGAGATCCTCCCAGTCTCCCAGTCTCCGGGATTGTTGGGATGGTCCTATGAAAAATCCCATCAACTTATCCTATGAAAAACTATCGTTTTTTTATATATTACCATTAAACTACCATCAAAGTTCCGTGAGGAAATCCTCGATTCCATTCAAATTCCATAAAAAACCTCCACATACATCATCTTAAAGCCACATAAACCCACATAATCCCACCATGTTTTCCCATTTTTTCCAGTTTTGTCCCCCGTTCTCCCCGTGTTTTCCCCTGCAACGCGTTGCTTGCGTAGCGTCGTCGCCGAGGCGCCAGGAGGACGACTTCTGCGCCAAGTGGCAGCTGGACCGCCCCGCGCGGCTCTTGTTGCGGGAGCTGCCGCCGGAGTTGAGGGAGCAGGTTCCCATTGGGCGTCGGGGATAGATCTTTTAGGACATATCGGGTATATATATATGATATATATATATATATATATCATATGAAATATGCATTATATATATGATATATCCATGATATATCCAAATGATGCTATATATAATGGGATATAGTAGAATTCTACTGTGTTCATCATAATTTGGATCCATGGAGTTAGATTATCATTCAATTAGATCATGAAATGGACATATCTGGATGATAATGTAAGGCCTCGATCCATACCCTGGACCCACAGGTGATCCTTGGCCCCGATCCATACCCGTTTTCTTGAGCCACATCTATATACAAAGATATATTCATAGATAAATACAAACATGTGTCTTAGATTGTTCAGATTTTGCATTCCACGGCTGAGCGTCAAATGGGTCTGTCGGAAAATCTGGTTGGAACCTCATTGTACCGATTGAAGATGTTCATTTGGAGGGTATGGCCCATTTTCAGACAGACACATAGAACCAACAATATGGATAATGTGGGTCACGCAACTGCGTAGTTTAGTACAACTTTATCTTTTGACATCAATTGGGGATAAACATTTTTTAACAGGATATCCAAGATTTGCCATGCCAAAAGGCTGATTTTTGGCGGGTTGATGATGAGGTATGAGGAGTAATCAGAGATAGTGGATGAGGATGATGTTGTTTGCCATGACCACTTCCTTCAGAAATATTGGTTTGGCATGTTATTGCCATATAAATGTGTGTATTCATCTGTACAATCAAAGACATCATAAATCATTTCAAATCAACCGCTTGTAGATGATGAACAAGAGGCTGCAAGCACGTGCTTGAACCAAGCCCAGTTGGCCCTGTCAGACATGTCAGACATGCCAGACATGCCACAGATGTGCTGTCATGTATCACAGATGTATCACTAGTGGGATGCAAAATCGTATTTGTACATCAACCCATCTAACTATAGTCTAAATATCCACTGCAAGTCAAACCTATCACAAAGATTCATAAACACCAAGTGTCCATGATCATTTTCGGTGCTTCAACGTAATAGGTGCTATTTTTGTTAACCTTATAAACCAAGTATATGTGTTATTCAATTCCAATTTTAGAGGTCGATATTGAGCTACAGCCGAAGCCTTGTGGGACGCCAAAACCGAGACGACCTGCTGCAGGCCATGATGAAGTTCAACCCCTACACGGAGGTTCCTCCTTGGACATTTTAGAACTGGGGATTTCTGGGGAAAACGAGGAGATCTTACCATGAACAATCCTGGTTTAATATGGTTTCATGGGCTGATTTGACTCCACCTAATCTGGTACATATGACAACCTCATTGTGACATCACTGGAATGATGATTTATAGATTATAGATATGTATATATATATTATACATAGGGTAACTGGTAACTATCTTCAAATGGCCTTATTTCGTTTTATTTCAGCTGTGTGAATTACTATATAGTTTATCCAGGTTGTTTTCACTTTAGCACCAACCTGTTGTTTATTGGTTGGTGATCACCTTTGCGATTCGGACATCATGTTGCAAAAAGAGCTGCTTCAAAGCCCAAAAGAACACCCGAAACAAGAACCGCAGTTTCTCAGTTGATGTTATTTTTTGAAACAACACACACATCACAGTCTCGCAATTGATAAATTGATGATTTGTTGGTAAATGTTCATATATTATATATACATCAGTCACCCTCTGGTACTTTGACATAGCTATTGAAAATGACCATTTATAGATTTATAGTGGATTTTCTCATGGAAAATGGTGGATCTTTCCAGTTCGTTATGTAAACGTTTACCAGAGGGTATGGTTGATATCACCAGTTATGGCATATAAAAACCCACGGTGGCTTTTCTCAGGTGAAGCATGCGGACTACTCCAAGGTCTTTGCCGCTTGGACGCGTCGCACCTTGGCCATTCTAAGAAGCGATGCAGCACAGTTTGGTTTCATGGGGAAAGTCTGGGAAAATCTTGGGTGATCCAGAAGGGGATTGAAGCTTTGTATGTTAAAATAGACTGGTTGGTGGTTTGGATCATGGCTGGATTATGTTCCATTTGATATATGGGATGTCATCCTTCCCATTGGCTAATATTTTTCGAGATGGTTAAAACATGTTAAAACCACCAACCATTAGATGATATATCCCAGTATGATCCCATGTCTGGGAAAGTAAAGAATTTTATGGTCAGATTAACATGTTGAAACTTTACTGAAAAATGGGATGATACCGTGATTCTTCCTCCTGGATTGAAGATACATCCAACTGTAGTTTAGTCTCCAACAAAAATCCAACCGTTGTTAGAGTTATATACCAACTTACCTATCTTGGGGCCCCTGGAGGAGTCTTTTTGGGTGTGGCATATTATGAAGATTATTTAGGTTGCTATGTGGCAAGGTCTGTACCCGCTTCTACTTGGGTGTGCATCCCACTTAGTAAATGGTCTAAAATTTATAATCCATATATAACATTATATAACCCCTATGCCCCGTATAATCCCATACATAAGTGGGGATATTCCATATAACGGTTGGGTAAAACCAATTTTCTAAGTGGGATGCCCCAAGTAGACCATTTCCTAGGTCCTTGGTATGTTATGCATCGATATGTATCGTCAGTGGGAAACGAACTTCCATGCAGTCTCTCCCTGCGAGTCATGTTGATGCGTTTTTCCTTTCTGGCCATCAAAACACGTGTTTTGGTTGGCATTTACATGGTTGGATTTGGCCATTTCAATACCGTATCGGCTGACTCATGGCCTTGTTTAGAACAGTTTGAAATCATCGCAGCATCCTGGCCATTGCTTGAGGTTTTCGCAACTCCAAGGTGCGATTTTTGTCTGGGGGAGAGGGATATGTGCTTTTCCATGCTTTTCCTGGTTGTTATTTTGAAACATGGTTTCAATCTTGTTTCAATATTTTTCGATGTGATCCACCTTCCATATACCGACATGATCCGGATTGACCCAGCGCGGTCTTTTTCATGCGAGCTGAATCATTCTTGATCCCATTTGCATGTGGCCATGTTCAATTGTAAAACCATTGTTGAATCATATCATTGCATACCTAATGTTTAGACCACCCCAAAATAGGTTGAAGTGAATAGATTTGTTGGACAAATCACGCTTTGCCGTATGTCTTCCCAACAAGCCGTCAATCTATCTATCTTCGTACCTAGATATTTAAATGGGATATTTCCCATGATATTTCCTATGTAGAACTGTATACAGTCATCAACCAATTTATCATAATGGTTCATTTTTATCCATCCATCCATCGCTTGACACCAGCTGCCTTGCAGGAGGAAGAGCATCATGGCGCACCCGAAGCCAACGGCAGGACTGGCCATGTCTGTCTGAAAATAAGGTATATATATATATATATTCCCCAAACGGCTATTAAATGGGGAATATGATGAGAAACCACAGATTGTTTGGGTACCCTAATTTCAGACAAAGCCACTTAAGTGAAGAACGGTTCTATGTAGTTTTCCTGATTGGTTCTATGTCAGCCTACGCAGTTAGCCAACTCATCAGCAAGGGTAGTGACATCAGACATGAGAATCCTGTGATACCTAGTGATACTCCAATAGACATTGAAATGGCTCGCAAACTGGCTACTACCCCCATGTCAGGCCCATGTGCCACCAAACTCAGACGTTTGCTTGATCATGCATGCTTAGGAACCCATCAGTAACCCATTTATTTCGGGATAACAATGATACATTACATACCCACTGGTGAACTAACATAGCTATGGAAAATCACCATGCTATTAATGGGAAAATCCACTATAAATAGCCAATTGCTATGTTAGTTCACCAGAGGGTACACATCATTTCGAGTTTCATGGGGTACTTCCAGCTTCGCCACCCGCGAAGCGCCGGAGGAAACGGATGGGCACCGAACGCCTGCGACGCCGAGACGTCCGAGATTTGGAGAGACTACTGAAGGCCCAGCGAAATTCATGGGATTCAGCTGATTCAAGCATCAAAAAATGGAGGTTTTGATGGACTTGAATGAGTTTTTTTTTGGGATTTTACCGGTAACTTAACATCACTATGAGAAATCACCATGTTTGATAGGTAAATAATCCAACTCAATCAGAGATTTTACATGGCTATCTCAATAAAAATAACCAAAGTTTACTGGTGGGTACCTCTGAACATTGGATGCTTGACTTTACCATATGCTATTTTTCCCCAAATCTGTGACTTGTTGAGCACGAGAGATCTGGATCCGCCTCTTCTGGGCAGTATTTTTGTTCAAAGTTTTGGGACAGGCTGAGCGAGTAAAGATGGGCTCCTGATGATATCAATGCCATACAGATGCGGACCGTGCGGAGCCCCATATATATTGTTAGTGATAGTTATATAATGTTATATACATCCCAGAAAAAACTCCCAAGGCCACGGTTGCTTCCACCACCTCCTAACTGTCGCTCGTTGCTGCTACATGCTTCAGCGCAGGATCTCTCTGTAAATGCCTGTGACATTCGCAGAGCCATGGAGTCTAAGCCGCATTTTTTGGTCGTGGGCTATAGCTGGCCATGGGCGTTTTCACTGGACGTGTGGAAACTTGTTTCATTTCAGCAGAACCAAAAAAAATGGTTAATAATGGATAATAATGGTTAATAATGGATTATAATCTAACCATAATCTGGGGAGTTACAGTATCTTATTTGTCCAGCAAGTTGCTGGACTTGTCACCAGGAAAAATTCTGTGCTTTTGCCATGCGATCTAATGGGATATCACCAACACATGATGATGACCTATATAATCTAGTGAATCTAGTGTATTTTGGGGCACCCTATTTTCAGACAAAGCCCAACGTTGAGCGGGAATTGAGTGTGTGTTTTGCAGACGGAACATGTGAGCAGTGCCCAAAATACGCTTCTTCGTCCAACCATAGGAGTGATACATAGTTCACTGCATACTTGTATCGGGATTTTAAATTTCATTGTGGGAACCTCCTATTACTAAACACCCAATATACTTTGGACTTTGGAGTCTTCTTAGCCAATCCAAAGTGAAGAACACTGCAACATCCTGGAGGACATCAGGATTCTGTTGCTATGCTGTCCTTTGTTGTTTGCGATTCTCTTCCATTTAGGGATGGAGTGTCAAAGTGCCATTCACAAACTTCGCTTCCGTTTTGTCACTAGTTTGAAGATTATTTGAGTACCCCCAAAATCATTTCTTTGGTAACCGTTTCTCCATATTTTATTGCCATGTTGGATAATGTTTCGGGTATACCCTTTTGTTGGACCTAAATACATAGATCTATTGATCCCCACTGATCTAGAGGAAAACCCCATTGCATCATGAATGATCATTAAATCATTGGTGAATGATATCGCTGATCGCCAACTATGACCATAAATCAATATAAATCATTAATGCATATTAACCCCATAAATCCCCTATGCCACTCCCCATTAATCCCCTTGAGTAGGCCATGAGTCCCCAGCCCCATGAAAATCCCATCTTCAAGGTGTGGTGTTTGGACAACGACGACATGGCCATCGACGTGTCGCGACATTTGCTCGACAGCTTGGAGGAGGAGGATATCACGGCTCATGAGAGGCGCAGGGACTGCAGGACTGTTTTTTTTTGATGGGAACTCAACCATCAATCACCTATGATTCATAGGGGTTATGAGGGTTTATGAGGTTCTAAGATGTGCTAGCTATCAAAAATTATGGTTCTAATATGTGCTAACTATCAAAGATACGGCGATATAAGATCCAACCATGAAGATATGGGGAAAATAATGGGAATACAATGGGGATATATACCATTGACAATTCTGTGGCGGATTGGGTTTGTTTAATGGGAACTCATCCATCAATCATAGGAGTTTATGAGGTTCTAACTCTCAAAGATATGGGTGATATAGGCGATAAATCATTGGTGATTGGTTCTGAAATGGGAGTTCTACTAGCTGGGTTATTGGGGACTATGAAGAAACGCATGCCGTAGGGCCGTAGGGAAACCGTTTTCAACCAGCTATACTCAGATGGGATAGGGGTATTTTCAATGGTTCAATTGCTGGATCTTGCGAAGCAGTTGCTGGGTAGAGCTTGCTGCAGAAGCAAGATACCCTCTGGTAAACTAACATAGCTGTTGAAAATGGCCCATTTATAGTGAGTTGTCCCATTAAAAATGGTGATTTTCCATAGTTATGTTAGTTTACCGGAGGGTATGTTCACTTATTGACCCAGTAAGAATGGGAATTTTACCAGCAGGAAACATGGGGATGTAATGGATATTAATCGCCAACGATGTTTTGTATGAGTGTAAAGTAGGTCGAGGAAAGGACATTCATCATTAATCATCACAATTATCATTAGTATCATTCGTATCAATAGTAGCAGTTTTATCAGTTTAACATTTTGATCAGTCTTATCATTGTAATTATAATCTATTAGAATGTAACCTGAAATTCTTGTCAATCCATTATATCCTATATCAACTATTCATAATTCTTGTCTCCATTATATCCAATATATCCAATATATCCATTAGAATATATCCATTATATCCAATATATCAACTATCATTCTCCCAAGTGTTTCGCTTGCTGCTTGCAGCGCAGCGTTGACGCTGCCGTCCGTTTTTCGGATAGGTGCCTGAGACTGTGCCTGGTCTCAGACATCCTCCACAACGCTGCCAGCATCTACAAACCCGGCGCCGTAGCACCTAGCCCCGAAAGGTGGTGGGGAAGCCTCACTTGTTTTTAAACATTTATGGTTATGTCAGTTGGGTTATAAACTAACCATATAGGCGAACTAGAAAGCTTATGATTGCTGTGGAATGGTGATCATATGATTTTATAGATATAGTATATATCATATATATAGTCGTTATTACCATAAAATCCATAAACACTAGTTAGCCTAGTTGTGAACTGAAACAACTTGGCTAGCTGCAGGGCATCACCTTGTAGGTTATGCTATATCCCAACGTTGTGCCCAGTGATCTCGGCTGCACCGCCAAGTATACCCATGATATACCTATCATGTTTTTTGAAAGCTGTCATACACATCAACCAACATCAACCAACCATCATGAGTGGTTGATTTATATTGTTATCATTTGCCAAAGGCCATTACTATTGAGAAATGGCAATTATTAACCATCAATTTATCAAACGTATCGAGTAATATCATTATCATTAACCATCATTGAATCAGTTAAACAACCCCAGATTTTTCCATGGTTGTTTCCATGCTGAAAAGCCATATGGATGATGCTTAACCGTATCACGAGTCAACCAAGGTGTACCGCCGGGAGTTTGAGACCCACTTGCCCAAGACCTTTGAAGATTTTCATCGACTCTTCAGAGGCAAAAACTGGCGAAAATCCACGGGTTTTTATTGGATACCATCTGGTAAACTAACAAAAAAACTATGAAAAATCACAATTTTTAAGGGGTAAATCAACTATTTATATGGCCATTTTCAATAGCAAACTGTTAAATTACCAGAGGGTAACCAATGATATCATGAGGGAAATCCATTGGAAAATCATGTTAGGAACCATCATTGGAACATACATTAAAAACAAATCCAATAACCATTGGAAAATAACTGGTTGAAGATCATTCCAACTGATCGTCCACTGATTATTACAAGCATTGGATTATTCCAATAAGATATAGATGGTTTCAAACATGATCAATCAGTTGACAATCCACTTTTGGGATTAATATTAGACTTATTGGATTGTTTATTGGACTAGTGAACATTCACTTATTGAAAAATCTATGTTGGAACCTGTTATACTATGTTATACTATTGGCATACTTATAGTTATCCACTGTTCTACAGTGAAAATACTCATGACAATCCACTGATCATTAACATATCCAGTGATTAATACAATGGACTTATTTATTTATTGGAATATGTTTATTGGATTATTCCAATGCTTGCTCATGATTGACACTATTTATATTCTGTTTTATTTGATAATTTATATTAATATTGAATATTGGACATATTTCAATGGAATAATCCTGAGTGGAACATTCAATGATTGGACATGAATTATTATGCTACTATTGGAAGTTTTTCGTCCTGACCTTAGAATAATAATGGTTGCTTGTTGTCCGGTGTTCCCCTAGTTGAGAAGAGTGGGGCGGTAGGTAGCAAAAAAATGTTTAGAAAGATGTGAAACATGTTTGAAGTCTTCAGCTGAGAAAAGTGACGAACCAACCACTTCTAATCCACTAATGGTTGTCATCTGGGTATGGATCAATACCTATTAATACCATTTTTAGGGGGATGAACATCCATTTACCAGCTATTTTGATGTTCACCAGGGGTACAAGGTTTTGACACACTGCCATTTGATAGCAGTTGACAACTCCCTGTATCCCCCGGCTGCATGTTCCTCAGTGGAGTTGCTTCATGTTCCATTTGGCTTTGTGTTGGGAAATGTGAGGTGAAACAATTTGCAGTAGCATACAGCAAGCACCAAAAAAGATAGAACAGATTGAATTTGCCGCCATTTTATCAGGTTCATCATATAATATATATATAGGTTTGCTTACTAAAAAAGACAGCACTCAATCACAAATTCCATGCATGGAAAATATGGATAACAATTACCAAACAAGGACCATCATTTTTTTATGCATTTGTAGCAAGAAACGTGGGCTCCGGCCAGGTGTCAAGGACCTTTCCTTGGTCCATCGGATCCTTGCTTCCTGGATTGAGCGAGTGACCTGGCAGACCTGACATGACCAGGCCAACATTGTCTTCCCCAACCAGAAGGATAGGCAAACAAAAATCCTTCGGCTTTTTGGTTACAGGAAATTAACCACAAGTAGTAACAGATGATGTTTTTGTGGACTACCAAAGATTGACCATGTGTATGGTCCATTTGGCTACTTGGGAGTTTATCTTTCTTACTTGGATGTGCTAATCATTTTTTTTTCAACCATGGGAAATCCACTACTTGGGGAATCCAAAAAGGCAATAGTTTTTTTTCCTGTTCCTGAAGCAAATCCAAGCTTAGGAAGTAGATTATAACCCCACTTGTACGTGGATGGCCCTGCATATCCCACTTATAACCCGGGATTAAATGGAATGAACCACCAAGTATCATTTTGGGTGATTTGTGGCTTTGTCTGGGACCAATTTGAAACCTTGGGTATTCAGCAACAAACATTGGGCTTCTGACTTCTCAAACCTGATCATACGAAGGGATACAAATTGACTTGTCAGCAAGGATCAAAAACTCGTATGAACAAATCTCGAAGATTCCCGAAATAGATCTACTTGGCCCATGTTCAAAAAGAAACACCTCAATTTTGGGTCCCTAGTTGTTGGCCTATTCGCTTGTCACTCAGGCTCTCCATGTATGAAATGTATGAGTTTCTCAAAGATACCTTGCGTGCATTTCTTTGGCAGTGCGGCCCCCCCCAATGATAGATCGGTTTGCAAACCCATTCAACTCTAGATATGTCCATAAAGCCATCGGGAATCTTGGGAAGCCCCACTTTGCAGTGTTTCATCCACTAAAATTCCAGGCACAGGGGTTGAATCAACTGCTCCAGTTCAATCAAGACCTTGGATCAACTGTCAACTGTATAACCTACATCTACATCTACATGAAAATCATATCCTACTGTTAACTGGATCATGTAAATGTCAACTGTAGATGTAGACCTTGGAAACATGATCAGATGAACATCTACATCTACACTGTGCGACGTTTCTCGAGGCGATCTTTACTCCGAAGTTCACCAAAGGGACTCTCAGTTGCGTCCAGCTGAACGGTCATGGAGCATGAAAATTGGTTATAGCATGGGTTAATACCACAATTTATGGCAGTTTGAATTGGGAGAATGAGAATGATGTTTTACCCCATGATTTTTTTTCGGGGAGGTCTCCCTTATTTTGTAGACAACTCACCAAGAAATAAGATTAAAGCAGTTTGGGGTTGAAACAACAGCAACTCACAAAATCCGTTGGTCTCCTGCAGCATGTCCCAGAAAAAACCCTGTGATGTTGGGCTTGGTTGAGATCTTCCAGCTGGCGTCAGAAATGGAAAACGATCAACGAAAGTCCTCAACTGTACTTGTTTGACCAATTACAATGCAATTTAATAAATCAGGTTCTTGTTCTTGCACCATGATTTATGGTATATATATAATTATATATAGGTGTATGATATATCTAAATATATAGTTAATCAGGTTTCTAAGCCAACATGACCACAACCAGGTACTTGCATCCATTGTTTGCAAGTTCTTCTCCTGATGATCATCTTGACTATCCCCATGATGATATTATGCTGGATGTTTTTGATGGACATGGACAGCTTCCATCGAGCTTTCACAACGGAGCCTGCGACAATCAGAGTCCAATGGAGTTTCCCAACTACGCTCGAGAGCCATTATACTGTGGATGGAAGAAATCTTGCACCAGTTGGTTACTATTGAATTGGTAAGATAATTCAACACTGTAAATCATGGGATTGCAATGGGATAATTCAGCCCGTCTACCAACTGGTGCAGGATTTCTGAAGCATCCACAGTATCAATGGGTATAGTAACTAGTATATTCACAATCTGACAAATCATTGATTAAATGGTATAGTATCAATGGGTTTCATAAACCACGGGTATAGTATCTGATGACATCCACGGTATCAATCAGTTTCATAAGCCTACAGAATATATCCAGCCTGGTTGGAACTTGGGTGATGCCTCTAGGTGATGCCACAGTATGACATATTCGTAGCTGTTATGGATTCGTTATAAACAATCAACAACCATTATGAATGATGATAAGTAATGATGACATGTCCCAACTACATGATAAAATCATTAGCCATTATCAATTACTACATGATAGCCATTCTATGCCATTACTGAAATGGCTATTAACAATGATTAACCATTGTTAATTGTAGTCGTGATTATATGTAATGATTAACCGTGTTATACAGTTTTGGCCCTTTACCAGTTATAAGTACTTATAACCCCATTTATAGATTGTATAATCCCATTTATAACCAGTTATAAACTAATAAATGGCCATAACATGCCATAACTGTAAGTAGGATAACAAGTTGGTTGATGGTAGATATACCGAACCAGTCCATGGGTCGAGTCCCAGCATCAGGCTGGAAGCGTCCATGATCAAAGGCATCATATCGGCGGAAGGACACCCGAAACGGGCAGCGAAAAAACAGGGGGATTTAAAGTGATTGACCCCGCGAAAAATGGCGCTGAAACCATGAAACACTGATTTATTGTATCATATATATATATACATACATATCTATTATGATGTATCATATATATATTCTACTGTATGTAATATAAATGTATATTATATATTATACATTATATTATATCATATATATATATAATATAATTCATACTATATTATATAGTGTACATAATATATATGTATATATACAATATATTATATATACTATCATTTTTATGCTACATAAATTATTTCATAATTATTGTATATACAATTATTATATAGGTATCATACTGTTTACACCTTATATATATTATACATACACACATAGATATTATACACGTATCATATTACAATAATATTAAACTTATTACATTATATTAGTATAATTGTATATAAGTATAGTATTATTATGTTAGTATGTATTATATGTTATATCTATACTATCTTATTTCACAATTTATACTATATTATATAGTGTATATATATATATATATATATATATACGTCATAAGTAATAGCGTTGGTAAGTGGTTTGTTGAGAGCCATGTGGTTGTGTCCGAACAAAGAGATAAGCCCAAAGTCATTCAACATGTTTCAACATTTGACTAGTTCAGTTGTTAAGCCAGGGGTGATTCGGGTACTCACCCCAGGTTAACTTGGACGATCTGACTGTTGCTTCTGAAGGGTCACTTTGTGGTTGGTTGGTTAATAACTCCAATAACCATGGTTTATGGTACTTACAACTATAGTTACTGGAGATTATATATAAACCAATTTATAACCGAAAGGGCCCCACATTGTATGATCCAAGATGTTCGCCTGAACTTGGTGTTCACATGGTACATACCATTGTAATCATTGTATCTACGACAATTTCATTCTCCGATTTTGGAATCCAGGGGTGAGACTGCCCGACTCGCTCATGGTGAAAGTGGCGGAGTGGCAGTCGCAACACTTTAGCCAGCTCGAGAGTTTTGGCGCGGAGGATGTTGGAGGTTATCTAGATGGATTGGGGCCCGCCATCCACGACTCGATAGGGCCCACCTTTCAGGGAGATGTGTAAATTTCATTTAAAAAAAAACAGCAGTTAAGTGAAGCTTTAGCAGGGAATCAACAAAGAGCCCAGTCAGTTTTATGTGATGGCTACTTTAAACCTTGTTTATGGATGTTTATTGTTCATTATTTCGATAAATAATGGGGTATGTAAGCTTAGCCATGTGTGGATGTAGAAGTGAGGCGGGGATGTGGGTTGTGTTTCCCTGTTTAAAACACTCAAAGTTTAATATACTAATATATACAGCATAAATCGGCACACTATCAATCAGTCCATGTTGATAGATACACTTAAATATACATATTTATGGATATATTATTATATATGCTTCCTCTATGTGCCTTTATCCATTTGGATAAAGTTTGTTGTTTGGATTTGTTGGGTGGGCCGAGCAGTGTCAGATGAGTAGGATCCCAATGGACCCCCAAGTCCGCTCGAAAGTTCGAGCACTACAGTTCGGAACATGGCAGATTAGTGCCATTATAAATCTCGTCTTGCAGTGCACAGGAAAAAAGAAGTAGAAGGTCTTTATATATATATATAATCATGTTTTGACCTTACTATAGTTGGATCTATACGTATGTATATGTATATATATACACCATAATGTCAACTAATGATAGTCATATATTAGTTGACATTATATATATATACACGTATAGTGTCAATTTTCCAGATGATTTCTCTATTCATGATTAATGCTGATGAATTGTTTTGTTATTTGACAATCACAATCCATCAATTGTATCTATTGGTTTATCAGTCAATGGATCGTCACTACTTTACATACCTATTAAAAATTGGGTTTTTCCATGGCGGACTGTAGACTGCTAAATTACCAGAGGGTATCATATTGAATTTGTAGCTATGGAGATTGCGTGGTTGAAATGTGTCGAAATGCTGCCCCTGCGAAACATGGAGGAAAATGGAGAAACTCTCTATACTACTCTGCCTGGTCATTTCAATCACATGTGATTTTGAAAGGTTTCATCCAAATGATTCGCTATATATATATGCATATATATATCATCATCTATGTGTATGTCTAATATTCTACAAGAATTGTAGCTTGACATGTTCGTTTTTGCTGAGATATTGATCAGTGATCTGGACAAGATATGTGCCATGGGATGGATGACTCATCAAACATTGATCCCATGTTGAATTCCATGGTTGATTATCAATGTTCTTTCTCCCTGCTACAATCCCTGTTTAGGTAAATCCTGATTTATACTTCCATTTTTATTTCATGAAACCAGCATTCTTCGCATTGGGTGTCACATTTCCATCTTACAGTCCCATGAAATCCCTTCAAGGTGGTGCCCCCCACATTTATGGTATACATATATATATATATATATAAACCCCATGAATATTATAGTTGGGTATATCTACCATAACCCATCAGTTATGATCAGTTATTTTACTTAACCAACTTGTGTGTTTGGAACAGGGGCACCACCTAAAAACGCGGCCCTATCTCTCCGAGGAAGATCTGCAAGGTGCAAGGTCTCAACTGGGATCTTTGGCCGCAAAAATGGAGAGATTTCTCCAAAATGGGGGATATATATGGGGGGTTCCATAAATGGGGAATCCCCTTAAAATTCATGGTTGATCATGTAAAATCCTAATCTAACATGGATGATAACTAGGGGTAGCCCCATTTTGGAAACCTCCATATGTTGATGGAAACAACATCATGCCATATATATGATCAACTCCTCATGGAATCAGAAATTTTGGACGGGGAAACCGTGCAAACCGTGCCTCGTTGTACTTTAGTCTCTTAAGCAATCAGAGAAATATATGTAGAAACATCATATAGGACATATCTTGGCCATCTGCATATACACCCATCTTTTGAAATACACATAATATATATATATATATACAATTACTATAGTAGATTATAGACATAACATGACATACCCTCTGGCAATTTAACATAGCTATTGAAAATTGCCATAGAAATAGTGGATTTTCCCAGCTAGAAAATGGGTGGATTTTCCACATAGTTCTGTAAACGTTTACCAGAGGGTAACTTTATAGATATATATATATATAGATATATAGATATATAACATTATATAACTATATATTATAGACATAACATGATATAACTTTAGATTCTGACTTGCCATGCCGGTCGTTTTTTATCGTCACTGAAGTCTTCGTTGGGAAATTCCTCAGGACGTTCAGCTCTCCGAGAAGGCAGAAGCCATTGGTGGCCGCTTTCCGGAGGACGGTTGGACGATGCTTTGCCCGGGCGTTTTTCGCCGCTTTGCGAAGTGGAAAATCACCACGGTTTTTCAACGAACTCAATGGTAAATTATAGGCAAATCATAGTAAAACAGTGGTAAATTATAGGTAAATCATGGTAAATCAACGAACTCAATGGACCTTGTTTAAATAGCTATGTTAGATCACCAGAGAGTATACTACCTGAGTTTATTAATGGTGAATTAAGCCATTTTTTTGAGGGAAATCTATGAACCAACGATTGTATTTCATGAGATGGGAGAGGCTGGGAAATCACTGAAGAGTTCAGAGTTCAACTGGTGTAGCCCAGTTGATATCCCAAGTATCATGATGATTGCATCATGTTTAAATCCACATTTTTCAAACATTAACATGTGTCGTATAAGTCATACCATGGATCGCAAGGAGGTTATATTATACATCCCTGGTTTTGTTAGTTGGATAACCGGAATCCACTTTTGAGTGGAGGTACAAGCTACTTACTAAGTGGGGATGATTTTGCCAAGTACTAGCAAGCAAATTCCATCATCCCCAAACACGGTTTCACATCTCATCCATCATCTACAAATTGCTCTACAAATTGCTCATAGAAATGTGTCGTTTTGTGTATCCCAACAGATGGAGGTTTCCTCAGATTGTCCCCAACACCCAGGGGACCCAGGTTGGTAGCAGCAGCAGCACGGGTCATTTTTTGGGGCGCGAAGGGCAAGCTGTCGAAATTTTCGCGGGACCCAGGAGCTGAGGAAAAAGTGGCTGCTGGATCGACTGCTGACCTATGAGCTGTATGTTGGCTGCCCCAGTGGATGTGAACACTGGAGGAGTTATCACCAAGAAATTGCAATCTCAATGATGGAGAACGTGGAGGAAGAAGATGAATATGAAGATGAAGATGAAGATGATGATGATGATGATGATGATGATGATGAAACTGAAACAATGTATCGAATGGCTTTATCGCCGATGTTCAAAGCAACGATGGTCCCCTGGTCCAAGAGTTGTGACAATCCTGACCTGGGTTGGTTCACCCATATGCCGCTACGGCTGATGCGGTAAATGCGATGAAACTTGAATCATGCTTACTGGCCATGTACAGAGAGTTGCTAAAGTCGTGCCTAGATTAGTGGGAATCGTTGAAAATAGCTTCGGAGCACTTGATTTTGAAAAGTCGTGCCTTTTTGTGAAACGCATAGGAAATGCATGATTTTCTTGTT
>Ga0126342_10008598_pt1 | contig 18305 bp, 18 predicted proteins | sample Cyp1metagenome_FD_92528 | JGI IMG/M metagenome (GOLD analysis project Ga0126342, IMG submission 92528) | Coral microbial communities from Lord Howe Island, Old Settlement Bay, Australia - Cyphastrea 1 metagenome | ecosystem: Host-associated > Invertebrates > Cnidaria > Coral ... | reverse complement strand
GGGCCCTTACTGTTAGCACTGCTAGGGAGCTCTATAGAAGGAATGGGGATGGATCTAGCAGCACTAGGGATACATATTCATCCCCCCCCTTCCATTCCCCCCCCTTAAGCATCCTATAAATGATGATGATGATAATATATGGTTTACCCTCTGGTAATCACTAATATAGCTATTGAAGCCATGGCACATGTAGAAATAGTTGATTTACCTATTAAAGATGGTGATTTTTCATAGCTATTTTAGTGGTCTGGTGGTTTGGAACATTAATTTTATTTGTCCATTCATTGGGAATTTCATAATCCCAACTGACTTTCTTATTTTTCGGAGGGGTTCAAACCACCAACCAGTGGTGTATTTAGGGAATTTTATATATGTTAAAACAACAAAAAATAAATAGGGAATTATACTATGTTTTTTTTTGAATGATTTGGGATTTTGTCATAATCCATAGTACTGGGATGATAATATATGGTAAATACTTGTAAATACTCCCTGGTCATATATGGTTTATACATGGTTTATATTACATGATCTTACTATCACTGGTTGATTTAGGGAGTTATACTACTTGAATCAAGTTATAATACTTATACTGGCATTTCCAAAAATTGTTCAGAATATGAACGTTTAGGAAGTTTTACTCTACTGTTAATGATTCCGGATTATGAAAATCCATAGTAGTTTTCATAACCCATCAACATACTAAAAAGAGCCTTTGTTGCAATCAACCAGGCTATTTGTTTCATACTGGTGGACAACTGGGAGTTATCTACATTTTATCTGGTTGTTGGTTTGGAACATGAATTTTATTTTTCCATATAGTGGGAATGTCATAATCCCAACTGACTTTCATATTTTTTTTCAGAGGGGTAGGTTGAAGCCACCAACCAGATCATCATCATATACATATATATATAGACATATATCATATTATCATATATGACATATTGATCATCAGTAATTATTGGATTATATACCACCAACCAGTTATTGAAACCACCAACCAGCCAGTATTAATCAATGATTAACCATCATCAACCACTATTAACCACCATTAACCACTCTTGACCACCATATAGGGATTTATACGGACAGTTTGTTGGACACCAGTTGATGATCCAAAGCTATCAACCAACGAGTACTTGATTGATGAGAGGTAAGTTTTCCCGGTGGATGAAAAATCACAGGCGCTTCGCGAATCATTCAACACCAGGTAGGTGGGAAAACCATAGGAAAACCATAGGAAAATGGAGGTTTACCCTCTGGTAAACATACAAAAAATTATTGAAAATGGCCATAGAAATAGTTGATTTAGCCATCAAAAATGGTGATTTTCCATAGTTATGTTAGTTTATCAGAGGGTGTATGGTATAACAAACCGGCCCCTGTGTTTTTCCTTGGACATTATTCAAGATTGGGTTGATTGGCTAGTTCAAAGGGATTGGACTGGATTCCTGGATCATACTGGATCCATGTTGGGGAATATATAGGTATGTATATATATATACATACTTTATATTTATCTGGTTGGTGGTTTGGAACATTTTTTATTTTCCCATATATTGGGAATGATAATCCCAACTGACTAATATTTTTCAGAGGGGTTTAAACCACCAACCAGTTATATGTTTAGATATGTTTAGGGTATTTGGGTTCCAGTATTGAAAAACTCAATGATGGATTTCAGCAATAATGAGGGCCTAATTAATCTCCAAATATTGGTATTTTCTGGGAATATACCGATAAACCTTGAGACAGCTACGGTTTAATAACCCAACAAAAACAAGGTGATTCGATAATTCCCCGCATGAACAAGTTGGTTTTACACCCCATTGACTAGTTCGATACATCTAGGACACAACTAACAAGCTAACATAGCTAACTAGTTTGTTTGTTTTTCATGTTGAATCAGCAGAATTGTTGGGGGGTACGAGTTGATTGGTTATTTGGGGATATCACTTGGGAATAACGGAGATATGATGTAATATCATATTAGATCCAATGGTTTATAGCCAAAATTCTGGAATTGCTTTAAAACATGTTTCCGAGATTCAACTGTGGTCTCATACTTCAACTTCCGTCTTCAGTTTCTTTTCCATGGATGTCTAGGTCTTTGAAGGGTTTAATCATCAGTTCAAATGATGATGAAACGGAGTGGTTCAAATCATATTAAACCTTTGGGACGTGAAATAATTTACTTTTACAATGGTGGGAACATTATAAAACCATGGCTGGTTAAGCATCTCTTTTTGCTGATTGTTGTACATTGTATGGTTTAAGTATCTAAATTACGATGCAGTATCACCAATGGTTGCTTGGCCCTAAAAGACCATGTCCAGACTCTGGATATGGTTCCACTTGATTTGCAGCCATATTTGCCTTAAATGTGTTCGATGCACAGCCATTGTGTTTGATGTGGGGATAGGTCAAAACCTAATTATGTAATTGCCATATGACTGAGGGTTTATTCTACGTATATATATATATATATATATATAATGTCAACCCCGGATTAATAAACCATGGTTTATTAATTGGGGGGGTACTCCTCCAATAGTCATTATCTGATACTTAAATGGTACCCTCCCAATTAAACAGCCGTTTGGGGTTTATTAATCCAGGGTTGACATTAATTATAATAACCATCCATGAATCCCAGCTATGACTTAGGGCACCGGACCAGGGTACCTGGGTACCACTGGGTACCATGACTCAATGCCAGGAGAACGTTCGGGTGAAACAGTCGCGGTTCAACAGCATGCTGTGCGCCAGCGGCCGAAATTGGCTTCTCCAGAGTTTTTCACTGAGATGACCAGAAACCATGGGAAGGGTCCAAATTTGGAGAGAAACCGGCATGCTTCAGATGTGTAGTCAGATGTATTTTGTACATCCGTATTTGGATCTACTTTTGATCCATATTCACAAACATGTTATCTTCGGATGTGGAAACTCTGGCAGTTTTGCTTGGTTTCACGCATGCCGTCTGTGTTTAAACGCTGCCTGTGGGATGAGTTGATCTTTTCCAGGTACGCCTTCAACGATGATGACAAGAAGGTGGACGACTCGGGTCTTTGTGGGGACCTGTGCGACCTGTCGTCTTGAACCAATGGGAACACGAAAAAAACCCAAGGGCCCAACAAAACACAGGCTTGTAGGATGGGTATGTGTGCAAGGTAGCCTTGTTGCGTCAATTGATTGTAAGGATAGCAGGATAGCACACTTTTCACAGAGGCTTCCCAGGTTTCATCTCACCTAATATGCCCATATGTAGTGGCTATTGAAGGGGCACAAATCAGGTTCGAAACTGGATTTTGTCTCCAGTTTTTCAGATCAACCCATAGCAATTCGTTGTGTATACCGTATACCCATGTATACCCCTATATCCCCATGGTTTTGCAGCCCCATTTTCATCCCTTTGAAATTGGAGTAACATGACGGAACTTCAGGCTGGTTTATATCCCCATTATATCCCCAATGATACCTCCATCATCGCTTCTAGGGGCCATGAACCCACAACAGGGGTCTGAAGTGAACACCTGAGGTTTTTGTGTATCAACTAACCTCAACTAAACATAGAAAAAAGCTGCTCTTTTTCAGCTACTGCGCTGGAAAAATGCCGACGCTGCAGGTGAAGACGGGCCTCAAGTTGGTTTTGAAACTTCCGGAGGCCCGGGACTCCGGGACCGGACTGGGACGGCGTTTTTGAGCGGTTTTTAAAGGCCCAGATGGTGTGTTTTTTCTTTGGAGTGATGAAGAAATACTGGGTTGCCATGGTTTAATGCGGTTTTATGATGTTTTATATGGTTTAATATGGATGATAATGGTAAAGATCACTGGGAGTATGGGATGGAATGGGATCTATCTATCTATCGGTCCTATCCTATCCTATCCTATCCTATCTTATCCTATCCTATCCTATCTATCTATATATATATGCATGCCACAGAATGATTATTTATATGAACAATGGCTGCTAAACCCCGGTTGGTTGATGAGTTCCGAGATTGGTTGGTTGTACTGACCAATATCTCGGGATGATCAGAATCCATTGGGGGAATCCTGTTCTCAAGCAACACTGCCTGGGTCTGGGGTGTATTTGTCTGTCTTGTTTATGCGTGTAGAAATAGAATGAAATAGACAAAATTTTAATTTTTAAACATGTCCGCTGCAACCCTGACGTTGCGCCGCGTCTGACTTCAGGTGGCTATGAAGATAAAGTTGATGTTATTACCCCAATCAACATATTGTTCATAGGGGTTGGCGAATTTTGATCCCTCGTGAAGATATAGTTGATGCTATTACCCCAGCCAACATATTGTTCAGAGGGGGTAGCGAATTTTGATCCCTCATGAAGATAAAGTTGATGTTATTACCCCAGTCAACATATTGTTCAGAGGGGGTAGCGAATTTTGATCCCTCATGAAGATAAAGTTGATGTTATTACCCCAGTCAACATATTGTGCAGAGAGGGTGGCATTTTCTATGTGATGATGATCATGATGAATGATGTGATGATGTAATGATGTAATGATGATGATGATGATGGTGATGATGATGATGATGATGATGATGATCATGATCATGATGATGATCATGATGATGATCATGACAATTGTAAGTGTGGAGCAACGTCCGGGTTGGGGCGAACATGTATATATACTGTATATATATATATACACGCAAATATGCCAAATTGCGTTACTCCACGTAAATTTCGATATAGATGTACTAGGTAAACCACATGTTGCAAACAGTGGGATAGTGGGTATGCCCAAATTGAGGCTGAGAGAACAGATGGACCATGCGAAAAGGGATTTGACGTATACAGTACTCGTTTTGGTGATACAGTATACCCATTTATGAACATGTTTGTTTGGGAATTTCCCAGAAGTTTTCTCCTGACGACATTTGCTATTCATTTTATAAGAACTTTGCAATACCGTACATACAGCATGCCGATCAGACTCAGTTCCTACAACACATTCCAACTATGCTCGTAATCGTAATGTTTGTTTTGAACGGATTTCTTAAAGTCAATTGTGACAGGACCCTTCTTTGTTTGGATGGTGTTTGACCATCGCTGCTTCTAAGAGTTCCTTGGAAATGGGTTTGGTTGGTACCCCCCAAAAAAGGTATACCCAATCTTCAGATTATCTTATGTTGTGGTTCATTCGCTAGTCTTGCTGGTTCCCAACCATCATTGCCCATTCGTGGGGTAGCTGGAAAGTGATTAAGTGATACCAGGCCATTTTGGATTCTTGGCAGATATAACATATTTTCGATTGGTTTATTTTCACCAGCTTTGCAACATCTTACAAGTGGCAAGACATATCGTGGAATCCACCATTTTTTTTCGGTTGAAATCCCTATGGTGAAGCCAGTAGCCCCCTGGATACTGGCGCGTTCAGGAAAAGGTCGTGGGTTTACACTGCATCGGTCCCTACTCCGTAGCTGGGCAGCAAGAAATCGATCGCAGGTTGGCGCTGGTTGGAAGACAATCTTCCGCCAGATTCACAGTGTCCAACATTAGTGGGCCGCTAATAGTTTAATCTTTTGCAGGGTATCTAAGTTTAAGTGTGAAGTTAGTGAATACTCTTTTGACAGTGAGTACTTGAAGGTGCAGATAGGGGGTAACTATGCTGATTTCAACCCTGCACATTGGAATATAACTCCCCCATAACTATGTCGCCCGAAAATTGTTGGGTCTTGTTGAGTGGAACTGCACCCAAGTACCTTGTAACTGTTCCCCTTCATAATGATGAAACCTTCAATCTAGAGTCTAGAGTTATATTTTACAGTACCATATGTTTACCATATGTTTTCCATATTGTTCCATATGTTTACCATATGTCACCAGTCAACATGTGGATTCTTCAGCCGCGACAAGTGACAACCAGTAGTTGCTCTGCTGGTCACTTCGTCCTGGAGTTGCAAATGACCAATGTGAGGAGCACGGTCAGCACTGCATCAACTGGCCACACGGGACCAGGCTTTGTGAACGGGGCGTATCGGAGCACAGTCCCGACCCTGCCGCCGCGTGGCGACGTTCCTACACAAGTACCCACTACCTTTGTCAGCGACTGGGCAGCCGACTGGGCACCCATGTCCATGTGACCCGGCACTGGCTAATGCTGAACGACTTTGCAACGACTTTGCAAAGATGCTAAACGCAATTTTGAAGAGGCCTTTGAATCTATGCCTGACGCGGGCGAACCGGCGACAGCCTGGCTAGGTAAGTGGGAATCGGAAGTAGCCATAGATTGCTAACTGCTGTGCATCCACGCACAGAAAAATCATACATGCTTGTTTGTTGCCATGTGCTGTGTTGTTTTCGTTCTGACCATTGATCACTTTTTGATTAACTTTGTTGGATGTTGATTATCATTGTATCCCCTTTCAAAATTCTTATCCCAATTAAATTTGTACTATTGATCTTTGGCTTTAAACCCATTAACTTTGTCATATATTGATGGCCTAATTTCTACCTATTGATGGGTACTAACCTCATCCAAGTTCAAATCTCGCCCAGCTGAGGTTACTATTCTGAACCATCATTGATGAGGTTAAGACAGCATCAACTACTTAGGTCAACTTCACCTATATAATATCATAGCTTACTCGCTTAATTTTACTGGTTCAGACTCCTACATACTGCCATCATTGATGCGGTTAAGACACCATGAACATCCATGAAAACTACTACAGAATGGCTGACTTATAGTTGGTTAACATATCTCACCCAGCTCACCCAGATCAAACTTCAGGACGAGATGATGCAAGGCTTTGCCGTGGCAGTGCGCATGGGCGCGACTCGCGCCGACTTCGAGGCTGGCTGTTCGACGTTTGGACAACGCTTGGGGGCATGGATGGATGGAAGATGAGGGCAAAATCCGATATATATATATATATGCACTTATATATACATATATAGACACTCAATTCAGAATTTCAATGCGTTTTCTCGATACAAAGTAATCCAATTTGGAAGTTCAAGGACTTTTGTTGTCAACTGGCAATCTATTCATGAACAACTGGTGCAGGTCAATCAACCTTGATGCCTAGGGATATCACCAGCATGACTGGTATAGTCTGGATGTAACTTGGGTCTAAGAGTCATGAGAATGTTATGGGATACCATAGAACAATAGAAACGACCAGAAATTGCAAAATATCTGGAAAACATACCATGCAATTCCATCAAAGTGAGATCAATCATATCTCCACTTCAATCAGAATTCACCTCATGATTCACATCCCTAGCAAGCGAATAGGGGCCTCATAACAAGATTTCAGCTGACCCTTTACCCCACGGTGAAAATGGTCCATTTCTAGGGGATAAACACCATTTTTGATGATTTTCCATGGAAAATGGCCCATTTATAATAGATGATTTACCGTTCTCAAAAATGGTGTTTTTTTCCAGTTCGCTACGTTAACCGTGTACGGTGTAGAGGGACGAACTCACCATGTTTGACCATGTGTGACCTAGTGACCTCCATTTCGTGAGTCTATACCCCCGTATTTTACCATTTTAACTATCGTGGTTTTTGGTAAAAAATCATCCGATGACCTTGAAGTGGTGATGTGTAGTGTGTGGTGATGTGTCACCTGGATGATCTTGAAGTTTTGGTCCATACCTTCCAATACAGGGATAAATTTCAAGGGTGTATAATGCATCCAATTACGCCGGCCCTTAATATCCAGCATCACACCACTTATACTCATACTGGTCTGATATGATATCCCTATTGTTGCTGATGTCAAGCCCATTGTTGTTGTTTCTTTCCAGTTATTACTACTAATTTACTACTATAACCCTTCATCATAAGTATTGTTGCATCATTCGAGTAGATTCGAGACGCATACCCTCTGGTAAACTAACATAGCTATTGAAAATCACCATTTTTTATAGGTAAATCCACTATAAATGGCTATGTTCAATAGTTTTTTGTATGTTTACCAGGCCGGGTCATATCCCTCAGATTCGAGACATCAATCCAGCCCGTGATCAACAGATTTACCCTCTGGTTATGACTAACAGTTCGCCATGGTTTTTCGATGGCCCTAATCGAAATAGATGGTTTACCTGGGTTTACCGTTCTTAAAAATGGTGGATCTTTCCATGGCAAACTGTTAGTCATAACCAGAGTGTAAATAATCAGCTCACATAAGCGATGATGGTTGGTCTGGGGAATCATCCAATATTTGGCGAAGATCCATCGCGAAGAAGCAGTTCCCTTGGTTTCCCTTCTATATGTATTGTATTGTTTTGTTTCCATAACATGTACTGTATCTTTAAGATGTATATCTTAAGTCTAATGCAATACACCAAAAAAATATTTCCGAACAGTGATTTAAATCATAGCGTTTTAGATTCATAGTTTACCACATTCTACCATTTGTTTTGGTTTTCCAAATATAATTTCAACAACAGACATTTTTTGTTTGATGGAGATACCACCGAGATCTGTTTTCTTTTCATGTTATTCATATTTACAGTATAATCAGTATAATTAATTCAATAGTCTAGCATATCTTCGGAGATATCTTCGGATATGAATCTACATATAAAATTTATAAATATATATATATAACATCATATATATATATATATATTGTAAAGATATGTGGTTTTTCTCCCCCCCTGCACCGTCTAAGTCCCTTTAAAGACACACCACGGTGGTACGGTGCCAGGCCAGCGTGGCGATCCATCCCACCATCGCCGAGGAGTTCGTGACCTTCGGCGGCTGGGGACAGGACAAGAGCGGCGAGAAGGCGCGACCGGAAACGGACGGACCGTGGAGGGAATGGTCGATTAATACTGGTTAATACTGGTTAATGGTTGATTCATGGTTGATTAATGGTGGATGAATGAGGATTAATGGTGGATTAATGGTTGATGAATGGTGATGAATGGGGAAAAGCACATTGGAATTCAAATTGGTAGGATACGGTATCCCCCCCTTTAGCCTCTGGTACATGAACAGTTGAACGCTGAAAATAACTCGCTTTTAGTGGAACAGTGGAAACTCATCTTCCAACCCGTCTCTGCCAGGGTCGTCATGTTCATTTACTGGAGGGTAATCTGGGAAGTCCAATGTCATAAACATATTTATATGATTTATATAATATAATATGATATAATATAATATAATATGATATATTATAATATAATATAATGTATGGAATTCTATTATATTCGATTATAAATATATATATATATATACCATCCCCAAGTCGTCACCATAGATCGTAGATGGGTGGTCAAGATCATCTCCAAATGGCCAAGATTGGTAGGTAAAAAATGACCTTGGGTTTCCCACATCAAGGGAGGTTTCCTGGTAGCTGTTTTGTTTATGATGTTATATGGTTTTGTATGGTTTTGAGGTAGCTTTAAACAGGGATTGAAGTTTGACAATTATCAAACTAAATTGGAAAGGGAACTTGGTGGGGCATAGCATCAACCATTTTGTGGGAATATAGTGTAGATATGTAAAACCGGGAAGATAATGGAATATGAGCTAATGTCAACCCAGGATTAATAAACCCCTAGGCTGTATTATGACTATTGGAGGAGTACCCCCCTAATTAATAAACCATGGTTTATTAATCCGGGGTTGACATTATATGGGTACATAACCAGATGCTAAAAAAAACGACCAGTTCCTGGAGTGCAATGGTGATACTACTGTTGTTTTAGCCACCAAACATGGGGATATCATGTGAATATCATGGGAGATACGAGGCATAGCATCAACCATGTTTGGAAAGGGAACTTTGAGGGGTATAGCCTCAGGTAATCTAACGCTTACTTGGGAAATTTGTCATGTTTTTGTAATGGGTATATCATACACATGCGTAATTTTCCATGGCTATGTTCAATTATCAGAGGGTAAGCTTCAACCATTCCTTGGTGGATATATATCCAGCACAAGATTGTCCAAAACATCAACGCTGAGGATTGAGTCAATGAAACTAAACTACTGGCAGGAACAAATGTGTGTGTGTGGATATGTATATATATATATTAGAATGGGAATGCCAGAATAATGATAATATTGGGATATAGAAGGATCTAACTGGATACATATATCTGACCAACCACATGATATTTGGGTGTCTTAATGGCTAGTATACCCCCAACACGTCCATCTTTGGGGAATATGATCGATAATGTCAACCCCGGATTGATAGTCTATACCCCCAAGTTCAACAGCCGATTGGGGTTTAGCAAAAACCAGGGGGAGTACCATTTATGTACCATGTTAATCTCATTTTAAGTATGAGATGATGAGTATGTGGGGAACCCCCCGCCCTAATAAACTGAATCCCAGGTGGACTACCCTCCAGTAAACTAACATAGCTATGGAAAATGGACCATTTACAGGTGATTCACCTATTCAAATAACGATTTTCCATAGCTACTATGGAAAATCACCAATGTTTCATTGGTACATCAATTATAAATAGTATAAATGGTCCATTTTCCAGTTCGCAAACATCGTGGTCCGTTCGGGCACCAGTGTCACGTGTCAGGTCAAGGCGCAATTGCCACCGTACATCCTATCTGGCTCCTCAGAGAGGGCGAGATGGTTCCCAGCGGGGTGAAGAAAAACCATCGAAAAAATGATCAAAATGAGGATATCCGCTGGTTAGAATGGTTAAGACATAACTGAATCATCATTATGAGGATGAATAACAAGAATGGTTACTATTTAATGATGATATTAAACCACCAGCAGAATGCGGAAAAACCATCGAAAAACCATCTTAACCATGAGGATATGTTGTTTTTTTTGTTTTTCTGGATACTAACTCATGATTTTTGTTGGTGGTCTCAAAGATGTTGGTATATGTTGGTTGACATATTTATATTGAGATTGTTTGACCAAAAGAATTGGTGGCAGCAAGGTTGGTCGTTTCAACTTCTGATTTTCAAGCGACGATGACGATCCACTGACACATATATTTTTGAGGGAACTCAAATAGTGAAACCCATGATGAAGTTTTTGAAGTTTACGCCATCAACATATCTTGGAAGATTATAGCCCCGCCCATTTGACCTAACCAGAGATGATATGTTAGTTGGGGAAATCATCCCCAAATGGCCGAAGATTTCAGGCTACGGAACCATTTCGAGTCATATTCCCAGGACATCCGGACATCCTAAGTTGGCTGCTTCGTTGGCTGCCATCCGACTGGAGCATAAAGCACTTCTTGTTGCTGAGACTCCCCATGCTTGTCGATGATCCGTAAGTAACCATCATTTCTCTGGGTGAATGGTGGTTAATGGTGGTTAATGGTGGTTAATGATGGTTAATGATGGTTAAGACCTCACTTTATCCCATATTGAGAAGCCGCTGAGAAGCCTTTTTTATACCTGGGTGAACTCATGTGAACTCCCTGTCCTCATGGCCCAGGTTGAGCTGGTCCAGCTGGGCGGCTGGTTCTTTTTGTTGCACCGTGGCCCGCGCAGGAAGCGCGGCAGCTGTGGATGGCCCCATCTTCGGCCCTCCAAATGTGGGAAGATGGGCGGCAAATTGTTCGAATCTTAACCATCTAATCAGGGGGGTCAGCTTTGGAGGGGATGGTTGAATCCTATGAACAATTGGCCGTAAGCCATGATGTTAATTATGATAACTTATATATATATATATATATATATTATCATTACATGTATACATGTTACATATATCGTATATATATATATATTATGTATGTAATGAGACCATGCAGATGAGGTTTCCATCAGCTTTCACGTCACCTGACTCTCGAAGCAGGTCAACCACGGCAGGTCTACCCATAAAACCCAGTGAACTACGGAGTGGGGTGAATGGGGTGTTTCGGAAGTAGTTTACGAGCCTATAAATAGTATTAATTAAATAGTATGACTTTGAAATTATGGAGTCATATATATATATATAAATACATACATATATATATATAGTTCTATATAGTTGTATACATTTATATATATATATATATATATACACATTACATTTATATATATATATACACATTACAATTGTATATATATATATATATATATGTATACATACACACACCAGTTACTGAATGTTGAGGTCAAAGCACGTGTTTTTGACCAGCGTGCTTTCACCAACATAGCTGACATAGCTTCTGAGTGTCTTGCTCTCGTTGTGGTGTGATTTTTTATTCGATTTTCCCACTATGATAGGGCAATTGGCAGTACTGTCAACTGATTTTGGCAAGCAACAACACAAACAATATATATATATATAATATATATATATATAATATATATAATATATATAATATATATATATATATATATATAATATATATAATATATATATATAATATAATATATATAATATATGTATAATATATATATAATATAATATATATATATATATAATATAATATATAATATACATATATATAATATATTATATATTATATATATAGAGAGAGAGAGAGTATTGCAGATTTGGATGACAGAACAAATTGCAGGAAAATCCTGTGTAGATGTTCCTTTCAACCCAATGCCAGGTTAAAGGGAAGTTCATGGACGTTTAGCACCCACAGCTGGTAGAGTCACTGCTCCCTGCGAATCGATTTCTAATGGCCGCTGTCCACAAGTGTCAGCTCCCTGCATTTGGACAGTGGAAACTTCGAAACCCGCGATGAAACTCTGATGCGTGCAGCCAAAAGGTGGCATGTAATAATATGTAAATATCTCTGATACGCTTGCTTGTAGATATAAATTACAACACAATTCTGATGGGTATATTGTGATACTTGTTGAATAGTGCATGTGTATGAATCTATTTGCATGATGATATGTATTCTGATCCTCTGTGTTTGTGTATATCGTTGATTGATAGCCCAAGAGTTGGGATTGCTAAAGGATCAGATATATGTTACATTGAATTTTAATTATACTTAGCTCATCGCTATATCATTACCAGCGGTCGGCTACAATCAGTGACCAATTTTACCATCTTGTTATTTCACATATGGCTATGGAATTTCATGGCCGATTTATAGATGCATCTATAGATGATTTACCTATCAAACTATTATCAATATCTTTGTACATAAGCATTTGTATTGGTGATTTTCCATGGTTATGGTAGGTTGCTTAACTCCCCATCTTGCTGAACTCACCATTTTCTTCCAGGCGGGGCCCAGCGGGGCTCCACAACTTGTACACCGCAGACGCTCGTCAGCTCGAGTGCTGTTGTTGCGAGCGTTGCCATGGCGGAGCTGCCATGGCCCCGCACCCCCAGGCCCGAGCTGCCGGCAGAACAAAACCGACGTGTCTTTTTTGACGGTAGAAATGGTCGGAAAATCATGGGAAAATCTATTGTTAATGCATGTTAATGGTGTTGAATGAATGTTAATGCTGTTGAATGGATAGATATATGATATAAGATTATAATAAGTGAATGGTAGATGATTGGGGAGAAACAGAAAAAGGCAATGTTAAGTTGCATGGATATTGGAACATCAGCAACAAAGGATTGGGTTGGACCCAAAAAAATGACCTACAAATGACAGAACTGGTGATTTACGCAGCGTAAATTCTATCAGACATGGTTGGAGGAATTGGATTTCGCCCAGAAAAGTTGTGCCAAGCTTGTGAGGTAACCTTAATTATCCATGATTACCCATTCTTCACCACTATTGACCATGATTGACCACGATTAACCAGTACTAACCACTATCAATCGTTATTATCAACCGCTATTCAACCATTATCACCCGTTGTTAATCATGGTTTTCCCCTTCCTTCCAGAGGGTAAACACCACATGAGCTCACCACGGCCCCTCTCCAGGAGCGCCCGGTACCTGCGCCCGGTGTCGCTGACCTCTCGTGCCGTCTCGGCACCGGGGGGAGCACGGGAGCGGCCAGCGCGGGAGCGGCGGGAGCGGCGCATGTGCCTTGGAAAGAGTTGGAACTCAATTAATTCTGGTTTTATGGTGGTTTTATGGGATTTAAATGGGATTTAAATGGGATTTAAATGGGACCATAGTGGGTTATAACCAACTATTAACTATTTTTGGGATTAAACACTGGTTAATACATGTTAATACTGGTTAATAATAGTATCATCCCAATTTTCACAACTGTATATCCCATGATTATCCCACCATGATAGATATTCACCAAATAATGGGGGTAAAACAATGCCATTTTTACCACCCATGACTGGGAATTGTTTATTTATACCACCTATAGAAATGGTGATTTTCCCGGGGGATGGTAAACATGAAATGGTTTTACCCATGGCCAGAATTTTCTGAGTTAATGTGATCACGACTTCAAAAAAAAATATTGGTAGAACATCCACTTGAAAATCATATTTGCCATAATGATATCATGGCTATCATTTGTGGGATGAGTATTACATGATTATAGAATGATCCATATGTGGGATGAGTATCATAAGATTATCATAAAGATTATCATGAATATCATCTGGTTGGTGGTTTCAAACATTTATTATTTTCCATTTCATAGTCCATCATTTTTCAGAGGGGTAGGTCAACCACCAACCAGTCATATGTGCCATAATTGAAACTTGAAAAAAAGGGCCCAGTTCTTGGCGCTTCACTAAAGATCTGATGGTCTTTGTGGTCACATGTTGCCATTTTAAATTGCCACTTGGGCTATACCCAGATATACCCAGCTATACCCAGCTATACCCAGCTTTATAAAAACTTGTAGATCCCAAAAAACACCATGGGTTTCAATGAAAACATGGTCTAAACCCCGCCAAGATGGGGATGGTTTCCCGATGTCGAGGCTGTGCCAAGTGTTTGGTTTTTTTGTGCTCCATTTGGTTTCCCAAAGGCTCCTGGATTGCACAAAAACCATGTATATATATACATAGTCTAAGTCTAGTATATAACCTCCAAAAGACATGTACTTTTTTCTATCCCATCAAAACTTGGGGATTCCTATATTGAAATGGACAATAAATGGAATTTAATCATCAACCACAACACTGTATTGACAAGTAAAATCTACTTAAAATCCTGCTAAACTATGTGTGATCTTTTTTTGGGTGGATCTTATAATTAGTTCGAATAGAACAATTGTTTTCATTTTATTCGCCAAGTCCTTTTTTTTTTCTGGTTGAATCCGCATATCAATGCACTTGTTTGCCTTGTTTGCTGGGATTGTATCATGCACATATGTTTTTTTTTTTAATGGTTGACACATTTTCTATGGTTGACATGTCCCACTTCATTATGAATTGACTTCCAGGATAGCTATCCGAGAAAACGCCATCCATAAATCATTTCCTCGGAAAGGTCGTCCCATGGATCCCTGGGATCTGCTCATCGGTTGTAACATATCGTAATATATCATAGTACTATAATGTAATATATCTTATTGTTATCTTAGATAGCAACATCATAGTTTTATGATGTGTTATGTCTTTTTTTCATTTAGCAACATCATAGTAATATCTGTTTGTCATATTTGTATCATAGTATACAAATTTAAATAATACACTAGTAGTATGATATGACAATAACTATAATGATGATATATATATAATAATAATAATAAATAATAATAATAATAAATAATAATAAAAATTATTATTATTATAATATATATAATAATATATATATATATATAATAATATATATATATATATATATAATAATATATATAATAATATATATATATATACTGACTTAATGACATATAACTTTATACGCTATCACCCCCAAATCCAGGCCCAACGTGGCCCTGCCGGCTCCCAAGACGGAGCGTTGGCGGGAGTCGGGGACGCTGCGCTGGCCGCCCATCGCGGAGGGCGAGCCAGCGGTGGAGCGGGTGGAGGTGGGACGGTTTCTAAAGGGATGGAGGGGGAGATTGTTTAAAGGGATGGAGGGTTTATTGGGGGGATTTTCAGTGGAGTTCACTGGATTTCACCAACCAGCCAGATTATGATTAACCATTATTAACCATATAACAACCAATAATATTTGCAGTATATTACCAACCAATGGGATTTTCTGATGCATTTAACTATAGTATGGTTTCAACACCGGGTTTCTGGGATTGTAGCACACTTTTGGGTTGCCTTGGGCAGCTGACTTCAGCGCTGATTCGCTGTTCCATACGGCTAAACCCCAGTGGGAGTTCTAAAGGTCACAGCGGGGCCGATTTTTTGTATCCGTAGTGACCTTTCATCTTACCATATGCCAAGTTCGAGGATCTTTTGAAGTGGGAAGCAGATGCAAAGATTGGTGAAACAACCGGGTGTGGATGGAATTACTAGACATTTATTTGTTCCCACCCAGTTTTATGACGTTTAGCCGAAAATGTCTATGTTTCATATCGCATCTATATGTTACATGATTTTACCTGACCATACCGCCATATGACGGTGGTTTTACAATACCATGTATGGTATATATGCTAACATTGGGGCTATATTGATGGTAAATGTTACCATATATAGCACACATGGATCCTATGGGATATATACCTTTCCTTTTTGCGGATACATCCCCCCATAGGCAAATCCAATCCATTCATTTTCCCTGATATCCATGACATTTCACAAGAGAACTCCATTATGGTTGGTTAAAAGTCCCATGACAACCTAGAAATATCACCAGTTACCCTCTGGTAAACCACCATTTTCAATGGGAAAATCCACTATTTCAATGGCCATTTTCAATAGCAAACTGTTAGTCATTACCAGAGGGTATGTTGAAAAAGAATCCATTGTTGCTGCTTAAACCCAGGAACTGCAAGCGTTTTTCAGCCATCGATCACCCAGACCATAGATGTCCAAGAATTCCACTAAGTTTAGTTGATGACAAGAGATGTTTCCCTCCATCCAACAACCAACCAATAGGTAGGTGATCATACTATTAATAGTTGATAGAAGACTAGCAGTTAATGGCTGGCAGTTTCGCATCTATTCATGGTTATCATATGTTATGATCTATTATCTTGCTAAACCATGAACATAGACCAATTGAATCCAATTGAGGTGATGGTTGTATATGTTGTATACCAGTCATAACATGGTTATCACACTTCATGGTATACCAACCACCAAGGTCACCAACCCCCAGCGGAAAAACGCACTGCCGGATCTGAGGTAACCCCTTTGAGGCAGGCGAGCAAAGAGCCACAGTGACTCGGTTTGATGCCACAGAGTCTGACTGTCAACCAACCGGGGACAAACCACAAAAAGTGCCCCCCAAGGCCCCAAGGATGGGTTATAAGCATTTAAAACGGGCTATCCGGCCATATTTATAGATGATCTACATTGATCTACCCATTAAGAATCGTAGAAATGTTGATGTACCACTGTACCACAACAGGATATAGGGATGGGAGGCCAAAGACACAATGTGTGGATGTGGCCACAACACTTGGCTGATTGCGGGATAACCTCACCAATCAAGTGATGTCATGGTTTGTCCTAAAATGTCGCACTCCCAACTGTTGTTTTTTTTTTCCCATGGAGGAGCCATTAAACATCATGACAAAGCTTTATCTCTGGGTGCATTTCTTGGGTGCAACATAAATTTACATGTTTGTGAACATATATCATTTGACGAAACACTTTGGAAATCTAATACTGGATGGATTCTCCAGTATCAACTACAATTTCAACTACCATTTGATGGGAGGCTGATTTGGGGTCTTGATCCACCCTGATTTGGCCGGTTTATCCCCTTATGATCCTTGAGATGGGTGATTTTATCAGCATTAAATCAGCATTACAATTAAACTAGATCATTAGTATATAGTATTTATATATACTATCATATATTCATATATATATATATATATATGATAGTATATCCCAATGATATTCCCATCATCCTCTCCTTTTCTGATCCCATGTGCATGTTCGTCACTAGGACCTGGCAGGGAGAGCTTTGGACGCGTTCCCTGCGTAAGCCCGGCCTTTTTCTGCAGGCCCGACGGGAGATGCTGAAAATTTCGCAGTGATCCGGATTTCTATGGAAAATCCAGATTTCCATCATGGAAAGCCCAAAGAAACATAGAACTCATTGGATTTTTCCAACGAAAACGACTTTGGGATATGTTTTTTCCCCACCTGCCAGGTGAGGGTTGTTAGATTTTATGTCAGTTGCCTCCTCCTGCCTCCTCCTGCCTCCTGCCTCGTCCTCCTCCTCCTCTCCTCCTTGTCCTCCTTGTCATCCTTGTCGTCCTTGTCGTCCTCGTCGTCCTCGTCGTCCTTGCTCAACTGCGACCCGCGATCCACAGTGTTCTCTGCCGGACCTCAACCACGACCACCCACGCCCAGTGT
>Ga0126342_10008597_pt1 | contig 18307 bp, 21 predicted proteins | sample Cyp1metagenome_FD_92528 | JGI IMG/M metagenome (GOLD analysis project Ga0126342, IMG submission 92528) | Coral microbial communities from Lord Howe Island, Old Settlement Bay, Australia - Cyphastrea 1 metagenome | ecosystem: Host-associated > Invertebrates > Cnidaria > Coral ... | reverse complement strand
TGGTTGGTGGGTTGGTTGGTTGGTGGGTTGGTGGGTTGGTGGGTTGGTGGGTCGGTCGGTCGGTCGGTCGGTCGGTCGGTTGGTTGGTTGGTTGTTGTATCAGTGTGTGTGCACTGACACTGTTATACATCATTATAGACATGCATTGTAACAAATTTCTTGGTCCTTGGGAACATGAGACAAGGATAGATAGTTGGAGATGTTGTCTCTTCATGCCTTTTAATGTACCCTGCACCATGGGATCTGTGTTGCGCAAATATTTTGCAAGCAGCGACCTCCTCAAACGCTGCTGAAGTCCAAAAACAAATTGCCAAGTCGTCCAAGCTTCTCCATGATTCGTGCAGAAAGGCGGTGTCCGTCCAGTAAACGGCCATTTAGCTCCTGTGGCATCATGGAAGGACACTTGCACACCGTCACAAGGAGTTATTCCATTCCCTTTCCATGTCACTCATTTGAACACGGAGCATCACATGGCCAGCGGATGCCTATTACCAAGCGACTTTGGGCAAACCACTACATATCAATAATATTTTTCATGCGCTACATTGTGCCACTCTGTTTGTGTCAAATGTATACAGATGTGACAACTTGTCTACACATGTCTACACATTTGTGGTAGACAGCACGCTGCAGCGGCCTCGCCTGGATGGCCTTCTGTGCCAGCTCTGCCGTCTGAAACTCGACTTTCCCAGTCCCTTTGGACTCGCCTGTCTCGCGGTTCAGAAACCTCAGGAGGCTCCCAACTCGAATGTCCACACAAGTGTCTGCCCTCGGTAGTATCATTGCAGTATCATGTTAATCACATGTAATCACAATGTAGTCTGCAGTCGCAGGCCAATGGCTAATGCTGGTCCAGCTCGGTGTTTTGTCACAGTGCCTCAAACCACAAGATGCTCCGCCAATCTGCCTCCAAGTGACACACGTGATGTATCCACATTCCCAACTGCAATCTGGCAGAATTCTCGCAGCATCTCCGATGTGGTACCTTGGTCGGCACATGGAACTCCTTCCAAGACAATGATGGCTCCATAAACTCTAAGGCCACCGTAGCTCCCCACCGTGTGGCATTTCATGACCTTACTTGTTGAAGACTTGATTTATGTCTCAGAATCCGGCCCGGAGTTAGGCCAGCAATGAAGACTTGCCGGCCATCAACCTGCCAACGAAAGCACAGCTTCAAAATCTGCCCAAAAAAAAAGGCGAGGTGAAGCACACAATTCCAGTGATGCTGCAAGGGTAGAGAAGCACAGCAACGAACCACAGAAACGAACCACAGAACTCATCAATTTCATCAAATCTCACCAGCATCAGCACTATTCACCACTCTCTTGTTGCACCTGTGGACGTCGCGTCTCCGAATTCTCTGGCGCCTACAGGCACAAAGAGAGCTCATAGCGCAGCAAGGTTCATCCAAAGCCTTCCCCGTGCCTGTCCGAAAGGCTGCACGGAAAGCTTCCTGCCGTGGAAATCTACTCCTGCCAGCTGCTTGACTGCCTGAACGGCCAAGTCTTCTGTTTCGAATTCCTTGGGGCTTGCACTGGCTGGTGGCAGGTGGTTGCACTGATTGCCAGAATATGTCATGTGATCTTTCGACTATGCTCAAAAACCAAGGCAAAACCACTACTGCAAGGACTGCAAGTACTGTTTTCCAACACATCCAACACCTTTCAAACTCTGCCAGCTTGCTGGGCCGAATTGATACAGAAGCCGAGGTGCTATTTTGCCACAGTTTCGAGAACGACTACTATCTCGATCACGGAAGATGCGCGCAAACGTGACTGGCCCAATTCTGGAGGCCAATTCCAGCAAAGCTCCTGACTAGCCAAAGGAAGCTGCACTTACATAATCTTACACTTCCAATGACTTGGACACATCGCCTCATATGTGGCTACGCGGCTACACATGGCTACACCATGCTACGCTGCTAAGTTGACTTGGTACGGCCAAAAAACAAGTATTGACAGGTTGTGCTACATGATCAGGGCATGGTTGCTCCATGTTTGCTCCATGTTTGCTCCATGTTGCTCCTTCATCCATTTCTGGCGCCAAACCTCCAACAAAAACCGTGCTTTGCGGCTTTGGCACCTCACGCTGCAAGAATCCACATTTCTGGTAACATGACTACATATGACTACTGTAGGAAATAGGTTCGATAGGTGCGTTCCTGTCATCTCTCGTCATCTCTTGTCCATGCGTGTTTGGAGGTGGCGAGGATCATATATTCTCCGGGGCCTTCACTGGAGGCTTTCGTTCAGATGACATTGGCTCCACTGTCAACTCTTTTCCTCCCAGGGCCTGTCACGTACCAAACGAAAACGAGGAACATAAAAGACAACCAGGAAAAGCTGTACGTGGTCAAAGGATTCAGAAGCCTCCTAAGACAACTGTGGGAAACGAAAGCCGCCCTTTAGTACCCTTTGAGTAGAAGATTGAATATGTACATCTATACATCTATACATCCATACACCTATCATCATCTATCCATCTATCCATCTATCCATCTGTCCATCTATCCATCTGTCCATCCATCCATCCATCCATCTATCGATCGATCTATCAATCCATCCATCTATCTATCTCTCTGTCTGTCTGTCTGTCTGTCTATCTATCTATCTATCTATCTATCTATCTTCTATCTATCTATCTATTTTTCTATCTATCTATCTGAGCAAAAGTATATAATACATATACATATGTATATATGTATATATATCCATCTATCTATCTATCTATCCATCCATCCATCCATCTGTCCATCCATCCATCCATCCATCCGTCCATCCATCCATCCATCCATCTATCCATCCATCTATCCATCCATCCATCTATCCATCTATCCATCTATCCATCCCATCCATCCATCCATCCGTCCGTCCATCCATCCATCCATCCATCCATCCATCCATCCATCCATCTATCTATCTATCTATCTGTGTGTGTGCATATTATGTGCGATATATGCATATAGCATTATATAGCCGTTCTCAGGTGGATCCCGACTGATGATACTAAAATATACTAATGCCTTTGAATCATCTGAGGACAGCGCCTTTCCATTGAGTTTGAGGACTGCCTCTTCTGCCAGTTCAACGGATGCATACTCTACCTTGCCACAACCTCTCGACTGCCCAGTCCTGGACTGAAACTGTGCCACGGCTCTAAAGGCTTAAGCGATCCAGAAACTCTTGCGAGATCTTGCAACGCTGTGACAGGAAGCAAGAATTGCAAAAGTGCGGGAATAGATACAAATGTCCTTTCTTGTTCTTTCTTCTATTGGAGATTTCAGTGAGCCGCACATGATCAAGAAAAATAACTAGTGTATGAAAAACCGGCATTTACGGGGAATGGATGCCAAGCTAGAAAGGATCACTAACACAGCCGCCCTTCCCTTTTCATATCCTGCTTAGTTTCATTCATTTGGACCACAAATTCCATTGACAGTTGCGGCACCGCAGCCCACCAGCCAACCAACAACATCATGGAAATCCACGCAAAACTTGAAACGTGATCACATCTGGCTTGCAACACAGATAGATTCAATCGGGGTCCATCCTACGTGGTATTACGTGGTTGTACCATGTTGTACCCCACATTCATTCACTTCGCCAAGATGCTGACGGTCAACGAATATTCGCACGTAGACTACTTCACCTCAGAAGCGTTGCACCAATCTGCTCACCACCCCCAAGTAGGAGGTGGTGAAATTGATGGCTGTCAACCAAACTGCGATGCTATCTGCTATCCGTCCCTCGCAAAGTCCTTGCAGCCGCAGGGCCTATTCGTGAAGCAAAGGCTTGCCTTGGTGCTCCCGAGGCACAGTGAAGCATCACTCATTCTGTGTAACATGTAAAGAAACTCCAAATAGAGTGAACCTAAGCCTAGCCAGATGTACTAAGTGACGCCAAAGACAAACACACGGAGAACTTCAAGAACGATGGTCATTCCTTGTTTGGGCCTTTCCTGACACAAGGTGAGACGTAGCCAATGTGCAGTGTCAACTGATTCTGATCAAAGGTGCACAACAGTCCGATGCGAAATACCTGTTGTCCGCTCAAAGAATTAAACTGCACTGCTTTCAGCACACAGTCTTTACCCAAAAAAGTGGACGGATGAGTTCCTGATTCTGGTCTGCCTATCGTATCTCGGAGAACGATGAGAGCGCCACGTTCATCAGCCGTGAAGGTTCGCCCCCTATGCCCCGCACATGATTTCCACCCTGCGGACCCCCGTGACCGCCGCAGCAGCTATGGATGCAGTGTTTACGCTTGTTTATCCAAACTTCGCTTGTATAATATTATATAATCTTATCTTATAAATTATTAGAATCTATATGATCTAAGATTTCCTAAGGGATACCAGGTGAATCCAAGCGACAGTTCCTCTCTGGTCACGCTGGGGTCCAAGTTCCCTATGAACACGGCGCAGCCAGTGTCACGGCGCTGCCTGAGATCTGCATGCTTTCCATATGTTTTGCATGGAAAACCGTGTTTTCGTCTCCTATTGTCTCCCGTTTGCTATCGTTTGTTTCCTTTTGTCTGTTTTTGTTTTCATTTTGTTTCGCTTCCCCCACCATATCAGACCAGTTGGAACCTAGCAACCAAAAGTGCAAGGGAACGTCGGCCAAAGATTGAACCGTGATTTGAGCACCATCCAGCGTGCTTCCATTTAGATCTTGAATAGCTCGCTCTGCTGTTGCTCGACAGTCAAAATCCACCTTTCCAGTGCAGTTGGAACTACCACTATCCTCAGGCGCACAGGATCTGCTCAAGCCGCACAGGTTCATTGGTTGAACTCAAATCACCCTGCTAGGCAACCTAGGCATAAATTCAGAAAGGAGCATTCAATTATTGACCAAAAAAATAACAACTGTAACTTTTCTAAAAATGCTTGAAATCACTTGGCTCCAAGTTGCTGGATCCATGTAGACCGTCGCATAGCGAACTTCACCTACACTTTGGCAGAACTCCCCCAAGGTTTGCGGCAGCGTGTCGCCGCTGAGCCCTGAGCATGCTCGTTGAAAGCCCGCACTTTCAGGGCTATTTGATGCTATTTGACTCAGGGCGAACTGCATCGAATGGCATTTGCTCACCAAGGAACCGGAGACAAAAATCTTTGACTGCAAATCTCTTGGAGGTCGAACAGCTGGGCGCCTAGGTTTTTGGCACATTTTGGCACACTTGTCCAGGAAAATGTTCTGGGTCTGTGCCAATGTAGGCGTTGAGACAAGCTATGACAAGCTACGAGCGCTCTCGCGCTTGTGCTGGTGGCACTTGTGCTGATGGTGTTTGCGCGGGCACTTGGGCGGCTGCCTTTGCGAAACAGATATGTTTGTGATGGCAGGCTTTGTCAGTACGGAAGGCTCGAACTCTCCAACTCTGTTGTGGTCAATCTTCGAGTGATCATTTGCACCCTTGGATTTCGAGCCTTGCCTGCACAGGCCGCACGGGCCTCTGAAGTTCCAGTTCTGGATGGCTATCCTGCACACGAAATGGGTGAGAAAATGACGCACTCAGCAAGAGAGGAGTTCCCGAACATGTCAGCTGCTCCGCAGCCGCACAAAGGCCAGCAAGGCCAGTGGGATACATGAAATCTATCTATCTATATATACAGTATATATATAGGGAGAGAAGAGTATGGAAGATCTATAGTGAGAGAAGAAGAGGGAGATCTCTAGGGATAGACAGGTATGAAATATTTGCTGTATGTAAAATAGTGTGTGTAATTGATTAGATCTGTAGTTATCTCTCTCTCTCTCTCTGTGACATGCTTTGAGGTATCAGGTTTTTTGTCTACACAAGACAGGGCAGATGAAGGTATTTGCGATAATGTCCCAATGCCCCTCCGGTCCTTGTGCACTTGACTGTAGCGCTTCCACGGGTCCTCTTGGTCAGAAACAAGAAGGAAGGACAAGGCTCTCTGAGACCAAATTTCGAAGACAAGGAGGAGGATAGCTGGTGTGCGCACACACACACATATAATCCATCAAAATCATATCAAAATCTACGTACATATCAGCAATGTAAAGACAACTTCCTGGAACGTGAGAGGACGCATGTTCACCACAAGAAGCATAGCATTTTTGCATGTTCCAAAAAATGCCCACAAAAAAATGAAAGCCTTCGGGGGGCAAGTCGTTTCAGACTTCCCCGTCTCCTCCGGATAGCTTGCCCTCGTCACCTCCGGTATAGCTGATGTGCTAGAAGAGGCATTTGGCCAAGACGACTTGTCCTGGTTGGGTGCAATGCGGGAAAGGGTCGTCCGCCGTAGTTGGTTTCAAGTGCATGCGATAACATCGAAACATTTCGGAAAGGGAGGGGGCCAAACCAAAATATATATTGTGCTCAATTTGGCAACGCGTGAATCAGATTGACAGCAGAGCCGCTTTTTTCTGTGGAGCCAAGTATTCGTGCGATAGACGATGGTCATTGGCATTGGCAAGTCTGGGATTGAAACAAATTAAAATTATCGGAGCCGAGGCGCTTCAGCTAACTCTTGCGACGAAGACTTGGCCTGGGGCCAAATAACTGCTATCAATTGCAATTCTGGGTGTTCACTGGCTATTCAGGGAGAGAAGATCTTATGTTGAGCATCATCAATGGAAAGGGTGATTGAACCTGCACTGGACATCAACAAGTGCAAATGAAAAACTGATGGCAACCCAGGCCACGCATGGCCACGCTTCCTTCTCCTCGTGCCAGCTGGGCGCTTCTGGCTCCTGGAGACATATGCAGTCAGGTCATCTACCGGTACTACCCACTAAGAAACACATTACATCAAATGAATTCAAATGACTTTTTGCTTTGACCGCTCATTGCTGACGGTTCTGGAATGTGATGCAGCCATCCACCATTCTAAGCCTATAATGAGCTTGGCAGGGATCCATTAAAATCTTTAACCCAGGCAATGTTTGCCTAATTGAGATTGTATCTGAAAGCGACAGTAGTGCACACTGCTTTCTTCTGACTTATTCAGATTCCTTGCTGCTCTCAGGTTCTTCATCCTGAATCTGCCTGTATGGCCATTGGCCCTGCGACTCCTGACCAGGGCAATAGAAATGCCAAAAAAAAGTGCTTGCTTTGCTCTAAGTACCTTGCACAGCAAATTCAAGTGTCCTCGCCGGAGCCTCTCCATTGCGCTGCCTAGTGAATCTACGTGAATCTCATCAAGTTGAAAGGTCGGTGAAGGCCGACTGCAACAAAGAATAAAAAACAGCGTAAAAACAGTTTTAAAAACATGTAAAGTTTATGTAAAGAAGCCTGGCTCGAGCAACTTCTCCAGTCGGACCAGTCCCAGTTGGACCATCTCGGTTCCTGGCGGTGCGATTCATACGACTCTGGAGCTGCCGCACAATCTCTGCTTGGTGCTACCCTATTCATTCGCCTTCAAACCACCATGAATTGAAGCCTCCTACCCCTCCACAGCATCTTGATTTTAGGCTACACATGAAGAAGGAGCGAATCTGTGGCTCAAAACAAGCTAAAATCCCACACTGCCTCTTGTTTTGACACGGATGGGCTTCGCATCATTATTCACCAGGTGCGGACTTGCAACTGGCTTTGCTTTGAGGCTCCCTAGGAAGCCTGTCCTCTCGCCAGCCACGCCAAGAATCCCAGCTGTCCCACCTGTCCTGGAGCAACGCTTTGCGACAGCATGATGCTGCCATATGCTGCCATATCATTCCCCTATCCCACTGCAGCTCTCTATCGCTCTCTGACTCTATGTCACCCTTTCCATGTCATATCGGTTCATCATGTTTCATCCATTTTCCACCCTCCCTGGACCCTCCCTGGACCCTCCCTGGACCCTCCCTCCATTCTCTGCTGTCCCAATTGGACCATCTGGGTGAGCTCCACCAACTCCACGAGCCCCAGCTCCAAGGAGACCAACGGTTGGACCTTGAGGAGAGCTGACTTGTTAGATTTTGGTCCATCACAGTCGGTCTCTCGGTCTATGGAAATGGATTTGTCCGAGCATCACTGAATCACTGATGTTTTCTTCAAAAAATGCACTTACTTCTTACTTCCAGATGGTCCAAGCGCAAAAAGCACAGCCTGTATGTTTGGCTCCAAGCTGCCATCCATTTGATGACCACCCCGAGTTCCAAGAATGCCAAGTATTGTCAGTATTGTGGCCTACCAGTGATTCGGCAGAATCATGAGCATACTGAGAATCACCATGATCACCCCAGTACTTTGATAATGACTGCGGTGGGACACTATCAATACTTCACCTAAGAGACCTGTGGTCAGCCCGAATACGCAGGAAAAACATGGGTTGCTGCTATTCAGTGGTTCGCCCCAGCCTCTCCAACCATCTGATGTCCATTCGGTTTCTGCCTGTGTGGTCTGTGTCGAAAAGACCCTCAAAGCATGAGAGTAGCATGAGATTTTGTCCCCACCTCTACCGACATCTCACTTGGAAGGCCCACCCAGCCAGGCAAAGGGAGCCAGGCATCATGAGGCCATGAGGTACGGTGACCGCGTTGACAGTGGAAAGCAAAGATTTTGTACTGGGAATATGGTTTGGTTTGTGGCCCTGTCATGGTCTTTCTGCTACATGCTTGAACAAGCTGGAGCTTTCCAGGCTCTCCGCGCTTGGAGTTGATTTTCATTTTCAGTGCCTGCCAGATGCCTGCATGAGACACTGCAGCTGCTTGTAGAGCTGGTGAACTTCTAGTTTGTTACCTGCATCATCCTGCATCTACCTGCACACCCTTCCGGCGACATGGCTTACCCTTTGCTCATCCGCAAGAGCTAGGAAGCTAAGAGCCGGCAGGTCGGAAGCATGAGAATTCTTTTCGTTGGGACTGACTGGTCCAGAACGGATTCAGCAACTGTCGCTTCCTAAAAACAACCAAGAAGAAAAGCTGTCAGGTTTCATGTGGGAAAGGTCAAGCATAGATTGAATATCAGTTGATCTGTTATGCCATGGCGCGTCAAGCTTTATAACTTCCCAGTCATGCAAACAAAAACTCACCACATCTTCAATTGACATGTGGGGTCTAGCGTCATGGTTTCTCAATCTCTCAGGTGGATTCCGAACCCGTGCATGTCAAGCAAACTCTCAAAAAAACATTGGTTAAGTTATGCCGATTGATCTTGAAAATATGTCGGCATTCTCTGGATTGAGTTGAACTTGAAGCTTTCAGGGCGCTGGATGTTGTGGTCATGCAATCCTGTCCGTACATGACATAACTGCTTGCAGGATCTTGCAGGCGTGAATTGGACTCAAGTCTCAACACGTGGGTTGCACTTGATCCACAGATTCGGTCCTATTTTCCATCTCGATGCTGAGAGGTGCTTGGCTTGTCAGGCTAACGGCCGGAAGATGGCGTGTCTCCAGCAAAGACATGCTGGAGACATGCTGGATTCTTGAGCGTTGCATCTATTGACATCTGCCATTAGTGCCACACTTGAGTGCAGCACGTTGGCACCGCCAGTTGCTCTCGTTCTTCCCTTTAAGAATGTTTCTTGGCAACGTGCAAGACTTTGAGCGTTTCTCCAAATTGTTTTTCATGCAGCTGGAAATGTTTGCAGGGTAATGCATGGTGTTTGTGGTCAGTGCGTTGTTGGAAACTTGCTGGCTGTGCCCTGTGCTCACGCTGTGTTCACTTCTGAATGTCCCCTTGATAGTCTAGTGGGACCAGCGACCTTGCGTAGTATTCAAAGGCAAACACACCATGCCATCAACATGCAGAAGATTGCAGCAGCAACGCCTGCCTGATTCCAGGTTGGGACAACCCAGCCACCATGATCATTGGTTTTGGCGCATCGCCTTCACAACAGCCGAAACTAGACCACGTAGATTACTGGTTGGTACCAGTCTGAAACACGGACGAACACGGATTAGGAAACATTTGGGGAACAAGGGTGCAATCGAATCACACAAACCAACACGCGCCAACTTGTCATCCTGCCTGGTTTACCGTCCTTAATGGCCAATGAACCTTGTTCTTTCTCGCGTTTTCGCACATGTTCCTGCAACTGAAGCAACCAACGCCCAAGTCAAAAGCTAACACGTCTAAATTTGTGCATGAAACCGGTCCTCGTGTGCTCGATATCGATTGTATGTACTGGCAGGGGTCAAAGGTACCCACACCTGAGTCTGATCTTGCACCGTTATCATGACTATCATCTCAGATTTTCTGCAATCAAGGGGCTGATCCAGGGTCCATGGCTCACCAACTTTGAAGCGGCACCTACCCGCTGCCTTGAACCCTCGCAAAGGGCGATGAACCACATCACGCGGACAATTCCAGCACAATGATCAAAGCACACAAACCAATACAAAATCAAAGCTGATAGGAACTGGTTGTCGCATACTCGATCCACAAAACCAGTGGAAAAAAATCAGCTTCTGACATTGGTGACCGAACGGCTGTGGCAATTCGTTGCTCGAATATGTTCGAATAATGTTCAGAATTTAAGCCGGGGCTGGAAAACATGTTCGAACCCTGTCTCGAACAGCCTTTCGTTCTGTTGGATACGATCCCAAATGACGAAGCATCAGTTGCTGCACATAATCGTTTTTTTTGAAAATCAGCGGCTTGAGAATTCAAACTACACATTTTTCCGTACTGGTTAGGAAGGCTGATTCCCCTATTAGTACAAACTACGCCAGCATAGGCCCAAATAGCAAAAGCGCTCGCCTTTTTGGCTCCGGCATACACGTAACCTCCATCAAACCCCAACGCCCACACTCTCGCAGCCACCCCCTGCAGCGACATCAGCACCCAAGTTTCATAGCGCACACCGCATTCTGACAGCAGTGCCCGTGGCAGCACCCAAGTTCCTAACATGCAGACAACCCTTTGAAGTACCCTGCGCCTGCCCCAAAGCGCACACACCACTCTCACACCAGCACTCCAAGCAGCACCCTCCCTCCACCAGCACCAGCAGGCCAGCTCTAAAGCGCGCACGCCACTTTGATGTCACACTGAAACAGCACCCTGCAGCGGCACCCTGCAGCGGCACCCTGCAGCAGCACCAGCACACCTGCCTCAAGGCCGCAAACCACCCTGACAGAAGCACAGCAGAACCTTGCAGCGGCACCCTGCAGCGGCACCAGCATGCCTGCTCCAAAGCGCACACACCACTCTGACAGAAGCACCGGTGCGAGAGCGAGAGCGAGAGAGAGAGAGAGAGAGAGAAGATGCGAAGATATGAGGATAATATGTGTAGGTGTGAAGATGGGAAGATGTCAAGATGTGAAGATGACATGTGTAGATTTGTGAAGATGTGAAGATGATATGTGTATATGTGAAAATGTGAAGATGATGTGTAGATGTGGAAATGTGAAGATGATATGTGTAGATGTGAAGATGAGAAGATGTGAAGATGTGACGATGATATGTGTAGATGTGAGGATGAGAAGATGTGAAGATTTTAAGATGATATGGTCGATGCGAAGATGTGAAGATGATATGCCTAGATGTGAAGATGTGAAAATGTATGACAGACCCCCACTATTAGAAGAACCCTTCGCTCAGACGCTCTCGGGAACCATATGAAAAAAACAATACATCGATAACACCTTGGAAATTGTTTAGAATTTTGGCATATATTTTTTAAAGCATGATCACACCCAACAGGAAAGTATCAATTATGAAAATTCATCCAAACCCAGTCTGCTTCTGTGGCAAGAACTCAATCTGATCTGAGCGGGCCTAGATTTGGCTGACTGTTGTTTTTTCCTGCGCACTTCGGATGTGATGGAAGATACTGGTTTGATCTTTACATTTTATCCAGATGGTAAGTTACAGAGGATTATCTTTCTAATTTTGGACGACGGTTTGGACGATGGTACTACAATGTGCTCAACCTGAGGCCAGGGTGGGGAGGCACGAAAGCTAGCAGGGCTGCTGTAGGGTTGCAATATCTATTGGGTCCAGCAAGCGAGAACCTCCCAACGCAGCAATCGTCTCTCGCCAGATTTGTTGAACAAAAGAAAGGCAAGATCCAAAAAAAAACGCCCCCCAATTGGAAGTTCAAATCTGCATTAGGCGTGTGCAAGATGTTCAAGGCAACGCAACATGTGTATGATGATGAGGAGGAGGAGGAGAAGGAGGAGGAGGAGGAGGAAGATGAGGATGATGAGGATGAGGATGAGGATGAGGATGAAGAGGAGGAGGAGGATGAAGAGGAGGAGGAGGAGGAAGATGAGGATGATGAGGATGAGGATGAAGATGATGATGAGGATGAGGATGGGGATGAGGAGGATGAGGATGAGGAGGATGAGGAGGATGACGATGACGATGACGATGACGATGACGAAGAAAAAGAAGAGGAAGATAATGATGATCACTGGTGGTCAAGCCAGTAATCGGAAACTAAAACCCGATAATCAGAAACCAAAACCCGTTAATCGGAAACCAAAGCCCGCGAATCGGAAACTAAAAGCCAGGAATCGGGAACCAAAGGAATCAGAAACTAAACCCCGATAATCGGAAACTGAAAACCCTGAATCAGAAACCAAAACTGCTGAATCGGCACCACCGCTGAATCGAGAACTAAACCAGCTGAATCGGAAACGAAACTAAGCCATCGGAATCGGAAATTAAACCCTGCGGATGAGAAACCCGGCTGTATGCTTTGGAAAGCATTCACAACTGGCCTCGCCTCATTGAAGCACTTCACCGGCGGAGTATGTGAAATGAATTGCTTAATCCCTTGTGAGAAAAGTTGAAGCTAATACCTCGTGCAATATATTGTTCAAAGGAGGTGGCAGATTTGATTCCTTCTAAAGATAAATTGAAGAGGGGGCGGGCGATTCGCTTTTAATCCCTTACAAAGATGAACTTGAAGGTAATATCAGTCACATCCCATTTAACATCATATTGTTCCAGAAAGGGAATGGCGGATTTGATCCCTCAAAAAGAAACAAGTGAAAGCGATACCCCATTAAGCCCATTAAGCATATTGGTCGGAAGGGGTGGCGGATTTGATCCCTGATGGAAGTAACTTGAAGGCAATATCCCACTCCAATATATTGTTCAGAAAGGGTGGCGTATTTGATCCCTTAAGGAAATGTATTTGAAGATCCCTCAAGGAAAGAAAGATGAAGGTAGTATAGTAGGCGCAGGTGACGGCCGATTTAGCCCATGTTTTTCAGCACATGACATAGGATTTATGATTTATGCATCAATTTTGCTATGGTTTTTTATTACACATGAGTCACATGACATGGGAGTTACGCACCGACCTAACGGGCAGGTACTTGACTTTTCCATTTTTTTGACCGATGACATGGGAATATTTGGTCAAATTTGACAAGAATCTTGGGACTTCCAGGAAGACACAGAAGTCCAAGATGGGAAGTGGCAGGTAATGAGATGGGAAGACGAATTTACCACAGGAGATGGGACGTCCAAGTCAGATGGGAAGTGGCAGGTAATGAGATGGGAGGGCGAATTTACCACACGAGATGGGACGTCCAAGATGGGAAGTGGCAGGTAATGAGATGGGAAGACGAATTTACCACAGGAGATGGGACGTCCAAGATGGGAAGTGGCAGGTAGTGAGTTGGGAAGACGAAAGTACCACAGGAGATGGGACGTCCAAGATGGGAAGTGGCAGGTAATGAGATGGGAAGACGAATTTACCATCTCCCAAGATGGGACGTCCAAGATGGGAAGTGGCAGGTTATGAGATAGGAAGACGAATTTACCACATGACATGGGACTTCCAAGATGCCGTCCCCAGCTTCGAGCGGGAGGACAAACAGCGGCACGACAAATTTCGCAAAACGAAACGCAATGGGGTCAACCACGCGGGGGGACGACAGTGGGGACAGCAGAACAGGAAAGAGACACAGAAGAATGCGAAACGGGTGGGGAGAAAATAAGGTGGAGAAATGTCTGGTGCGCGCTGTGATTATGCACAGGTAGGTCATGCAACTCTACATACGAAGTTCAAAATTATCAAACTTTAAGTTTAGCTTTATTAAGTTCATGCAAAGTCTCACTAAAAATAGCCACATACATATATGATGCATATACACACATATACACTCATATATAACTGCAGGCTAGCAAGTAGAATATTGCTTACCATTTACGCATTTGGCACTCCTGTTCATACATGTAGCATGTAGCTGTCATGTTCGCACAAATCGAGACGTGTATATCCGAGACGCTTTTGCATCAAGAAACACAATCATGGTAGCGGAACCGTGATCCACGTACTCTCGGGTCGTGGTGAGTTCCAAAAAGTGGGACTGGACGCTTATCCCACAACTCAGGGGCAGGACCCCACGGGCGGCAGCCATAACTTCGTTGCTGCTTACTGGCCTTGTTGGCTCCATTTTCACCACTGGGTGTTTTCTGCAGGTTCTGACTGGGTGACAATTGGCACATTTGCTTGGTTTTCAGGTCCCGGTGCAAACAGGTCACATTTCCTGGACTGGCGGCTTCAATTTTGATTTAAAATCTTTTGGGTGATTGCTGGCCTGGTTTACACTTGAGTGGCCTTCGAACTTGTTACAGCCAGCTTGCACTTTACAGTGGTGTGACAGTTGGCACCATGGCGACAGGTGATGGTGGACAGACTCAAGCCCAGCTGATGCTGGCTTCAGTTCAGTGTGCAGCACAAGCTGCTTCTGATGCTGCAGTGGCCCTACTGTGCAAGTCCCGAAGGAGTTTGGGAACACCATTTCCTCGGGGAATCAGAACAATTTGGCCGATTTTGCATGTTCTTTCAGGCAGCGGTTTTGTTTTGCAGACCCTGGTCACAGCTCAGATTTAGACCACGTTAAAGAGCACACAGAAATGCCAGTGACGTTTTCTGAGACGCCAGAGGGCTTAGCAATCAAGAACGGGTCATTCAAGTTGTATGCAATCAAGATGCGGTTTTTGAATATTTTTGAAGCAGATTCCCAATTCACACGGCCTTGAGGTTTGGCGTCAGTTTCACAGCCTCTATGTTCCAAGGGCCAAGGTGAAAAGCATGGCAATGCTTTCAGCTATCATCGGTTATCATGCGTTTACAATGGGTAAGACTTTGGTGGGGCAATTGCAGACACTGGAACGTTTAGGTGCTGAACACTAGAAGACCGCAGGTGTGAACATTTCAGAAGATATTCTTTTGACAACACTTGTACGGCCTTTGCCACGCCATGTTCAGCAGCACATTCAGCTTGGCATGGATGACAACACCACGCACCAGCAAGTTCGAGACCGTGTGATAGCCTATGAACGCGTTTCATCCTCATGGACCAAAGACAAGATTCTGGTTGAGTGTGGCGCTACGCCTCTTGGTGCTGTGACTTCATATGCCTCGGCTGCAGGTGGCGGCCATGCTGCAAAGGAAATCAACCTTCTTCAGAGCAAGGGCAAAGGCCAAAAGGGTAAGGGATCTGACAAGGGCAAAGGAAAGCATAAGGGCAACAATGGTGACAAAGGTAAGAGCAAGGGCAAAGGCTATGATTCTGGCAAGGGCAGGGGTTCCAGCAAGAGACACAAAAAGGGTCAACAGAAGGGCCATGGCAATGCTTCACAACAGAAGCCCAAGTTTGACTCCAACACTTGTGCGTAGTGTGTGAAGGGTGGACATTGGCAGCGTGATTGTCACAAACGAAAGGCTGACCAGCAACAGGTCAAAGTAGTAACTGATGGTCAGGAACCAAAACCTGAGACAGCATACTCCACTTCAAGCATGACCATAGGTTCAGGTTGTCAAACCATTAGGTTGGCTACTGCTCAAACAATTTCAGCCGTGTCAGCCATTTTGAATTCATGTCCGTCTTCTCCATGCAGCACTTCGCGTGGCTTACGTGTTGTCACTGAATTGCGTGAGTTAGACATGTCAGCCACAGATGGTCACAATCGTTGGACCCTCAGCACATCCATGAATCAACACGTGAGAGCAGTCAGCCATATGCAGCTCGTGATTGCATGAGCGTATGTGATGTCATACTTGGTTCTAGCGCTGACACCAACGCACTTCCTTTGAAGTATGGTCACGTTGGTGTGGACGAACAGCAACTGACACATGCTATGTTGATGCACAGGGAGCGCCTCCAACAGTGCAATCTACAAGGTTGGCCAACGTGCAGTTTGGTGATGTAACCTTCAAAGAAAGATTCATTATTTTTGATGTCACATGTCCACTTTTGTCACTTGGAAATGTTTTGCGTGCTGGATGGAACATCATTATCGATGGTTAAGGCCAGTTGGTGAAGGATGACATGAAGATTTCAGTCATGTTCAGGAACAATTTTTTGCGCGCGCGAGGTCAAATTTCAATGGTCTCTCAGCAAGAGCCCAGTGATGTTCAGCATGCAGTGAGAGCTGTTGAGCTAGGAATGGTGCTACGTTGTTTGACACCTGGTTGGATCTGAATCAACCCCCACCTTTTTGCAATCAAAACTGTGCGCCCACAGCATGTGAACACAACTTTGTGTCCCGGCGACAAGCTTATGTGGCTACGGACAACACGGATTTTTCGAGAAGGCTCGGGTTGGGAAGTCGATGAAACTGTGAGGCCATAGCAGGCATCCAACACAAATTTTGTTTCCTGATACGGTGGTTGAGGTCATCACGTTGGCAGACAAAGACGCAATGGAAGATGAGCATTCAAGATTCTTCATGCATGACGGGTCAACTGCCAACCCTGCCAATTTTAAAGATTATGTTGGTTCACAGTATGAGGCAAACATTGCCCCAGACATCCGGCCTATCGAGGCACCTGTGGAAAAACATGGGCGAGAACCGTTGCCAGAAGATCGAGCTGTCCCATTTACATCTGATGAAGAAACAGTTTTGGATAGTTTTGGTTGCTGGCATGACCATGTCTTCAAGTTGTACGCTGAAAGTGTTGCGTACGGGATGCGGTGCTTTGCGTTTTTCGTCAAGCGGTGGAAAATCCAAGTGTCTTCAGAGGATGGTTGAACATGTGAAGGCCCAAGCCTTACATGCTGCGCATGGAGGCGAAGTGCGTGCGAAACACGAGACAGAGCGTGAACCCATTGCGCAAATCTCTACCCGATGAACCAATCCAACAGGAAATTGACAACCGTTGTCTTACTCATGAGCTTTTCAAAACTTTGTGTTTTTTGGTGCGCACGTTACAGGTCACGACAGGACCCCCATCCAACCAGTAGCCATGAGAACGTTGGACACTCTTGATTTCTTTGGATTTTGGATAGCGCAGTCGCAAATATGATGAATCTGACAAAAAAAAAATGTTTGTTCATGCACGACCGTGCAACCAAGTTCATGCACGCTGTGTCCCACAGAAGGGTGCCAAGTTTCTCCAACACATGGTGGCTGAGGTTACACGCCTTATTGTTTACACCCGGCACCAGGAACTTGCCACCAGGACAGACCATGAACCAGCAATCTTCGCAGATGCCGATGGCGTGAGGAAAGCATGTCGAGTTCTTGGCATCACTCTGCATGACGAAAGTGCCCCAGTAGGAGAACATCAGAGCAATGAAGCAGGTGAAAGCACAGTGCAACAGATCAGGTTTGCTTGTTCAACAGATCAGGTGGCAACTGGATGCGTCAGTTTTGGGTGCACACATCCAATCTACTGCTGGGCATTACTTCGTGCGTCATGGATTCTCAATCATTTCACATTGTATCTGAAGGTTTGACACCATTTGAGCGTGGAATTGACAGATCCTACTCTGGAAAATCGGCGATGTATGGAGAAGAGATTTTTGGATACCTCAAAACGGGTTTGAAGGCTGGACCACGTTGGCAGCATGGCGTTTGGTTGGGCAAGACTTTCAGGTGACCAACACATTGTAGGCACATCAGCTGGAATGTTCATTGCCAGGCGGATCAGACGCAACGCAAACAGTTTCAATTTGGATCGTTTGGGTGATTTAAAAAGTTGGCCATGGGAGTTTGGACATGCAGTTCTGGGTGACAAATTGGTTTACAACAAGCGTGTGAATCAGCCACTTGCGTTTGGTTGGCTTAGGCATGCCTCCAATCATTGACCTGGAAGCAATACATGTTCATAGAAACACTGTGGAACATCCGCACGAGGATGTTGAGCAACCAGGTGAGGCCGGGGAGTTGTCAGAACCTCCGCCACCTATCCCATTAAGGGCAGCTGCTTCTACAGGGATGCTGCGGAGGATGTTTCGACAGATCGGCATGGACAGAAACGTGCAGATGATGAGACACAAGCCGACTCACAAAGAAAACCTGGTTTTCTGACAAAGGTTATCTTTGTCCCCACTTTCTCTGGCAAGCCTACTGCGTTTGATTTGGCCGTGACTGGCTTTCAGCGGCAGGCAAGCTTAGGGGAAGCCGGCAGACAAGGTGGTGCTGCAGCGACAGCCTATTCGGCCGTGAAGA
>Ga0126342_10008596_pt1 | contig 18309 bp, 18 predicted proteins | sample Cyp1metagenome_FD_92528 | JGI IMG/M metagenome (GOLD analysis project Ga0126342, IMG submission 92528) | Coral microbial communities from Lord Howe Island, Old Settlement Bay, Australia - Cyphastrea 1 metagenome | ecosystem: Host-associated > Invertebrates > Cnidaria > Coral ... | reverse complement strand
TCACGCAAAATCATCTTAGCAAACCTACAGATCTGATGCTCCAAAATGCAACCCCTCTCAGGAAATCAGCGCCCTGACCTCCTAACATCTCTCATGAACATGTCTTTTGTACTGCGCCTACCATGGAAAATGCATCTTTGCAGATCCTCTTCAAATGTCCCACGCCTGCCATCGTTTTTGGAAATGCGACGAAACCCTCACGTTTTGCTCACTTTTGACAAGGTACACAATCCCTTGCGCCTGCCACGGCGAAACGAGCTCTGAATGTCCAAAAGTGTTCCGAACGTGGTGTGTTTTGTACATTTTGACTTGGAAATGTGCTTCGCGCCACAACGGCGTGCACTTTTTCGACATCTCAACTTCCAGAAGTGGTCCGAGAATGGTGTCTTTTGTACATTTTCACTTGGAAATGTACTTCGCGCCACAACGGCGTACACTTTTTCGACATCTCAACTGCCAAAAGTGGTCCACACCTGGTGTGTTTTGTACATTTTGACTTGCAAATGTGCTTCGCGCCACAACGGCGTGCACTTTTTCGACATCTCAACTTCTAAAAGCGCTCCGCAACCCAGGTGTTTTGTACATTTTGACTTGCATGCAATTTTTCATCTCTCATCTGGCCAGCTGGCTCCGCACCCGCCGCTTTAGCGAGCCTACTTTTCGACCCTCCGGAGCCCCAAATCATTGGAGAAACACAGTGTTTCTTCTCGCATCTGCATCTTCTTTCTTCTTACTCTTTCTCTTCTACTCTTCTTTCTTCTAATCTTTCTCTTCTCTCTGCCTCTTCCCTTCTCTGCTTTTCATCTGTCCATATTCCATATTGTCGGAAGTTTGACTTCTAAATTTTCCTCGACCATTACACACCATTACGCACCATTACATACCATTACATACCACTACATACCATTACATACCTTTACACACCATTACATACCATTACATACCATTACATACCATTACATACCATTACATACCACTACATACCACTACATACCATTAATTTCATACCATTACATACCATTACATACCATTACATACCATTACATACCATTAAATACCATTACATACCAGTAGTTCTGCACAAGGCGGTGGCGGAAGTTTCAAAAATAGGAAACCTATAGGAAAGGTTGGTTGTTGTGAATCACGGATGGCAGAGCGAAGCCACTGATGGACCGAAAGGTGGTTGAGGTCTCCTCTCTTTCTCTCTCTTTCTCTGACGATCTACCTACCTACCTACTGATCTATCTATGTAGCTATCTATCTATCGATCTATCTATCTTTCGATCTATCTATCTCTTTCTCTCTCTCATCTCATTATATCTATCTATCTATCTATCTATCTACCTCTCTATCTATCTATCTATCTATCTATCTATCTATCTATATATATATACAATATATATGTATATCTCTCTCTCTCTCATCTAATGACCTATCACCTATCTATCTAGCAATCCATCTATATATCTGTCTGTCTGTCTGTCTATCTATCTATCTGCAAGCTTGAAAACGAAGCTATTCTGCGAGACTTCCTCAGATTTTGAACTTGACAACGTCAAAAACGCAGCAATTCAGCGAGACTTCCTCAATTTTTGCACGTGACAACATCAAAACGAAACAATTCTGCGAGACTTCCTTCAAAAATGGAAAGTTTAGTGCAGAGCTGACGGCCTCGTGCCAATGCATTTTGCGATTTTTCCACTCCACCTGTCTAAAGTACTGCGCCTGCCACGAAAAAGTGATGCCAGGTCATACGAAGTGCTGCACCTTGATGCTCCAAAATGCAACCCCCTCTCAGGAAATCAGCGCCCGGACCTCCTAACAGCTCTGGTGAACATGTCTCTTGTACCGCGCCTGCCACGGAAAATGCATCTCTGCAGAGCCATCGTTTTTGGAATGCTACAAAACCCTCTCGTTTTGCTCACTCTTGGCAAGGTCCACAATCCCTTGCGCGTGCCATGTGAAACGATATCTGAACGTCCAAGAGTGGTCCGAACCCCGGGTGTTTTTAGCATTTTGACTTCGAAATGCGCTTCGCGCCACAACGGCGTGCACTTTTTCGACATCGCAACTTCCAAAAGTGGTCCGGCCGAAGAAGGTTCCGGATAAGGTTTGGGAGGCTTTGGTGCAGAGCCAGGTCAGGGTCAACAGGGTTCCGGAGAAGGTTCCGAAGAAGGTTCCGGATAAGGTTTGGGAGGCTGTGGTGCAGAGCCAGGTCAGGTTCAACAGGGTTCCGGAGAAGGTTCGGGAGAAGGTTCCGGTGCGGGAGGCTTTGGTGCAAAGCCAGGTCAGGTTCAACAGGGTTCCGAACAAGGTTCCGGAGAAGGTCTGGGAGGCTTTGGTGCAGAGCCAGGTCAGGCTGAACAGGTTTCCGGAGAAGGTTCCGGAGAAGGTCCGGGAGGCTTTAGTGCAGAGCCGGGTCAAGTTCAACAGGGTTCCGGAGAAGGTCTGGGAGGCTTTGGTGCAGAGCCAGGTCAGGTTCTGGAGAAGGTTCCGGAGAAGGTTCCAGAGAAGGTGTGGGAGGCTTTGGTGCAGAGCGAGGTCAGGTTCAACAGGGTTTGCGGCCATTCAATTGACGGAAACCCAGCTGAGGTGTTTCCAGCGCTTGGCTTCGCAGCACGCTTCTGAAAGATTTGTATAGAAATAGAACATTGCGGCTGTTGGGGATACCACCGAAGCTTTTTTCTTCTGCTCTTCTGTTCTCTATTCTTCTGCTCCACCTCTGCTTTTCATCTGGCCATATTGTCGGAAGTTTGACTTCTAAACTTCCTTCGGCCATTACATACCATTACATACCATTACATACCATTACATACCATTACATACCATTACATACAATCACATACCATTAAATACCATTACATACCATTACATACCATTACATACCATTACATACCATTACATACCATTACATACCATTACATACCATTGCATACCATTACAGACCATTACATGCCATTACATACCATTACATACCATTACATACCATTACATACCACTACATACCATTACATAGCATTACATACCATTAAATACCATTACATACCATTACATACCATTACATACCATCACATACCATTACAGACCATTACATACCATTACAAACCATTACAAACCATTACATACCATTACATACCATTACATACCATTACATACCATTACATACCACTACATACCACTACATACCATTACATACCACTACATACCACTATATACCATTAATTTCATACCATTACATACCATTACATACCATAGTCATACCATTACATACCATTACATACCACTAAATACCATTACATACCATTGCATACCATTACATACCACTACATACTATTACATTACTTCACATGTACATATTAGTTGCGCTCGACTTTCACCACTTCCACAGAAGCTGATTTCAAACACGCGAGCCACTTGTGCACCGGGGGCAACGCGGACATGATGTTATCATCAATATCCGCCGACCCCGGCTGACAGCAAGGGGGAGCGCGCCAGGGAATAAGAGCTTCCTGTTTCCAACTTCACCAAGCACCAGCAGCAGCAGCAGCAGCAGCTGCACCAGCAGCAGCACCAGCAAGCAAGACCAGCCAACAGGAGCAGCAAGCAAGGCCTCCTACTACTACTGCTGCTACTACTACTACTGCTGCTGCTGCTACTGCTACTACTACTTACCATAGATAATATAGTTTTGCATTCATTGGTGGCTGATGATCGAAAAACCCATCTATCGCAAGATCACCCGGACGTGATAAATGCACTCTCTCACTACATTGAAATAACCAGTTTTCCTATGTATCTTCCTTAAATGGCAAAAAGGGTCATTACCTGGAACGCTTAGGCTTTGTGATACCTTGTGCCGAAGAAACAAGGAACGCTTCAAGAATGCCCACAAAAAGTCCGAAAAGTTGGCGCTGGAGTCGTGCGTCACCGAAGCATCATAAGGACAATGTGCTCAAATATGATCAGATATGGCCATAGATGGTTATGAGTCATGAGGTAGCGTTGCTACAGTGAAACTTGTGAAACGTAGTATCGATTGATCATGATGCCATTATGTGTTTGTAAGAAACATATAAGCAACCTAGAAGAACTTTAAAATGATTAAAAAAAACAATTCACCCTGCGAAATGTCACTGTCCAACAGAGTAATTTCTGAGCAAATCTGAGAGCTGCGCTGCCGAGGTCCCGGCTCAGCCTGCCTGGCAAGCTTTCAAACCGATCACAGGTGGTGAAAGGGTGAAAGCGGCAGAGATGTTCAGGCTGCAAAACCCAACAAGTCAAATTTAGCATGAAATATCTGTGCACAAACATAGAGTGTCCCTTGAGTGTCCCTTTAAAAAAGTCTGGAAGATATTTTGTCAAAATTGGTCACCGTACCTTGCTGCAAGCTGCACTGCCTTGGTGACTTCTGCACATGGAAAACCCCACTCTGAACTGTCTGAACTTCGATTTGCAGCATCACTTGATATCACTTGTTCACGAAATCCAAAACTTCAAAAATCTTCAAACCATGGCATGTTCATACAAACATCTCGGCTTTTCACAGTAAAATGCAATGCCATCGGAAAACTTCAAACTTCAAGCCTCCTCTTCCTCTTTTTTTCTTCGTCTTTCTTCTACCACAGCTGCTATGGACCTCAGGCATCTATGATGATTGCATGTATATATATATATATCCCAGAAGAAGGGATTGTGAATCATTTGCAAAATGACCGAAGCCAAAGTTTCAGGCTTGTTGCTTGCTGCTCCACAGGTAAAGCAAGGAAGATCAAGGTTCTTTTCCAGCAGTTTTTGCCTATCAGGTTCCACACAGCATGAAAATCAGCTGTAAACTCCAAACAACTATAACATAATAGCGCATCCAGGAGCACCATTATTCTAGTGGATATGCAAGTTGTGATGTGTTTTGCTGGATGCCAAAAGACAATCCGAAACCTGGTGGGCTCCTGCAGGTAGGTACAGTGGGCCTGTGGAAACCATCAATGCAGTTGAAGTGAAAATGATGGTTGCCTCAAGCAGAGCGAATTTTCATGAAATTTCTCGCTTGATCCGCTCCTTTGCTCTAATTCAATGTAGCTTTCGGCTCTTTGCATCAGACAGGGCAAAGTCTTGACAAGTCTCATTGCCTGTGCAACGGTTGGTCGGGTTAGTACGACGTAAGGATCTACCAATCGCACACCATGGAACGATAGCAAGAATCCAACAGCAGCACATGCAAATTGGGCAAATACATCACGAAAAATCTCTGGCAAGGCAAACAGGCCTCCATTGTTTGCCCACAAATTTTGCACTCGCCGAGATGTACCTACTGCCAGCGTCACAACTCCCCTGATCGCAAGGGTACTTTGAGTACATCACGGATCCCGGAGAGCTGTGGAAAATAGATCAGGGGTGTTGTATAATTGTGCCGTAAGCCTTCGTTAAGATAAGATGTATCAAGATTTTCAAGCACATGTGCAGCACTGTGAGAGGAATAAAGCTTCAAACATGTTTGCGAAGATTATATATGCGTTGGCCATGCAAGGTGAGTCAGTTGTAACATGTGACCGGTGTCGAATACGAGATTATTCCAAAGGAGGCTTTGCAACCGTGCGCGGAAAAACACGCCACACTAGAACTGGAACCTTCTAAAAACGACTTGGACATGCTACAGTAGCCCAAAAGTATCCAACATATTCCAAAAGTGTGTTTCAAGAAGAAGACTTGGCGATGGTTTTGAAGGCGGCACCCACAAATAACCTTCAACACTTGAAGACTAGCAACAAAGCCAGAGCGTCAAACTTCCAAGAGAGGTCACGCCTTTCTTATTGGGTTGCAGCATGTTGCACACGCAAACCTGGTAGAGATTGCAGTCTGAACGTGAGTGAAGGAGCACTTGGGAAGCCTTGCTCTTGGAAAGCACATCCCTGGACTGGTCCTGTGCCCAGAATTGCCACTGCAAGCTAGCACGAAGCCGCCGTACTGGGAATTGGGAGACTTGATGTGGAACATACTGGGAACATGTGGATCATGTGGAACGAGCTGTGGACACTTGTGGTGTTTGGAGATCGCAGGCTGCTGTGCTCAATGGACAAAGCCTTCTGCACGGGCGCCTCGGCCTCGCCGGCCTTGCCAGACTCCCCTTCAGCCCTTTGAGACAGGAGCTGCTTGGCCTCAGGTGATCGCAGTGGGGCAGATTTCCTTATGAATTTCCTGGCGGAATTCCTCCTCGTATTTTGCTGCTTCTCTGCAAGATCTCCTACCCAGTCAGACCTCCAGCTTCATATCGAGCCATAGATCTGTGAAAGATGCATGCATCTCCGTAGACTAGCAAAGGTACATAAACCCAGAGCAAAATTAATCACCTCAGTGGACTGAAACATACCTTTGCGGCTCCTGACCACACAAAATCCTTTCCTATACTTGCAGCCCTGTCTCTCACATTGCTAGAAGTTCCATTCATTTTGCGCGCTGTTTTGCTGGGACTTCCATCTGCTGAGCTCATGGCAATCATCCAATCGGCCCTAGACTGGCCATCGGCATGGCTACGAGTACTAGAGTCTTACTAGAATGATTCATCATTATGCCAATAGCACTTCTGTGAGGGTATGCCTCACCACCTAAATTTTCCCAACGTTGCTGTGGCTGGGACTAATCCAGAACGGGCCGCAATTGTTGTCAAGGATCCTGCCTGCATGGTTTTTACCTGCAATTTGCACAATTTTGGACCCTCCTGTCCATCGCATCTCCAAGCTTTCAAGCAAAACCCCGTGCAATTGGATGATCTTTCCCGTTGCTTCTGGAATCCACCGCGCTTCATTCCAATGGAGCCAATACCGTTCGCGCTACTGATGGTGGTGGTGGTGGTGGTGCTGCTGCTGCTGCTGGTGGTGTTGTTATTGTTGTTGTTGTTGCTGCTCCTGCTGCTCGTGCTGCTGTTGTTGTTGCTGCTGCCAGTGATGCTGTGGGTGCTGGTGGTGCTGCTTGGACAGAACAGGATCCCTCTTCTTACACATTCAGCACGTGGTCAAAGAGGCGGTCTTTTGTTTGGCTCGGCTCTATGTGTGTCTATCTGTATGCATATGTATAATTATGTATATACATTCTCAATTCTGCAGCCCTTTCGGACCTGTAATGCTAGTGTATGCTCTGCAAGAGTCGCTATGAGTAAAACACTTTGATGCCCCGACGTCGAAGCAAGCACTGCAATCCCGATTCTGTATGCACATGTCCAATGTCTTAAACTGTGAGACGCTTTGGCCTTCTGCTTCTGTCTGGCAGTCCCTCATGGTTTCTGGGGTTGTGCTGCAATTCTTCGATGATCTTGCTCCGTCAGTAAAACTCTTCTTGCATCATCTGAGAACCTGAAACGTTTGCATTCTACTGTAGACCACTTGATTGGGAAACCATGTGCAACACCGTATGACACTGTGACATATGCTGCGGATACTGCAACAGTGGCAACACATGCACAACCATGAGAAGATTGAGCTCAATTGAGCTACTATATACAATCAGCAAGGCACACAGGGTATCCCATCCTTAGCGCAGCACCCACCCCTCCGAGCTCATACGACAACATGCAAATCCACTTCAATCCAGAAGCTGCAGCTTTAGAAATCAATGATTAATCAATGCTACCAAACAGAATCAGCGAAGAGGAACCGTGCATCCTTGTATGGAATGTCCAGGTCTGGCCGATCAACAGATTTTGTGAGCAGTCTCTGCAGTCTCTGCCTTTGTGCATTTTCCGAGCTGGCCACAAATCTCCACCGTCAGCAAAGCTTCGCCCTCCTCCTTGACTGTGTTCAAAATTCTTCAAAACAAGAACAGATCTTGACAGAGTGTGAGACCTTTCAACGACCAGTTTGCGGCAGCTTGTTGAGTACCAGACAGATGCTAAATTGAAGCCGCACAAATTTCTTGGAAAATTTGACTTTGTTCAATTATTCCTAGTCTTCATTTTGGCATCAATGATTGCAATAAGTTTCTTAGCTGCATCTCCTTGTAGAATTTGAGCGGGTTAACTTCATATTTCTCGCAAACTTGCAGGTAGAAATCCTTCTCCTTGCCCCTGTCAATCAAACAGCAGTAGGCAAGCCGGGGTGTCTACAATTCGGTTAAGTGCACTCGTGCCAAACAACAAAACATGAAAAGTAGTCCAAGCACCTGCAAAAAAATCTTAGCATACAGCTGCGACATATAGAAACACAGCCAGTTTAGAACAACGAATAATGACAAACACCTTCCATAGATGCAGATCGATCGAAGGGTACATTCTGGTGACTTCCGTTGATCTCGCATAGGCCCTAGGCGGTCTATCTTTTGGATTGGACCTTCCGACCTAGCTCTGCTTTAGCCGTCATTGGTGATATTGATCCGTCTGACTTAAAAAGAAAAAGCAAACAAATTATTAATGTATCTTCTTTCACTATTCATGTGTTACTGTATCTCTGTCGGGACTCTGAATCAACACATTTGACATTTTGAAGACCTCCAATGGACAGGCATAATAGATGCCGCGGGGGCCTGTATCTTTGGAGCAACTTTGCCATGTCGGCAAGCTTTGAAGGATTTCGCCTCAGAGTTTGCATCCCCTCGCAGCCTGCTTTACAACGCATACAGAAATCCAAAGCTACGAAAACAATTCCAATTCCTTCAAGCAACTACCAGAGCCATATGAGTGAGCCACTATCAGATCAATATCATAGTGATGCTGCATAACACTTTGTAATCTTGCCAGCCTTTAAGTCCCAGACATCCTTTGTTGATGAATAATTTTCCGCAGATCTTTATGTGGGAGAATGTAAAGACTCCAGTACTGTTGTACTATCATGCAATTCCTGAACCGCGCTTTTCTGGAGCCGGAGAAGGGGAATTTATCCTTCAGCATTGTGCTCGGCGAACGGTTCTAACTTCAAATCATCATTGCAAAGACATGACGACTGCATGTGCAACCAAGCTGCTTCTGGTAGACTGCTTGAACGAGAATGGCATACCTTGATGTCGTTTTAATGCATGCGATTTTTGATGGCGCTAGCATTCAACTCGAAGCCGGACAAGAATGACATGACATGATGTTCAAAATGATTGCAAGATCATTAATGTGAGATTCAAAGTACAACCATTGTTAGAGGTTTCAAGATTCACAAATTACATTAAATGACATCATGCCAATGACCTCGCAAATGTATGCAAATGTCACGACTCTATGTCTGAGGTCCTCGCTGCCTTGCATCCAACTCCGGAAGACCTGTCCTTAGTTCAACACCCTGTCGCCAGATGTCGCCAGATGTCGAATCGCAGCAAGTCGGTATCAGTTGGACAGTCGTAATTTAATTTGGTTCGTATTGATTCATATCTAATGCATTTTGACGTCAGAGCGTACTTCCCGCATCGGAACACTCGACCGGTAGAGTTTGTCAAGGGACTCTTCAGTTGAATTGACTTCGCCATTCTGAGTGACCTCAGCGAGTCCATGCACTAGGATCCTTACAGACCTGGATGCACATATTGTTCTCTCTCGCATGAGAAGGAAGAGTAAAAACAATCGGGCTCTTGTGATTGATTGGGTATTGCTGAGGTACGCAGTGCCCGTCTGCCTCTCTCTCTCTCTCTTTCTCTCTCTCTCTCTCTCTCTCTTTCCATGTATACACACATGGTATGTGTATACACGCATACCATGTCAACTTATTCTTGCCTTCATGCCGGTCTTCGCTGATTGCAGGGGTAAAGGTCCGCACCTGGCTGCCACCATTGCTGCTCAGAGCTCCTGTGGGGCGGCGTCTTTCACATTCACTGCGCGTTCACTGCGCATGCAAAATAATTCAGAATCTTCTAGTGTATGTATATGTGCAGTGAAACTGGCTGAGCATGGCCGAGCAATGTAATTTTGCCGCCCTGTAGTAGTTTGAATCGCCTCTTTTTCAAACTGGATACTCGACAATTGATGTTGACTGCTTGCGGCTCGCGCGCGAACGGCTTCACCTGCTTCTTTTCAACACGCTCTTAGTTGACAACATCATGTCCAAACCAGCTCCGCAAATGTTGACAGAAGCTGTGTCCTCTGACAAGGGACTCGAAGCTTGCCTGCTTAATGGATGAATGAGGAGCAGAAATGCAAAAACATGTCCCTTTTCTACCAGTCCATGCTTTACCTCAGTCACCTGAATTGAGCGGCAAGCGAGGACATTTTCACAAGTCCATGTCAGTGGTGATGATGGAAGGGTCAATTATACATCTTTGCAGTAATTACCGAAGGAAGTTTAGAAGCCAAACTTCCCGCAATATAGACAGGTGAAAAAGCAGAGGTGGGAAGAGCCAGAGAAGAGAAGAGAAGAGAAGAGAAGAGAAGAGAAGCGAAGAGACGAGACGAGAAGAGAAGAGACGAGAAGAGAAGAGAAGAAAAGAGAAGAGAAGAGAAGAGAAGGGAAGAGAGGAGAAGAGAGGAGAAGAGAGGAGAAGAGAGGAGAAGAGAGGAGAAGAGAGGAGAAGAGAGGAGAAGAGAGGAGAGGAGAGGAGAGGAGAAGAGAAGAGAAGAGAAGAGAAAGAGTCAGAAGAAAGAAGAAAGAAGAAAGAAGATGCAGGTGCGCGAAAAGGTAGAAAAGTCGCCGTTCACTGTGTTTTTCCAATGATTTGCGGCTTCGGAGGGTCGAAAAGTAGGCTCGCTTAAAGCGGCGGGTGCGGAGCCATCTGGCCAGATGAGAGATGACAAATTGCACGCCGTTGTGGCGCGAATGACATGTCCAAGTCAAGATGTACAAAACACACCAACGTCGGACCACTTTTGGAAGTTGAGATGTCGAAAAAGTGCACGCCGTTGTGGCACGAAGCACATTTCCAAGTCAAAATTTGCAAAGCACCTCAGTGCCGGACCGCTTTTGGAAGTTGAGATGTCGAAAAAGTGCACGCCGTTGTGGCGCGAAGCGCGTTTCGAAGTCAAAATGTACAAAGCACACCATTCTGGGAACACTTTTGGAAGTTGAGATGTTGAAAAAGTGCACGCCGTTGTGGCGCGAAGCACATTTCGAAGACAGAATGTACAAAACACCTCAGCCGCAGAGCGCTTCCGGAACGTGACATGTCGAAAAAGTGCACGCCGTTGTGGCGCGAAGCACATTTCCAAGTCAAAGTGCCAAAAAAACACATGTTCGGAACGCTTTTGGACGTTCAGATGTCGTTTTGTGTGGCAGTCCATTTCCGAAGGAAGCCTCGCAGAATTGCTTCGTTTTTGATATTGTCAACTTCGAAAATTGAGGAAGTCTCGCAGAAGTGCTTTGTGTTTGACGTTGTTGTCAAGTAAGAAGATTGAGGAAGTCTCGCAGAATTGCTGCGTTTTTGATGATGCCAAGTTCAAAAAGGGAGGAAGTCTCGCACAATAGCTTCATTTTCAAGCTTGCAGATAGATAGATCGATCGATCGATGGATAGATAGACAACTGCAACTGCAACTACCACTGCGCTACACTACACTACTACAGCTACAAATATAGATGCAAATCTACTACACTACACTACACTCCACTCCGCTACACTACACTACGCTACACAACACTACACTAATTACACTACAACTGCATCTGCAACTGCAAATACAACTACTGCTACAGCTACAGCTACAACTACACTACATTACACTACGCTACACTAATTACACTACACTACAACTACAACTGCGCTACTTCACACTACACTAAACTACACTATATTACATTACAGTACACAACTACAGCACACTACAGTGCAATACACTACGCTACACTACACCACACTACACTTATTACACCACACACCACAACTACAACTACTGCAACTGCACCTACGAGTACAACTACACTACACTAAGTACACTACACTACAACTACAACTCCACTACACTACAGCACACCACACTACAACTGTGCTACACAACTACATCTGCGCTACACCACATTACATCCAGCAAGTGTGGGTGAGGTGACCACTGCAACTAGTGCAACCACTCCAAGAAACACAATTCCCCTTTCGTTCCATCAGCGGAATCGCTCTGCCATCCATGCATCACAACAACTCACCTCTCCTATAGTGTCCTATCCTTGAAACTTCCGCCACCGCCTTGTGCGGTACTACTGGTACATTTGATTCTATCAACCCGAAACTTTCGATTGACAATTTCAGAACAAGATCGTTGAACTTCTTCGGCCCGGAAGGAGTTGGAGATAGAACTTCTTTTGCTTTCGGGGAGTCAACCATATTGGGTTTCGATAGCTGAAAAGATTTAGGATCCTGCAGCTGAAGGAATAAATGTATCCGTTGCATCTGCCTGGTACTTGTCACACACTTGCTCAAAGAGTTCTCGCTCTCGACCCTGCCGGCTGGGACATGATTTAACAACAGATCATTTGTTGAGACAACCTTCCTCATCTTGTTTGCAAAATGCGCCTCGTATTTGCTGCATAGACCAGGCAGATCCTCGTATGTGAAACTGACAAATAAAACGACATAAGCTGCACATGCCAACAGAAGCGCGTGCCACGATCAAGAACTATCACAAATGTCTTTGAAAATTCTTTGAATATCTACTGTTTGCAGTGAAACTGAACAAAGGATGGGGCATTGGCTCTGCAGGCAGTTTTCAACAGGCACCTACTTGTCTCCATGTCGATTCACTCAGCAATCCACTGGCAACTTGGCGGGATTTTTTTCAGCGTACACTTGTCGAACCAGTGCTTTGTACCTCAAAGCATCTCAGAGCGATGCACTATACATTCCAAAGAAAACAATGTGAAAATACCAGTTCAAACATGTTTCTGTTGCGTTTTGAGTTTTGTGCTGAATTATTACTGGGGTTCCTTGATGGAGTTGTGAATCTCTACAGGGCTCTTGAAGTTCCGAATCCTCATTGAAATTTTCCAAATGACTTTAAATGCGTCTGTCTATTCATGTGAGGAGAGTTGACGAGGGGCCTGGAATGTTTGTTTGTCCTGTCTGTCAGTAGTGATTCTTGGCAACGGAGGAGGGCTCGATGTAGCCAAATTTATGATTCCCAAGGGCGGGGCAAAGAAACGAAATGTAGGAAAAACTGGCGCTGATGCCAAGCAATGTTGCGATGTATGTGGCTTCGGCTAAAAAATGGTTATATGTAAGCATATCCAAGTTCATGCCGCATGAATTTCTATATTACTCCTTGTGTTTGTACTTTATCTTTACATGTAGCCACCCAGGCATGCGAACACACATGCACACACATGTATGTGCGGTGGTGTTCGCGCTTATGTGTAATATCCATACCATACCATACCGTACCATACCTACCATACATACATATGTATATGTATGTGTATATATATACACACTTTATATATATATATATGTATGTATGTATGTATGTATGTCTGTCTGTATGTATGTATGTATGTATGTATGTATGTCTGTACGTCTGTCTGTATGTCTGTATGTCTGTCTGCCTGTATGTCTGTATGTCTGTCTGTATGTCTGTATGTCTGTATGTGTGTATGTGTGTGTGTATGTGTGTATGTGTGTCTGTGTGTCTGTATGTCTGTGTGTCTGTGTGTCTGTATGTATGTGTGTAAGTGTGTATGTGTCTATGTGTGTATGTCTGTATGTCTGTCTGTCTGTATGTATGTCTGTCTGTATGTCTGTATGTGTGTGTGTGTATGTATGTGTGTATGTGTGTATGTACGTGTGTATGTACGTGTGTATGTACGTGTGTATGTGTGAATGCATGCATGCATGCATGCATGCATGCATGGATGGATGGATGGATGGATGGATGGATGCATGCATGCATGCATGCATGTATGTATGTATGTGTGTACGTCTCCACCAGCATGCACGTTCTCATGCGCATGGCTGGAAACATGCACATACTGGATCGAACTGCGGCTGCGTAAATACCACTGTTCATGCTGTGGGACCGATGCGGCAATACAGTATTGCAAGGTATCATACAATTTAGCGACAAAGAACTGTACACGGCACTCGCGTTTCCTCGGGGCACTGATCGGCAGTCAGCTGTGGCGAACCTGGCCTTGAGATTTCAGCCTGGCAACGCGCATATTCTGACAAGGGGAACGCTGTACAAGTCAAACACAAGTCGCAGGAAATCAAAAACAAAATTGTTTTTTGAAATTTGTCAAGGGTTTGACAGCAAGCTCTGACTGACGCTTTGGTCGTGTCTCCTTGACCGGCGGGTCATCGGCAGAGCCTTCAATCACCTCACTCCAAAGACAGGCAGACACCTATGAATCTACCAAGCTCACATAGCTCACTAAAAGTCTTCACGTTTTGATCAATGCATCTTGGATAAACTGACCCTGTATCAGCATCAACCCGATGGTTGATCCACAATGTGTTATTACATGTGCACAGCGTTGTTCTCCTTCACACCGTGTCTTCTTGTGTAGGACTACAAGCTTCCCCAAATTTGGAGATTATTGAAACAACGCATCAAATGATGCAAACTAGTGTTGACGGGGCAATCAAGAAACAATCAGGCCCTGGCCGCGCACATCACTTGAGCTGGTTGCCATTTCCCACCACTGACCTGTGATTTCTGTTAATTAGGCCAGTCCAAGGACCGAACATGTCTTTAGAGTTCACAACCAAAACTGCAACGATGCCACACTGGCACTGAAAAACTGCGCTTCTGTGACTTCTGCGGGTCCATAGTTAGCTATTTAACATCACTTGAATTCAATATTGATCATATTGACGACAATGCCCCTCTGTCATGATTTATCTGAGTCAAGCTGGTAGCTCGCAGCAGCTAGTCAATGAAATCTAAAAAGCTACGGTGCCTCCATCCAGCCGTCGCTTGTTTTGGCGAAGTGCTGGGAGTCCTTCCTGAAGGCCCAGCCTGCATTGAAAGACGGCCAAAAACATCAAAAAACTGCAGCGGGCCTTGCTGCTCTTTGCTTCAATCTTCAAATACGGCCGTGCAAAGCAAAAGAATAACGCAAGAACAGATGAGAATGGCCTGGAACCGAACCGTCTTTTGCATTCTGACAGCTCCCTCTGTCGCAAATGGCCCACCTGAGCCGCACACAGGTAAAGTATGGAGCTGCTGCAGCTCACTCGTGTTTGAATCACTTTGACCAGAATTCGCTTCGCCACTTTTGACCCTAATGCTGCTGCCTGTCCATTGAGCTTTGCCAGTAGATGAAGTAGCTCCCACTCAGGTTCCAAAAGCTGGCCTCTCGTTGACTATTAAGACTCAGAGAAAAAGTGAATCTGATTGAAACATGTTCTGCTTGATTCCATCGTTAAATACACAACAAACAACCCAGAACAATCATATCATCATTTAGCTGTGCATTTGCATGCGTCTACTGACATGTGTGTGTATTTCTAAATTGTCTAAGTATTTCTCATTTGGGCTGTCACTCGAGCTGTGAACAAACTCGCAGCTAGCCAATGCATGGTCGTAGCCTTGCCCTGAATTGGCTGATTAGGCTGCTCCAAATACTGGCCGTTGAGCTCCTCACCAAAAGCAAGACTTTGCAGATTTTTGCAAAGCTCTTGGACCATTTTCCCAGGCAAAGTTTTTGCCGTTCTTCGACATCCCTATACAGTCTGCTCTCTGTAGCAATCTCGTCCACCTGAAAGCTTTAATGCCCATGTTTGGCCCTCCTGCATCTGGAAGCCGCTGAAGACTACTCGTAGCCTCTTTGGGCTAGCTGAACTTCCCCCGTCAACCTCAGAAGACAAGAGAGGAAGTTCATCCAGTGAGGATGTCTCCGCGGACAAAATGTACAAGAAGCAAAGCTAGGAAAACATACCAAGGCTGTTTTAGAAGATGCAGTATCAAATATGTATTCAAATTTTGCTTTACTTGCATCATCCGTTTCCGGATAAATCTGGCATCAGTTCTCAATGGCTTGCCATGCATGAGTTCTCTCATCAGTCAATGATCTGTTTCGCTGAAAAGCATCTTCCTCCAATAATTCACTACAGTCTGGACACGTCGTTTTACTTTTACCATGCTATATCAATATCTAAATGTAAATGTATCTTTGTGATTTTGAAATTGTATATTCAGATTATGTAGTACATTAAAGATTACTATCGTATATAATAAGTATATTTACATTTGGATATCTTTGGCATAACACGGAATGCTCTGGTCTTGGGTTTCCGTACAGGCGGCATGGGAGACACAGGCACTGGTGGAGGCGCCGGAGGTGGTGGTGGCGGCAGCCGAACCGACTGCATCACTGGCTGCACCACTGGCGCGTGCTGCGCGTGCGAAGCCACCTGTGTCACCGGCCGCACAAACGCTGCTGGAGGTCCGCTCTGCCGGGCAGGCGCTGGCATAGGCTGTGGAGGCGCTGGAGGTACCTCAACTTCGAAAGTAGACTCAGTCACTCAGTACACAACAATACACAACTGAGACTGAGCACATAACTGAGATATACTGTGAGTAATTGTATGTTACATTGAAAATCCTGGAAAGGCAAAAGGGGTCAGAATGAAGGCAGGTGTCACCATGAAAGTTGATTTTAAATGTGTTTGATGGACTTTTTGTTGTGTTGTTACGGTGCCGTTGTTGTTTTGTATGTTTTTCCCCAAACAGTGTGGCCACACTGAAGGGGTTCTTACGGTAAGTGTTAAGGCCCGGTGTTCGATCAAGGTGGTATCGGTAGCGTCCGGCATTTTCCCTGTAAATTACCGCACAGAACGCCTCTTGTGACATGTCCATGTGCATTTCGACTGCGCAGGCTTGCAAAAAAACGATGTCCCCGGAGGTGTCCCCAGTCGTTCTTCCTGTAATTTTCCATACAAAATGGCTCTTGTGCAATGTCCGTCTGCATTTCGACTGTGCAGGCTCGCACAAAACGGGCCATTTCTCCTGTAAATTTCCATGCGAAATGGCTCTTGTGCGATGTCCGTCTGCATTTCGACTGCGCAGGCTCGGAAAAAATGATGTCCCCGGAGGTGTCCGTGGCCATTTTTTCTGTAATTTTCCATACAAAATGGCTCTTGTGCAATGTCCGTCTGCATTTCGACTGCGCAGGCTCGCACAAAGTGTGCGTCCTGGTCTTGGGATCGGTCTTCCTCCTCAACATCCTCCTCCTCCTTCTCCTCAACATCATCATCTTCCTCAACCTCAACATCAACACCATCATCTTCCTCCTTCTCCTCCTCCTCCTCATCATCATCATCATCATCACCACCATCACCATCATCATCACCATCACCAGCACCAGCACCATCACCATCACCACCACCACCATCATCATCATCATCAAAAAATCATCATCATCATCATCATCATAATCATCATAATAATAATAATCATCATCATCCTCATCCCAAAATAGTAATAATATTAATAAGAATAAAGCAATAATAACAATAATAAAAATAGTCATAATAATCAATGATAATAATAAATATAATAATAATAATAAAAACAATAATAATGATAATCATAATAATCAATAAGAACAATAAAAAATAAGACGATAATAATAATAATCATAATCATAATAATAATATACTAACATAATAATTATAATTAAAAAATAATATTATTACAGTAATAATATGTAATAATAATACAGTAATAAGAATCATAATTAATCATCATCATCGACATTACCATCATGATCAACATGATCATCATGATCATCATGATCATCATCATCATCATCATCCACATTAATTGACACCGTCATCAACATAAATCAACATTATAAATACATTATCCTTGTACTCCCCCCCACACTGTTTGGGGTCTCTTGCCGGGATAATTGTTTCAGACTCGTCTCGTCTCGGGATTTGAGCTTCTGACCCTTGCTTTCTTGGTTCCACGCATCATCTCTTGGACCTGGCTCGGAGCTGAGAGGAGCCTCCAATGTGTTCTGAGCTGAAAGACTTTGGGAGAAAAAAACGAAAAGAGATGCATCAGAGATAGATCATGATGGATGACAGATACCTAATGATACCTAGTATATCTTAAAGTATTCTATAGTATGATAGATCAGACATCAGAATCATCAGACTTTTCAAATGCCTCTGGAGGCAAATCTTCTTCCACAAACTGACCGGTGGCAGCATCCCACCTGGAGTGAGTCCAGCTGAGTCGAAATGAGAAAATCACGTGAAAGCGACGCAGATCGAGTCATGAAGAGTCCAAACCCAGAAAGAACACAGCAAGAAATGATGTTAAATTTCTAAGTGAAATCAAAGAATATGAAAAAATATGCATTATCGAAGGAAGTTTGGAAGTCAAACTTCCGACAATATGGAGAGATGAAAAAGCAGTCAGCAGGGAGAAGAGTCAGAAGAGAAAAGATCAGAAGAAAGAAGATGCAGGTGCGCGAAAAGG
>Ga0126342_10008595_pt1 | contig 18309 bp, 18 predicted proteins | sample Cyp1metagenome_FD_92528 | JGI IMG/M metagenome (GOLD analysis project Ga0126342, IMG submission 92528) | Coral microbial communities from Lord Howe Island, Old Settlement Bay, Australia - Cyphastrea 1 metagenome | ecosystem: Host-associated > Invertebrates > Cnidaria > Coral ... | reverse complement strand
TATATATATTATATATTATATATATTATATATATTATATTATATATTATATATATTACATATTATATATTATATGTTATGTATTATATATTGCATATTACATATTATATATTATATATTATATGCTATATATATTATATATTATAATATATTATATTATATTATATTATATTATATTTATATTATATTATATTATATTTATATTTATATTTATATTATATTATATTATATTAAATATATGAGCAATGTTGACTGACACACAGATTTTTACAAAGCCCAAAACGCGGAGTGCCAGGAGAACAAGACCAACAATGTGGATGAAATGCGTCGCCTGGCAGGGACATTGCTTGGATATGCTTGGATTAGGTACCCCACGCACTAGCTGGTTGAACAACCAATGCAACGTCCAGGGGGTGGTGCCGCATGACCAATTCTTTCGGAGAATTGAACATAAAAATTTAGCTACAGTAGAAACCTGAACAATAAAGGCCAGTGGCTGCTGTTGGTATTCACTTTGAAAATCATGAGTCGCTACTTTCCATTTATGAAATTTTCTCACAAGTTCATCGACGGCTGGGAGGAGCTGAGGATACAAAACTCAGTAAATCACAGGCTGACGGTGGCTTTTTTAATGTGACTTCAGATGGGTTTCATGGGGACCATGCTGGGGGAGAACCAATTTCTCTGGTGAAATTTCGTGGCTCCAAGGCTGCTTTCCACTGCCTCCCCTCAATGGTCGGAGCAGAGCGAGAGTTGACTGCGAGGCATCGGGCAAGACGAGAGAGGATTAATTAACCATATTACTTGTAGAACATATTAGAACATATTAGAACATTTGGAGTTTCTTCGCTAAGGCAATGTAAACGCTTTTCTTGCTTCGGTAAGACTCTACTTTGCACGATGTTGGCTTAAACTTTGAAGACTGTTTCATCATTGGACTAACGTGACTTCATTTTACTTGCCACCAGGCTGATCGCAGGGAAACGAATGCCAAGGGCTTGGGAACGGAGTGCTTCCGAGACGTCGAGGCCTTAATTCAGATGACAGCTGCAAAAAGGTTGCTACAAGACACAGGAAAGAGACAAACCGTCAACTTCTCAGCAGGAAAGTTGTTGCCGGACTTGATGCTACTATTGCCCCCCAAAAGTTGGGAACCTATTGTTGTTTATCTGGTAAAGCCAACCACCAATTTGCGATGGTCAGAATATGTTCGAATCTTAACCAGCCCTGGAAAGTCAACAGCATTGCATCAGTTAATCCATTGATCATTATCCATTATGTATAATCATCCATTGATCAGCCATGTATCATGATTTAATCATGCATTAACGATCCATTGAATCATTAATTAATCATCCAACCATTATCCATTCATCCATTAATCATGAATCATCCAATACCTGATCCAATACATCATCTAATACATAATCCATAATTTAATTCATAAGTATTAATAAATATAAAATATCCATTAATCATCCATGAAGCATCCATTGTTGTCGTTTATATACCTATTTCATGACCTACAGTTAGTCGATGCTATCGATTGAGGCCCCTGCGGTGATTTACATTTCGACGTCTGGGGGCTCAACCATCCCGGACCATCTTGCCATAGATGGTACAAACCATCCAAAATTGGAGCTTTATCACTGGGGAAAACCACCTTTTTAGAACTTGGCGCTCACCAAAATTCGTGATTTAGTGGTTTTAAGATGTCTCAAGCTTGTATCCATACCAATATGAGGCAATACTCCTGGGAACCGCATCCAGTGCGGGATGGTAACTCCCGCATCATCCCCAGACAACTGGCAAATGTTCAAGTTATGCCCCTTAAACATACTGGTAGAGTGCATAGCTCTCGGGGATTCCACATCGTTTCCTAGGGGTTAAACATGGTTAAACTATTTGTTTCCTATCCTTGCCTGACATGATAAGGATATCTGAGGACGATCCCAACTGACAATTTGGGATGGACTCTGAGGATGTTTCGGGAATGTCGTTGCAATGCATGCTGCATGTTGAACGCTCAAAATGCATCGACAAATCAACGAATCAATGCCCACCTTTTTGAGGCCTGAGGCTTCGATTCCACCGGCAGAGAATGTCCTTCCTGGCATGTCTATTCGGGATGGACAAACTACGGTAGCTCGCTTGGATTTTTGTCGGTTGAAAGATGCATTGACACTCCAGAAACATCCAGAAACATCCAGAAACCATTGGTATACCATCGGGTTTAACCACTGGTTTCTCATGATTCTCATGGTTTCTCGCTTCGTTTTTTCGCAATGTTTTGGATCGTCTCCACGATTGTTCGTGGCAGGTGTGGTTTGTGGAAGCCGTCGATGGCACCAACAGCAGCGGTGGCGGTGATCGACTTGGACGTGGGACGCTGGCCGGCTTTGATATCGAGAACATGGAAGTGCAGGCTGGAGATCCATGGAGATCCCTGGAGAATCGAATGCACTGCAGCTCAGACCGGTCCAGAACATTGAGTTTTTTAAATTATATATAATATATAATAGACATATATAAACAGTCCAGTATTAAATAAACAATTATATAAACAATTGTATTCGTAATATAAACTAGTTGATATTAGGCTGGTCAAATTACACAGTTTTTCAACATGTTGGGGCAAGAGTGCGACTTTCGCAGGTCATTTATGGATCCTTGGCCTCCGTTCCTGTGGATATTGGTGTTGTCTTTACAAGCCGCGTGGACGTCCCAGCGCAGGGCAAGGCCGGGATGGCTCAACCAGAAAAGGGGGTGTAGCCCCGTGTAGCCCCAAGGGACCTGGGAAGTTGAGAGACATCAAGAGGCAATAAAGAGACTATTGGACATATTTAGACATTATTAGATTATTAGACTATATAGTTGACTATAGTGACAACAGATAGCAATGTCGAAACTGAGACTGATAGATCGCGTTGTTCTCTTGGTGCAGGTGATGATCAAGGGACCACCTGATTTGCAGCAATTTGGTTGTGAGAACAAGCGGGGCACAGCTGCGCTGGCGAGTTTTGATATGGCATCCCCTGCTAGTATCAGACGCTCACGGTGTGCATCCACTGTGCATCCCATGTCCTTTGTGGGTGGCCGCATAGGTTTCTCATTTCATAAACATTTACAGATGTTCCATCAATTTTTGGTCTTCCATCCTTTGGAGTGGCTCCCAAGGACTGCATTTGTAGGGCTGTTTCAACAGGTTTTTCAACGCAGAAATCCCTTGATGCCAGGTGAAACCTGGGTCCCTGGGAGCCATCACCAGATGTCAAACCTCTGTGAATCCACCCAGGGTCAGGCGCTGAGGCTGGCGCATATTTTTTTGGTATGAAGAAATCGGCTACAGAATCCAACCCAACAAATTGTTGGCCAACTGTTGCGGATGATTAAATCATATTTGTAGGATTTTGCAGGCAATAAACTCAATAGACTCAGCAAGATTGGTCATTTGCAGTACACCTATTAAAGTTGGTGATATCAAATTAGTGATATCAAACCATATCAAGCCACAGATGTTGTGAGGTCACACTTACCTTGAATGAGACGCTGAAAGCTGGCTTGCACCTGGTCATTGTGCCGGGTGAAACACCTCGTGCCTCGGTCCAGAAACCTCAGTGACCCATTGCCAAAAACCTTGGTGGAACGCACTGGATCCATTTCAGGTTCCTGTTTTTTGGGGGTCTGTCATTAACAGGGAGACATCCTCATCACAAAAAAAACAATGTGAGAAACACATAGAAAAACAAGAGGGGGTGCAGGTTGACATCTTCCATCATCTTCCTGATAACAGTACAATATCGATATTGGATTGCTGGACTTGGTGTCGACTGCAGATCACACCGTCTCTGAGGACAAAACCCCCAAGAGTCTCTCAACACCTTCGATGTGTTCCTCCAAATGCCAGATGACCGAAATCTGGACTGGAAAGCACTGCCACCATGAAAGAACAGTGATAGGGACCAAGAGTTTGTCCGAATTCGAAGGTACTACAGCAGGATACTGCCTCTGAATTTGTCCCTTGCCTTCCCTTTCCTGGTGAAAAGGACAATATGCATTTGTCTCTAAATTTGGTATCCCCAAATCCAGTGCTTCATGGGTTCATCACCATTTTCCCTGCTGAAATGGCCTGGTGTTAATCCCAATTTCAGACACGTACATATACTGAGAAGGAATGTGAATAACTGATGAAGAATCTTCCCCGTCAAACCAGCCATGATGGCCCGTGCAGGACGTGTCACTTAAAGTGCCTGGAGAGCCTGTCCAACAAGGCATCCGGTCCAAAAATTGCCAGCTGGATTCTGGATGCAAACATTCAAGCGAAATGAAGGGATCAACGAATAGATTTGCCAGAATTTGCGAGAATCAGTACAGAATAGTACAGAACATAGTTTCCATAGTTTCCATTGCTGCTTGTGCCTTCAGTCAATCTGTTCTAGCGACGGTTGGAGCCAAAGCCACATCAGCCACAGCCACATCTCATGGCAGGTTTGAGAGCAAGTGCCAGAACCTTGGAACGGGAAGACCTTGGCAGTGAAAGATACACATGGCCATAGATGGCTATAGATGGCTATAGATGGCTATAGATGGCTTTAGGTTGGGATGTTCGCACAGGCGCTTCACACTTCAGGAATCTTCAGGTCACATCATGTCACCGTCATGGATTGTTTTGGGATGCAACTGGGCTTAGCCTCCCGTTCAGGTTCTGTCGTTTTGGTGGACGCAGCTTCTCCAATGTGATGAGCTGAGTCTGTTGGCGAACGGTACCAGAGATTTGACTATAGCCACATATAGCCACTATAGCCATTGAAACATGCTGAGTCACTCCATTCGTAGCTTGGCCGAGTCTGTTGCACAGTGGTCACTAAGATGATACTGCCTTCTATGTCACTGTTCCCATCGAGGCGCCGCGCCGCGCCGCTAGGGACATCGACCACGTGCCATGATCATGTCATATCGCATTGAGATCCATTGGGATCTATTCGGATCCATTAGAATTATTTTAGTTGAGATGTTAAGATCCGTCAAGATGTAGATTAAAATTAGATTGTATTAAACTGCCAGCGCAAGTAATCCGTAATCCCCAATGGTTCATGAGGCTGAGTGCGTCATCATTCCGCCGTTCGCGTTCAGATCTTGGACGATGTGGACATCCCGCTCTGGGGCATCTTGATTGACTTCCCCAAGGAACCTGACTTTCAACTGGACTCAAGCGACATCCAGGTGCGGATCCCTGCGGTTTGCTGAGGTCGACTGGAGATGTGTCTACTTGTTGAAAAGCTTTGTTGTTCTTTGATGTTCTTTGTGCATGTGCATGCGACCACATCATTCCTTCTATGCATCCGAAGTTAAAGCCGAAGGGTGATGTGAATGATTTGTAAACGCTGCAACAGCTGCAGATAGTTGCGTCATTCAGCTACTCCCGCAGTTTATAGCTTCCATTTGGAGACTCCGCTGTTGAACGACGTTGATCATGACAAGTCCCGAGACAGTTCCCGCTATGGCTGCCATGGAAAAGGGTGCAGAGATGGCGGTGTGGAACTACAGCATGAAGCCTGAAGGGGTGAATGATGTGACAATCAAAATCACCAAGTGTGGAGTTTGTGCCACAGATATTCACATGATCAACAATGCCTGGGGTTTCTCTGTTTTTCCATTGATTCCAGGCCATGAAATTGTGGGCGAGGTGGTGTCCGTTGGTTCCAATGTCACTGGCTTCGAAAAGGGTGAGCTCGTGGGACTTGGATGCCTGGCTCAGTCCTGTGAGCAATGTCCCAAGTGTACCACCGAGCAACGGGACAACCTGTGCCCACAGTTGAAGTTCACCTACTTCCATACCGTCACGGATGAGACTGGCGACTTGGAGCAGGGCATAGCAGCATAGCATGAGCGGATCATGGTCGCCTCAATTTTCCATCCCACAAGATCCTCCAATCTATACAGTTACATGACAGTAGAATAAAAGTACTGTACATCAAAGCCTTCATTGATGCTTCCCTTTTCTATCCTTTTCTAATCTTACATTTTGCCCCATTTTTGCCCCATTTTACCTCCCCTTTTTGCTTCAGGAGAGTTCCAACACCGTGGTGGTTTCGCCTCCTACATCCGCACCCCTGCGTCGAAGGTGCTGAAAATCCCCGCTGGGTTAGATCCAGCCGAAGCGGCCCCGTTGCTCTGTGCCGGAGTCACCACCTTCACCCCGCTCAACGAGTTCTCAGGCGCCCTGCCTTAGCGGAGTCCGCTACGGAAGTCAAAACGGGACCAGATAATCCAGAGATGGATGAACACCTAGACTACCTAGACATACCTAGACCATATTCTGATTATTCTGAATCATATTCTTGATATTGGGAGGAAGCTCCATTTACCTATTTTGGTGTTCACCTGGGGTAGGGTTTTGAAAGTTTTGACCCATAACTAATATCATCACTGGGAGGAAGAACATGCGCTTACCAGCCAAGTTTTGATGTTCCAAAATTCCAAAATCATGCAACTTCTGCCCAAGCTGGTAGCTCCCAAATGGATGGTGCTAGCCATGGTGCTCAGTCTTTTAATATCTTTTAATATGCTCATTATGCTCCACAGAACTTCTTTTAGCACTGCAGCTGTTTTCCGAGAGCTGAGGCAACACCGCCAATTTGAAGGGCAAGAAGGTTGGAATCATTGGGCCCGGTGGCTTGGGACATTTGGCTGTCCAATTTGCAGCGAAGATGGGAGCCGAGACAGTGGTCATCGCACGAAATGCCGCCAAGAAGGATTTCGCATTCCAACTTGGAGCCACGGGTTTTTTGGTGTCTGAGAGCAAAGAAGAGATGGAGGCAGCCGCTCGAAGCTTCGATTTTATCATCTCTTGCATTTCTGGAGGAGAATTGGATGTTCATCCTTACATCAACCTGCTGGCGCCCTATGGTACCTTGCACTTTGTAGGTATTCCAGACAAGCCTTTGACGCTGGACTTGATGTCAATGATGTTCACACGCAGATCTATTTCGGCATCACCCGTCGGTTCAACTCAACAATGCAAGGACATGCTTGCCTTTGCTGCGAAGAATGGAGTGAAACCCATCATCGAGCGCTTCCCACACTCCAAGGCGGAGGAAGCTTTGGAAAAGGTCAGAAGTGGAAAGATCCGCTTCCGGGCGGTCTTGGAAAATGATCTTCTTTAGTCGGGGAAACAGTCGGTTTCCAGCATCAGATATGATCAGGGTGATCCAGGGACTGGTACCCGGAGCCCGCAAGAAGTGCCACAAGCCGCACTATCATTTGTGGTTGTCCAAAAATGGGAGCCCATCCCCCAAATCCAGTAGTTGACCATCAGGATCATTATGTTCCAAACATTTCCAAACTATTCAAATCAATTTCAAATCTATCCTAATTATCCATAATTATCCTAATTCAAATACATTCAAATTGGGAGCCGGGCCAATCTCTCATATTTTGGACAAACCCATTTGAACATTGCCATTGCCGTAGTTACACCGTAACAATTTTTGTGACGTCCTCAGAGCTTGTTGTGGAGGCCACGGCCTAACTCACACAGCCAGGGACGAACAAAACCCACACTGCGGCAGAAAAGGTGAGATTGTCGTTCGAAGCAACTGGCCGATGGTTCGTGGGGATATTTCACCAGCAACCAATGGACTACCATTAGCATTATTCGGTTATGAGTTGCACCTGAAGTGCGACATGCATAGAATGTATTTATAATGTTTATGAGAGACATAAATATATATATATATATATAATATATATATACGTAATTGTACGTATATATATATATATATTACATCAATATATAGCTATACGACAGATGTTTGAATGATGTTTGTGTCTATGATGCTTGAGAGCATGAGCAGAAGGAATGGTAAACTCCTTTGGCTCATGTTTTGGGGCCGTCCTGAGATCACAGCCAAGTCCCCACCCGAGGATGATAAATCGGATAGTCACTCCATGGGTGTTTAAAGGTTTAAGATTTATACTAAGTTTATACGGCATTACACATCATCACACATCAGTATGCATCTCATTTTTGGACCTGGGTGGCTCAACAGATCGTCCAGAAATTCGGAGGCATCAAGATCCTTTGGTGAGAGCCTCTACCTGTCGCCCTTTCAAGCACAAGCAGGTCCGTTCGCCGATGACGAGTGCTGAACATAAGATGGGGTTGCGGTCTAGAAATGGGGGACTTCGAAACTTCATAATATGTTATATGTTAAATGTTTTTCAATGTGAATAGATGTGAATAGTTTATCATCATGTTGTCAGAGAAATTACATTTTTGGTGTATCATTTTGGATCCCCAATTGCATCATGCGAGGCGACAGCCAGCTTCTTGTTCGCTTGGACAAGACTCGGCGGTTGAGAACAGGTAGGAGATGCAGCCTGAATTGCAGACGAGTTGGTAGTAAACTATCGATTTCAGTCATAGGTAATATTACTAATTAGTTACGTTTCAATTCATGAGGTAAGGATAGGGAAGGTTCATTTGCTCTTGGCAGGCATTGAAATTGTCAGACTGGATTCCATAGTATCCAGGGAATTTGGTAGTCAGTACACCGGCTGTGAGGCCTCACTCTGATCCGCTTTCCAATTACAAGACCGTGTGAAGCTTAAACCCAGATGTGTAGGGTCATTGGATTGGTTTAAGGGAAAATCTACAGGAAACCTCCAGATTTGATGGAGAAAAAATGGGTATCCTGTAGATTTTCCCTCAAACCAATCCATTGAGTGGAGTATGTGCCTTTGCAAACATGCCAAATGAATCCAGTACTACAGCTCAGGGGAATGCAGGCATGATTCTGATATTTCCTTGAAGCAAGGTGTCGCACATTATAGATCCATATAGAAATAGATGGTGTATGGACTTCATCACCTTGCATAAGATGTGCGAGTGGTTCTGGTATGTTGTGACTTCAACGCTATTCATGTCATGACCACTGAATACTTTCATGTCAAGGACTAGCGCGACAGAAGTGAGGAGCTTGTGTTTTTTTCTTTGGTCATCATTGGGCCACGGTGAGGGAGCAGCTGCCTGTCTTCAATTTCTGGCGCATTGCATTCTGCGGCCGGGAGCCCTTGGATTGTGACCGATTCGCGCAGCGAATCGATACTGCTAGGAATGCGGTGTTGCGTCCCTGGGTTAATAACCTGATTAGGGAGTAGCATATTAATTATAGAATAATAATATAGAATAATATAGAATATTGTTATTCGGGTTGTATGATGTTCTTGAATAGAGTATTAGTTTTGTTGTAGAGATTCCTTTTGCTCGTCTTCCTGTCACTGGTCATGCTGATGGGTTTCTTGAACTCGCAACTCCACAAAGGTCGCAACTCCAGGACTGGATCAGTGGCACTGGCCACAATTATTTGTTTCGCTCCTAAAGTCGACCCTGGTTATTGGATAACTTTTGGATTCCACCTTTTTCCGCATACTTAGTTTGCTATATATGGTCATATATGGTCTATATATAATATAATATACAGACACCTTTACCATACATTTCTTTGTATCATCATTGAAAACCATCCCCTGCCCATCCCCTGCCGCGATAGTCGGCGATCGAGGCGATCAAATGGGTGAGAACGGGGAGGGCTGCACACTGGGTGAGCCACGGACCGAACGCGGCCCTGCAGTGATCTCGGTCCCACTGTCATGTTGAGAAAAACCAGTGGCTGCTAAACCCCTGTTGGTTGATGATTAGTTCGGGGACTATACTACCCAATATATTGGGGATTACAATAATCCAATATTGGAATCACTATGAACCAACCAGTATAATGAAACATGTGATTTTGGGGTTTCTGCGATTTTCGGACCCTGGAGATGAGTCATGGCATGTCATGGTATCGATGGCTACACACAGTGTGACTGGGTGTATGAACACCCATTTCAAGACATAAAATTTGACGCGAACAGAAAGGGCCAGCCAGGGCTTTGATAGCCATATTCTTAGAATTGATTTTTCTGTGATTCGAGAGTTTCTTCAGGACAGCCCATTACTTGGACGATATTTGTCCCATCAACCAAGTGGAGAGTGGCCTAGCTATGAGGTACAGGCACCAGTAGCATTGCTCACATACGGCAATATTATGTTGAATGTTGACTTTGATATTTTGTTCCATATCGTTAGGATCAATTTACTGCAAAGCACCATTCGTGGTCATAGAGAGGCACAAAGATGTGTTTGTCTCTATCATTTCATTTTTGTAGTGTTTCTGCAGCCAGACGTCAAGCCTCATTTTCTATGACATCTATGGATCATCCAACAAACATTGGAGCACTTAATCCAAAAAGACTATATATTTCTTAGTGATTCAACGAGTGACTTACTCTTAATGTTGTTTTTCATTGTTTACCCAGTTTACCCTATGTTTTTCTTGGGATCCTCCAATATATATATTATTATTATTATTATTATTTTCCCACATGCTACCAGGAGTGTTCTTGGCCAGGTCTTTGCCAATGGTGGCTTTGATCCCCTGGAACCCAGCAGCCCATTGGAGGAGATCCGATGATTTTCTCCAGAAATTGGTGGAGAAAATGGGATCCATTGGAGCAGCCCAGGAAAATGATGATTAATCATGATAAACCACTGGTTAAACCACTGGTTAACCATGATTAATCATCATTTTATCATTGGTTTATCACCCCAATTATAGCCATTTTAAATTTGGAACATGGTGATCAACTGGAATTTTGGCACCCCGGGCCGACGAAGCCGTATATTTGGATAAGACGAACTCTCGGAGAGTCACCAGTGTGTGTCCTTTCTTAAAGGGGAGCCCCAAAATCAACGTCTTGGAGCATGGATCACATGGCCAAGTGCTTGCCTTGTCAGCGTAGAGATCATTTCCAGGCCGTGAAAATCACCACCGGCAGTGGTCGGCGATGCGAGGTGCAGAACGCTGGATGTGGAGGATCTAAGAAATCTTGAGGTCAAAAACTGACCTGGTCTATCCTGGTCTAATATGAATTCAACACGTGTTTTTTCCGGCAATCCGATCATGGGACGGAGTGGTCCCATAACTCACTTCCAGCTGGTGTAGAGATGTTGATCCATCTTGGGACGGTTAAAGAAACTACATGAAAACCACATCCCCCTATGAAACAGCCCCTAAATGGTCGTAACGTGCGTGTGAATCCTCCAGGAAAGAATGTTTTCTGTTTTTTTTTTCATTTTTTTTTGGGGGATGGGATCAATTTTGCTGGCTCCATTGGTACACCAATGCCGCCAAAAATCCAGGTGAGTTTTTGGCTGCTGGTGATGTGGAGTTGCTTTCAAGGCCCGGTGGGATCAGATAGGTAGAATTGAAAAAAAACATGTACAATCTTGTCTAATCTGATCTTATCCTAATACATGTAAAACATGTGTAAAACATTATTATGTATATTTAATAGAAATGTAATAAACATCCACAGGCCACCATGAATGTTTTGATTTTTGTGGGAGCACTGAAGCCAGTGCAGCAGTTGGATTTGATGTATGCGGTACTCGAAGCTGGCAAGATGCCATGAGCAGCATGATTGCGGCATATCCTAACTTGCTTGGATGCTCTGATGCTTCTTTGAAAGGACATCCACCATTGAAAAATAACTGTCCATTGAAACGGCAAGTCACAGACTGCTCCACTGGAGTATCACAGCTTGCAGGAATAATCGCAGAGCTGGGCATGTAGATTGTGTAGCAGATCGAATCTGGTGTTGCCAAACTGCGACACCTGGCACCCTTGCATTGTCAGGAAGATGTCATGGAGAGATGTGACATGATGTGACATAATTTCAGAACCGTTAATGGCAATTGACTCTGGACGTCCGTGCAAAATCTGGTGTTGTTTTACTACTTGTAACTCATAAATGTAATTCTCACCAGAGCATTTGCAAACGAATTCGTTTTGACCCTGCCATGGATCTTCAGCAGCCACCAAGGGAAACATGTTTTCGGCCCCCAACACTGTTATTTGCAGAACTGTTGTGTGAGTAGATTTGTTGCCGCAACTTCCATGGTGTGAGTCAAAATCAGTCCAATGAGCCGGTAACAGGCTAAGCCTGCAACCGAGTAGACTAGGAGCCCGATCCGCACGAATACGTTCGCATCACAACAAAAATATCCAAATGCTTTCGCAAAAACAAATACTTCCAGAGTGAAGTCTCTACTTGAGACGTAAGCAACCTATCACTGACTTTCTGCCTGGCGTATTTCACCCTGTCGATCGGCTGTTGGCACTCCATTGCTGGTGAAGTGGCATCATACCTTTCTGTAGATGCATCATTTACTTGCTGATCTTGGCCGACAAACCGCAGCTGAGTCGCATGGTGCTCAATTTCCAAGAACTCACAGCTTTAAAGAATCCAATTGACACAACTCAAGAGTTAGCAAGTGCCGAGGCAGGACTGACATTTTAAATAGAGCAAATGCAGGTCTACTCAATGTGCAATGCAAGACATAAAACAGTCATGAAGACTCCAGTGAAGCGGAACAGTTCTCAAATATGTTCCTAATTTTCCATGTAGCGTCTGATTTTCAGCCCATGTTCAGAACAGTAGACAGACTCAACATGTCTAAACATGTCTAAACTACCTCTGTTGCCAGATTGAAACATGCACGACCACATACGATGGGCGAAGACGAGCCTCGTGTCTATGGCTTGTTGCGAGCAACTGGCATTGTCTACCAATTGGAAGAGCCTGAAACCACCATTGGTCGTTCAGAGGATTGTAGTATCCCACTTGAAGGCAGAGGTGTCTCGAAGTTGCATGCGCGCCTGTGCCTTGTTTGTGATGGAAAGAGCTGATGTCGTTTGCACTCTGTTTCCGATTTGCATCCTTCGCATGACCATTGCCAAGATTTGGGAGTTTCTTAACATGGGGCATCCCCAAAACCATGAGTTTCAGTTGAGTCTCAATACTAACATGGTCAAATTTAGAAGATTTATGAAGATTTGGAGTACCATGCTTTAGCAAAACCTCTGCCAAGCAGCTCAGAAACTGACAGCATGAGGACCTTCGGCAAAGAACCCCAGCTGGTGGATCTGGGCTCCTGCAACGGCACTTTCGTGAACGGTGTGCGCCTGCGTGCGAACTCGCCCGTGACTTGGCTGGTTTTCAGAGGTTTTTTCAGCGTCTTTGCTTGAAATTTTCCACCATAGAAATGGGATGGTGATCCATCATGATTTGTTAGGCGCAGCCACCAACCAGGTGACCTTGAACCATGGTGATATGGTGAGGATCGGTTTGGTGAAGTGGACCTTCAGCTTCGAACTTCCGAGAACAGACCGGAGGACAGAGAGGACTCCCAAGAGACCAAAGGTTGCGGTGGAGGAGGATCGAAAGGAGCGAGAAAAGGGCAAGGTGAGCCATGCCCAAAGCCCTGGTTGTGGATCGGTGTAGTATATGCAGGTTTGTTAAAGTGGGAGACCTCCTTGTCACCATGGGTTTCAATACCAAAATGGTCTGATTTTGAATTTGGGGGTGCCCCCATAGGAAACCTATGGAAACCTCGATATGGGTCATCCAGTACAGGCATGGTTTAGTGGAGAGGATCATACTCCAATCTAGTCCTTCGGGTTGTACCAACCTATGGTGGGGATAGGGACAATGAACTATGGGAGACTGCATACAATTATATATGATATTATATGATAATATAATATGTGTATTGGATGTGTGTTTTTGTTAAACGATATTTATATAATATCAATAAACTATAAACCATAACAAACCAATAGCTTTGGGGACATGGATGGACTCAGGTGCGCGATGAGGCCAAAGCACCAGAAGCCTATGGTGGAGCTGGCGGACCTGGGCCTTGCTATAGTCCCTGTACGCCAGCCTATGGTGTCCCTGGTGTCCCTGGTGTCCCTGGCGCCTGTGGAGCCTGTGGCGTGAATGTCTTGCCGGTTCCTTTCCCGGTGATGCAACCCATGCCACCCATGCCACCCATGTACCCAGCCCAACCTCCACAAGCTCCCTTCCCAGAGAAGCGAGAGGTTGAAGCCAGGGAGCGGGAGGATCGACGTGACTCCGAGTGGAAGCACGAACTGCTTCAGAAGCTCTGGCAACTAGAAGCGAACATTGCTAGATTGGCAGATGCAAATCAGGAGATTTGTCAAGCTATTCGCAGATCAGAAAGTGACAAGTTGGAAGCTCCTCCAGATGTTCGTGAATCCCCTGACATCTATGAAGAAGAAATCTCCAAAGCTGTTACTGCACTGACCTCTGCGGCTGAACGACTCTCCATCAATGCAGAACTTATTTTGGACAAGGAGGATCAGGCACCATGTAGTGAACGTCATGGATAATTATTTGACATATTTCATCAGGCCATGTATAATATAGTGCAAAAATTGCAGATGGTGAAAAGAGATGAAAAGAGTACTGTACCTCTTCCATCAATCACTTTCCATCATTTTTCCATCCCAAGGGTCCGACTTGGAAGGTGGAAGACAAGCAATGGATCGGTGAAGATTTTCCTTTGGTCAGCCAGATTCCACCAGATTTTCCACCACAAGCTCCGAATCTCAGCCCGAAGTGGCTCGGAAACGAAATGGCTATCCTTTGATGTCCCTAACAGCCCCATTTGGGTGTCAATCGCCAGTGGATGGTGATCTCAGAGAATCTTTGATGATTTATCCCACTAGTCAGGATGATTCATCCCAGTTTTTTGAATATTTAGCGGGGGTGAACTGTTTGGTGTTGCTGGGAACATGCATAACAGGATTGTTTCAGATGATGAGCTCTCACCCGAAGACCTCTCACCTGAAGACTTGAATGCTTTGATCATCGAAACGCAGCGGAACTTGTCCCTCTACGCAATGGTTGTTGCTCCGTCCAGCGTTGAGGATGAGAACGCCAGTGTGTCTTCCTTGCCATCATCGGCGTCATACTACAAACACTTAATGTTCGAGACTTGACACTTATAGACTATAGACGTGGAGATGTTCTCTCCCTTGCTGGTTTTGATTCCACCAGATGGGGTTCCAAAGCCTGTTCAATGCATCTTACATTACGCATCGTCAATCACCATCAAGCACCATTAGGCACCATAAGCAATCTCATTCAACATCATTAAGCATTGTCATTCATAAACCATTGAGTGCATACTCAATTTATACAGTTCCATAATATCCATTACTCCTCTGCCACAGAGCCTTTAATGTCCACAATAGTCCCAGTCCCTTGACCTTCAGGAAGGAGCCATTGGAGAAACCTCTCCAGTGCTGACTGCGATCTTGGCCAGTCTGGAGACCTTGGAAAAACTCGGTCTAAATCATCCGGAGGTGGGTGGTCATCGACGTTGGCACGCTCTAGCACAAGAACTGGACACTTGACAACATTCGAGACACATATTTTTAATACTTTTTTTATGATTACTTCTTTGCTGTTTATTTTTATTTTTATTTTTGACAGATTGGCTATGGTATTTGTGAGCTCTGTTTTTCTTACTGGCTCATGTGACTTTAATACAGGCCGCACTTGTCCCCCCTTCGAAGGAGCGACTGCGCGAAGAGGAACACATGGAAAGCCAACGACTCGAACGCATTGAGCTGGAGGAGCGGAATTTGATCCACGACACGGAAGCGGAATTGATGCAACTGCGAGCACGAAACAATGAAAAAGGAGATGAGACATCTTCACTCTTGAACGATTTGTCTCGAATGGAAGCACAGAAAGATCGTCTTGAAGCAGAACTCTCGAAGTTGTCTCAGCAACTGAGAGACCAGAAGGCTCAGTATCAGGAGGACAAATCAAGGGCTCAGGCAGCCCTGCACTTCCATTCACAGAAGGAAGAAGTCGCTGATCAGCTCCAAGAGGAACGCAATTCAGGCAAGGTGAACTGTTGAACCTGGAGCTGGTGCTGCACGATGGGATCATGATGAATTCAGAGTTGACACAGTTGACACAGTTGACACAGTTGACACATTAGCTTTGTGTGAACATCTGGTGCCTCAAAAAATCTCAAAAAACGCAACTAATTCACCAGTTCAGCCCTGACTTAAGTGAGTATATAGCTTCCCGTTCTTTCGATCTTGGTTGAATCTCAGGATGATATTTTGTTAGCATTTGCTGTTGAACAATGCTTAATAAAGCATACTTTTGTCATGCTACATATGCTACTGGTATAATGATTCCTGGTAGACTCTCCCCTGCTACAGGTCGTGTACAGCGCATGGCAACGCTGGCTCGGGTGAAACGTGCCCTTCTGGCTCAGCTCGTAGACGCCAAAGAAAAAAACCAGGGATAGGATTGCGTGTTATTGCGTAAAGAGCTCGACTCTGCTAGAAAAACGTGTAGATATGTGGAGAGAACACCCAATGTGGGGGACGCAGGTTAACAATGGTTACGGTTAGCATCGAGTGCTTTCTGATGTTTTCTGGCTATAGAATGTCAACATGCATACCAAGTTACATACAAAGTAAGACCATCGGAAATGAACTTGGACGACTTGGCAAGTCGTCATCCATCACATATGTGACAAAGGCTGGCTTCTTGACCGTGGTTTGTATGATTTCCACAACGCCGCGTCCGGCTCGATTTCTGGGATCAGTGCGTCTCAATTGGTTCAGAACTCAGCAGCTGGTGATGTCGGGTCGTCAAAGATCACCATGATCATCTTGACAGATCCAAGATGATCCAAGATGATCCAAGATGATCCAAGATGATCCAAGATGATCCAAGATAAACGAGGTCAAGACTGGTCAAGATGGCTGTAGGATGCTGTAGGATGCTGGTGGCGAGCCTTTAACAAAGGACCCATGGATCCCACGGCTTCTGGAGTCAGGTCTGGTGCGCGAGCTGAACAACAGCTACAGCCCCGGCAGTTGGAGTCTCAGGACTTGGCTTTCTGAGCCCTTCTTGGATGAAACCCTGATGAACCCATGGGTAACCCAGGATCCAATCTGATTGTTGAAATAGGATGAAATAGGATTGAACAGGGCTTGAGACTTGGAACATCTTGGAACTCTTCAATAGTCAACTTCGAATTTTGCTCCATGTTCGAAGGCTCTGAACATGGAAGAGAACGGCTTTGCGCTGGATGCGTGCGCCATGCGACGAGCAAGAGTATATAGACGGGAATGGAATGACAGACACATGCTGCGTTTTGATGCGTTTTGAGGATGGCACCTTGTTATCCTCACGATGGGGATAGGATCTGATAGGTACTGTGTCCCAAAATGCGGTAGAGACGGACCGGTGCCCGGTGGTACTATGCCCAAGGTGCAAGCAGTCCAGTTGTGCGGGTGTACGTTTGAACATTCACAGAAGCTCTTGTATCTTTTGTCGCTTACTCACCTCCGGGATAGTTCAATTCCAAAGAGTGCCTTGTATAAAGATGATGGCATCACGATACATCATGAACATCCAGAGAAATAATAGAAATAGAATACACTATTCAAGACAAGGCAAGCTGAGGGGAGAAGGTACATGAAGGTACCCGTAGGTAGTCCATGAAATCTGCCAGGCTTCCAATGAGGCTGGAAGTTTGTTCACCGAGGCAAGATTTTGGTGCAGAGAAGTTGCTGGAAATCTCACTGCAACATGATATGCTCCAGATACGCAGAAAACATCCCGAAATCATGCGCAGTAGCATGAAAATCATGAAAGATCAGCTGCTGATAAACTTCTGACTCAGCTGAAATGCTCGCAGGTGAAGAAAAACGCGAAGTATCCTGGCCCTGACTACTACAAGAAGGAGGGAAAGCCATGACCCAAGGATCCGCAAATTGACGCAGATGCATTGCAAAGTGTCTTCCCACCGCAAGCCGATTTCATCCCATTTCCAGTGTTTCGACATGCTTTTTTTCTTTTCTTTCGTGTGTTACACCGGCAGATCCGGCAGCTTCCTAACGGTGCTGACCAAGGGTCCACGGTCAAAAGACATGAAGTCTTTTTGCACCATGTCGCCCCCAAGGGGATTTTCCAAGGCCCTTCGGCCAAAAGGCGCCATTGGGGCAGTCAGATCCTTGGATCCCACAGGATGATCCACCCTCCCAAAGAAGAAACAGCAAGAAGCAAATGTTTGCAACGTGTTTTGCTGGTCTGATATTGGAACACAAGCATACTTAGCGTGTATACAGATTATACAGTCTCAACGCACAATATACATCAATATACTATAATACTATATATATATATATATTATATGTACCAGTAGTACCGCACAAGGCGGTGGCGGAAGTTTCAAAACTAGGAAACCTATAGGAGAGGTTGGTTGTTGTGAATCACGGATGGCAGAGCGAAGCCACTGATGGACTGAAAGGTGCTTGAGGTCTCCTCTCTTTCTCTCTCTTTCTCTCTTTTTCTCTCTGTT
>Ga0126342_10008594_pt1 | contig 18309 bp, 17 predicted proteins | sample Cyp1metagenome_FD_92528 | JGI IMG/M metagenome (GOLD analysis project Ga0126342, IMG submission 92528) | Coral microbial communities from Lord Howe Island, Old Settlement Bay, Australia - Cyphastrea 1 metagenome | ecosystem: Host-associated > Invertebrates > Cnidaria > Coral ... | reverse complement strand
TCGCGTTGCTTGGAGGAAAGGGCGGCCTCAACGCTCAGAGCTTGGTGTGGCGGCAGGTGGGCATTGAGGTGGGCCAAGGCGGCCGACACGGCAGGGCTGCTTTTTTGCTCATCGGCAGAAAAATTAGGTATCAATAGAAATCACAGGCCCGATACAAACAGAGTCCCAGGCCTAAAAACAACAGGCCTAATACCGGCCATCTTATTTCCCAAACATCTTAGTTGCATCATTCTGGGGGAGCCCTTGTCCTTCAACCCTTCTTCCACCATCTCCAAACGCCAAGCTGCATGAGGTACTCCACACCCTCGACTCCCATGCGAGCGCTGTAGTTGATGCGCAACTTTTGGAGTTTTTTGACCGCCGCAATGCCAGGCGCAAGAGCCTGAACGCCAGTGGGCAGATAGAGTCGGAACCATCCTGGGTGATATCAAAAAAACAAATCATTTGGGGATAGTTATGGATAGTTGGGGAATAGCATCATTTTGTTGGCTAAGTGCTTCTGTACACGTGAAACACCAACCGTTGTAGTTTCAACAACTGTGCGTTAATGGATGGCTTACCAGCACTATTTCACCACCAAAAGACCAAAAGGTGATCGTAAAACCTCGCAAACCAGCGAAAGGCACATTGCCCTTTGGCAATTTAAAGGTTTGCAGTGGAATATCACCATTTTTAATAGGTAAATCATAACCATCATCATCATCATCATCATCAACATCATCATCATCATCATCATCATCCTCATCCTCATCCTGATCCTGATCCTGATCCTGATCCTCATCATCGTCATCATGATTGTTTGGCATGTTCCATAATCCATAGATATACATGTCAAAATAAGCCAAGGGATCCAGAGGGTACCTGAAGAACTGCATTAGTGTTTGATCCAAGCAGTTTGAACCCGATTGCCAATCCTCCCGGAAAAAGAGTCCGCAAAATTTGACCTTTGATCAACCCTTTCAAACTTCGCTAGAGGGTTGATAGACACCCCATATGGATTGCCATCGAAATGGTTTCTCGCTTCGCTTGCCCAAATCTAAGCCCCCCACCCCCCTGGGTTGAATGGCTACAACGCATCCAGCCCCTGGGCCCCTGAAAGACCATGAAAGTCAAATGACCCACGCACCGTGAACTCAGAAGTAAAATGAGTCTTCGGATGTCATGAGGATTTTCTGGGCATCCCTAGCACATCGAGATTATATAATCAATCAGGACATCCCACTCAGATCAATCAAACCAGATCAATCTAATTTGCCATTTCTCTCAATAGGATTGGACTACACTGCTAGGTTAGACCCCTGTTTTTGTTGGTTAACCATCAAACCCTCCCAAATATCCTGATGCCGTTTGTAAATCCTATAATTTAAACAAATAAAACAAACTCCAAGCATTCCCCAGGATATTTCATTGCACTTGGCTTCAATTCTTTCTTGATGATTGCCATCCAGTAAATTAACATAGACCCTGCCAGATAGTGGTTGGAAGATTAGTTTCCATTAAGCAATTGGCTATTTTCAGGGTCTATGTTTATTTACCAAAGGGTAAAACCCACTATAACCCAGCCATACCACTATAACCCAGTCATACCAGCCATATAAATACACTATAACCCAGCCATACCACGCCTTACATCCCTCCGCATCCAACTGATTTCGCGTCAACGTCAGCAGCTGCAAGGTCTCATTGCAGCGCAAGGACCCGGCCGCACGCTGCGCTGCTGCCAAGTCCTGAGTGCAGGGCCCCGCGAGGAGCACGGGATGCTTTAGGGCAGCCAACATGGGGCACTTACCCTCTGGTTATGACTAACATAGCCATGGTATAGATGGCCCATAGAAATAGATGGTTTGCCTTCTTAATGGTGAAAATTGTGGATCTTTCCATGGCTATGTTAAATAACCAAATGGTAATGACAGCAATTTGTAACCGGAATTCATAACATGACCAGGAAATAGCAATTGAATATAATTGAATCCAACTGGTTAAATGCCATAACCAAACATGGCCACAGTTTTTGGGGATTTACTATGATTTATTGTAATTGAGAGCAATTTGTAAGGATATAAATGGTGGGTTAAGGTTAAATCATGTTAAATCGCGCTGATACGTCAATGGATGTAACATTTTAAAACGATTGGGGTATGCTTGATGATTTTTTATGATATGCTTCTAAGGGGCTACCTGTAGCTTGTGCAATGTCATCGTACATCTGGTACATCATCATACTATATGTTCTATTCGAGTCACTGCAGAAGCGTGGCCATATTGCCTGATGCTCAATCCCAAAGGAACTAGAAAGTGGCTCATTATTTATCATGCCACTTGAAGACTAAACGTGATGTTGACTTTGAGAACAACTTAATGACAAACTACTGTAGTTCTTTTTGTGGTCCCGAAGGGGGCTGACCCAAACCCACATCCCAGCATTTCTGAAGCTGGCATTCGCCCGTAACTGACATGCATCGCCTCGTTTGATGCTTTTAGTTTGCGGAAAAGAAATTCTATCAATCTCAACCGCAAAAAAGCTGTTAGATATCTCAAAATCCTCCGTTTACCCTCTGGTAATTTAACATAGCTATTGAAAATTGCCATTTATAGTGGCTTTACCCATGAAAAATGGTGATTTTCAATAGCCATGTTAAATTACCAGAGGGTATTTCTTGCTGAATCATCTACTTTCTTTTCTTGACGGCACCTTAGTGCGCTTTAGCTCCGCAATGATCATCCCATCCCGCGATCAGGACGATCCAACAGATTCCCCCAAAAAAATTAGGTACCCCGACAATCCCTGGTATACCCTGCTGAAAAATACCTAAAAATGTTTGCTGCTTGGTGTATCATATATATGGATAGTATATGTATATCATATGGATATATCATATGCTTGGCGTATACCATATGGATACTATCATGGTATATCATGGTATATCTATCCATATCCATTCCCTTCGCTCGCCATTTTGAATTATTTTCATCCAAGGTTCCTCTGGGAACCATCCAGAACCCCCCGAACGGTGGATTCATGGGGCCTGGGGCCCACTTTTTCGGGGGATATTCAAAATCGGAGGGACGAATGGAACAAACAAATCCGGTTGACCCAGTTCATATCGCCGTCATTTTGATTGGTTTGTAATCCCAGCACATTATGATTGAAGTTATTTAATGTTATTTCTATCCCCAGTTGGTACGTATTTTAAAAATACCCCAATATGCAAGATATCCCCATTCAGGATGTTTAAACATAACTAAAATTATCTAAAATTCATTAAACCCAGTAAAATCGGAGAGTTTTTGATGACTGCAACCCTCACTTCACTTCCGAGATGGGAATACCTGGGAGCCTGGGAATACCTGGAACATCAGAAATCCAAGCATCGATTGGCTCCCGGATTTCCAATTCCACGGCATTGGAGCTCGGTTGGAGAAAGGCCAGGAAGTCGCCGATAGTGCCAGGCGCTTCGCCAGTGGCCATGGATGCCGCGTCTTTGGAAAAGGGGAAAAACAATGGAAAAACGGTGGAAAAACGATGGAAAAACGATGGTGAATCAGGAGGGTGCCATTTCTGGCTTTCATGGGGAAATCATGGCTTTCATGGATTGGTTTGAGGGATTTTTGAGTGAAACTCTCGACATGGATGGAATGTGAACACAGAAGGCCCTCATCTTAGAGGGAACTGGATCCTGAAATGCACTAATGATTAATTGTTAACCAACCTTTCAAAAAGGAGACAATCTTCAAGATTTATGAGCATGTCATGGACCATTGTGGACTACCCTCCGGTAATCAAACACGATAATGGAAATCCCCTATTTCAGAGTCCCATTAAAACCTCCATTCACAATGGATTTGTGTTTGCCATGCTGTGCTTCGAGCCTGGCTTTGAGTCAGGCTTGACCCAGCTGCTATGGTGAAGGATGCATCCAACGTGGTCAACCTGTAACCCAATTACGGTTTGGGGATGGTCGGAATCCCAAGCATTTATGAATCTCACTGAATTGGTTTCAATCTTGAGTGTTGCCATATTAATACCATGAATTCTTGCCACTGCCATTTATACTGCCAATCAGTCATTGGGATGGTTTTTCAAGCTCACCACCTGTGCCATGCCTACATTGCCAGACGCCAGCACAAAATGTGGCTCCTAAATGTTGAGGGCCTTGGAACCTTAGATAACCTTAGTCCCATCTTTACCCAATTTTCTTCCCCTTCACAGTTCCCAAACTACTGTAACAACCATTTCATGCCAGGGCCGGTCTGCCCATCGCACCGGTGCACCGAGCAACAAGCAGGGCCATTCCGCAAGGTCCCCGCATCGTGCTGCAATGGTCATGGTTTCTCCAGCGCTTGAGGTCCCTAAAAGCTATCCTATCCAAATACGGGTGTAGAATGCAATTATTTACATTAATATTATATATATATACACATGCATGTTTTATATGTTCCATATTTACACATCCTTAAATACACATGTGCAAACATATATTCTTTAATGTATGTATATATAATTATATATATATAATGCGTGTGCGCGTGCATACTTCGAAAACTGTGGATTCATGGATGTTGCAAACATTTCCAAACCACGGATACACATGAATCCATTCGGCTCTTCATTCCTGCATGGCAATCAATGGCCAAGGTCAGCAACAACCTTGGTGAGACTCGGATCTTCATATGTTGCATGGATGGGAAGTTTGTTTACTCCTGTAGCAGATCCTATATTATTGGAATGATCCCTTATGATTAGAATAGGATTTGTGTAGAATGACTTCGGGTTTGGACTTTCAGTCGCTGCACGAAATGTGCATGTCTGCGGGGACAGCGGTTTCAGCTGATCCTACTTAGCGTGTCAAAACAACACTAAGAGAAGACACTGCAAAAAAAAAAGTTTTCATCTGATTGCTACAGTTTGCTACAGTTTACCCAGTTTTCTGCTGCAGTCCCCATTTTCCTGAAAACCTCTCCATACCGCATTAAGCCACAAGGAGCGTGGGCCCTTTATTGAAACTGGCAGAACGCTCAAGGGTGCAGTTCCCCTAATAGGTTAACCTTAGAATTATGAGTTATATATACCCTCTGGTTATTTAACATAGCCATGGAAAATGGATGAAAATGGCCCATTTATAGATGATTTGCCCTTTAAACCTCCATTTATAAGGGATTTTCCATGGCTATGTTAGTCATAACCAGATGGTATATATATATATATATCATATCCATTTCTATCACAACTTATGGAGGTTATTCATGGTTATTCTACCGCATTTATGGCATGTTATACCCATGTGAATCCATGTTAACTGTATAATTATACATATTAAATCACCCCAACTGCACCCCCAAGTGCTCGTTGAAAGCGGTCATGTCCAGTTGCCAAATATCAAACCTCCCTAACAAGCACGAACTTGGCCTGAAATAATGCCACTTTGGGTTGATTCCCCTTACTAAGAATCAACCCAAATAGATGGAGGATTGGAAAAATTGGTGGAACTACTGCAGGTTACTCACAACATGCATGAAACAGGTCAATTGTCTAGAGCTTGCTTCAGAGTGGTGTTCCACTTAGTGGATACATAACTATGGTTACATTAGTTATACACCATTTGTTTCACTCCAACTACACCCACAGCCTTTGGACTTCCAACGGCTTCAACTTCGACCAATCTGCACCCCCCCGCTGCATCCTCTGGAAGGAGTGACATGGCCCGAGTGGAGCATTCCCAGCTCTTAGAATGTCTGGATGGTTAGCATATTGAGAAAAAATATCTGGTTCCCTGAGGACTAAAAATCCGATCATTCTGAGACTGTGTTTGGAATTGGTGGTTGGGGTCTACATGCGTTCTCAGAGGGTATTTGGAGCACTAGGGCCTTAGGGTTCGTATATTGGAGTTGATGTTCAAAGAATTTCAATGAGATCCGTCTCACATGGTCTTTCGCTGGGCGTAGCCGCCTGGTACCAGTAGGATTGTGATCCCTCTGACCTTGAGCTGGTCCACTGGAACATGTCGGACATGGGAACCCCATGTTTTGAAGGAAAAACATCCACAAAGTGATGAAGTTCCATTTTCTACGTTTGTTTGCCACAAAAGGAACCAGTCTCAGAAAAGCTGCCAACATCCCAGTCATGACACGGGTACCATGTCCAGAGGCATCAGGTCATAAGTTGACTAGGAGGGAAAGTCGAAATGTCAAGAGACAGCATCCAAAGTCATGCGATAAAAACATCAAACAACGGCATGTCCCTTCTGAATGGGCACATGTATCCATGCGATAGTAGGGTTGCCTGCACCAATCAGTCTGAAATCGTACACCATGAATTCGCGGATGACTGATGATCAGGTGCAGTAGCACAAGCAGGTACAGTTTGTATATGCATACACATACTACCCAAGAGACTTATAATTTGGTCATAATTTTGGGCGAATTCTCAATGGTTCCAGGTGTTGTGCTTATTATTGCGGTTTCGTTTTCTTTGGTGTCTCTGCATTGCTCACAACTTCCGACCATGGATGCGTGTGGTTGTGTCCCCACCTTGGTTCAACGTGTATGGCATAAGTCAAACTGTCAAACATGGGACTGAATATCCTTCTACTTCCTGGGGAAAATCCCTCATCTTAGTATCTGATTTCCCGATATGTTCTATGGTTTCCCATTTCAACTTCAGTGGTTAACTGGTGGATTGGCTTGATGGTTTGGAATTGTGGCCATAACCACTTGGTCATCAATCCAAATCACTGGTCACTGGCTGTAGCAACTTCCCAAACTCCCCAGCAAAACAAGTCTAACTGAGTCTAGCCTGTTTGGGGTTACTATCAGCAGAAAAGCAGGAAAAAACAAAACACGGGCGTCGTTTTCGACACCCCTCGCGTGCTCGGTAGCTCTGCAGGAACGCCTTCAGCGATTGAACACACTGGATCAACGAGCGCAAGAACCATGGAAGCTGGGCAAACAAACGAGAATGTTCTAGTTATATACCCTCCGGTAATCAACCATGGCAATTTCCAATTTACCACATACATGGAAGTTTTAATTGGACAATCATCCATAAATATGGAGGATTGTTCATTGCTATGCTTGATTGCCGGAGGGTAAATCATGCTAAAACATGTTCAATCTCCATTGGCTAGTGGGTTCATATCCTCATGGGTCTAAAGTTTAAAGCCATATGTGGGGAGCCACAATAATTTGCAAGATATAAGGCAGGCCATTTTGGGGTGGTTCCCCCTACGAACTTTAATCTCCGATCAATCGATCAGTCGGGGACAGCCAAGGGACAAGCTGAAGGGCACATTGAAGGTCTGACGTCAAACTGGTCTGATCATGAAAATCTATAAGGTGAAGTACATATCCCAACCTAAACCTAGATCTTGTGACCTTTGGAGACCGACCCAAAATCCGCAGCATCTGGTGTTTTCTCCACGCTGGAGAGCGTGTGTCTCACGTGTTCAGCCGTCGCTTCTTCTTTTTCTTTGGCGCGGCTGTTTCCGCTTTTTCCTCATTGCCAGTTGGTTGCCCCGCCCGCGTGACCAAAGGTGAAAACAGTTCAAACATTTCACAGCAACTGTACAGTAATCGATTCGATGATATCTGGGTGTGTCTCAAAATTGCAAAGCATCAACACTTCGGTGTTTTATCATCATGTTACCTGGTAAAACTGCAGTTTTAGGGACTTTGTGGGATCTCCCATGTTGAAAGAAACTCAGATACGGTTGTATCTTTAGCACATCTTTAAATAAACTCTTGAACATCAAAGAGAAGTAGTACAATACAAGCCCCCAAGTGCATTGTCAATTTTGTGTCACGGATAAGTTGTTTGCCGGTCACACATTTTGTGTAAAGCCTTCAATCCTAAAATGTTAGTAGCTTTACATCCATCTACCAATTTACTTCAAGACTTCAAAGATCATCACCTGGGGCCCCGGTCTTCGGGAGCGTCTGCGTCTTGAACCTACCACGAGCTCAAGGACTGGCGATGTGAACTCTGAGGTCATTTAATCACTGGTTTACTGATGAGGCACAAGTCAAGATCCTATAAGGCTTTGAGGCGCCCGAGCCCTAACCCATTAACCTATTGGACCTACATTTACCATCATTTACCCAACAAATCACCCACTTGTGGAGTTAAACGTGCAATACTTCTGGCTCCAGTCTCAAATTTCACCAACCTGAAACGCTAAAAATCGCTGGGTGTTTGCACCAATGTAAAGCACGATTTCTACTGATGAGTCAGTGCGGTTGATTTCACCTCCACGAACGGACCCATTTTGATCAATTGCTTCCCATTATAACTCATGGGACATTTACCAGCCCCACGGATTGTATGGATACCTTTGGATCCCCGTTGAAATTTGGGGGGAGAGGTTATCTCCTCTTGATGCAGGTACCTTCTGGCTGGGTACAACCCCCCAGCACTACAGAAAGCCTGGCCAGGTTCCAAATTAGAAGATACAAAAAGCTTAGCCACAGATCCAATGGCTTCAAAGACCACCAAAAGAGGGTAATCAAAAATGTTGCTGCCGAAGCCGTTTCTTTTCTCCCTGGGCATGACGTCTGTTCCAAAGGGTCTTTTTGTAGCCTATCTTGACAAGAGTTCAAATTTTGGCATATTTTGCCTTTTTTGTTATGTCCGCTGGAAGTCTCTGGAATGGTCCTTGGCAGACTGGTTTGAAACGAGTTGTTCTTAGTCTAAACTAATTATAGATCATATTGGATCTACTTTCCTCGAAAAGTTTGACTTGGGCGGGTTAGTTAGGGGGACCTGGGGGCCAGCATCCTCTTCAACCTCTCTGTTTGAAGTCCATACCTTTAGGGTTTGACTTGGGGACGTGGAGACAGGCAACTTAGAGGACATGGGGAACAGGGCACAGTGTGATGGAACCTGCCTTATGGATACCTTTGGATACCTTTGGTATCTAACCGGGACAGAAAACATGTGGCAATGCGGCGTTTGTTTGTTGCCAGCTTTGATCAAAAAACATTGCTAGACTGCTAGACTTAGATACCTGCTAAAAATGATTTGCAGATAGTCTTACCGTCCTCTATTGACAAAATATATTCTTCTCGTGGCAAACGATGGCCCATGGCCCATAGATTTAACAAACTAAGGCCCAACCTCCAAAGGCGGCGCAGCCGGCTCAATCTTCTTCGTCTTTCCTTGGCGGAAAACACCCCACATTGCCGTGATTTATGGTTAAAACTTCCATCTAAAGGAGATGTTCCATTAACATGTTTGAATACCAGAGGGTATCCTTGAGGGATCTTGAGGGTATCCATGGAGCAACTTCAACTTCAAGAGCTACCACAGAAGCTTCCCATACCGCTGTTGGATGCTTCACGGTCTCAAGGCATTTGAGGTGAGCTCAGCGTGAAAGGTCCTGCCTGCAATCTCATTATACAATATTATATACGCCTAGCCACTTGCCTCTCAATCTACTTCACCAATCAATCAACATTGTCACAACCAATTTATACCAATTTAATTATGTTTTCACCTTCCCCATGCCACCGCGACCGGTCCCCCGCCTTTGCCACTTTTTTTCGTCGCCACGACTTCTTCCAGGGCTTCTGGAGGGTCACTGCGGGGCAAACTGCCCAGAAATCCTCAAAACGACCGCGCTGCGTGGGGCGGTTAATTCAAATTCAGAGCAATGTTTTCTGGGGAGGATACGTATCTAAGATTGTCTAAGTATAGCTATGCAAATGAATGGAAGTGAGATTTTCCATTGCCAATTTGTATTAAAAAGGGGTTGCTTTTCGTATTCTTTAGTGACAATTTGGATTCATTTGGTGAGAATACGTACAGTAAATGCCTGACAGTCTTCCGTTCAAAAACCCCATCAACTCGAGGAGTTGGGATAGACTCAATCTCATAAACATCTCATTCAAAAATATAGCCTATACAATTTACTGTATATTTTCTTTTAGTACATATGGAAAAATCTATACTAAACTCATCTAAAATCCATACTTTGTGGTTTTCAGCCCAGGCATGATACAAGTTGATCTTCTATCTTCAGTTCCTGCCCCAGGTGCCATTGCCCAATGACCACGACTTGATGTCCCAGGCGCTTAGTGAATACGCGTTGTTCTCAAAGATCTTCGACATGCCAGCCTCGGCCGCTGTCTCTGATCCGCTGCGGGGATAAAAACAAAAAGAGACTTTCGGTGAAGATCACGTCTTTGGGAAATGATTTCTGGATGCAAAGAGAATCTATGGTTCAATTCTGGCACGCTTTAATCATTGTACCTAGCTGCATGTACAAAGGAATGCTTTGGGTGAATATATTAATGTACCGGCTTCAGTCAACACGTTTGTTGGTGGAAACAACTTTCAGACATGTTAAATCCGTTGAAGTTTGTTAGACCCCCTTTGCAATAACCTGGGTAAACTATCATTGTTCATCAACTATCAACCTGAAATACTATAGTATACCTGATACTAACCATCATTTCTAGCAACGTCCTGTCGTGACGTCACTAGAAATCCACGTTAAAATGACCCATCGCCCATCGCACACGAGGTGGTGCATCATCTCATTTCATATCTCCCATGGTATACCTCATTATAGTATATAAATTATGGGTACGAGTACCCTATCATACAGCAATTATGGTACCAAAGGTGGGTACAATTATATCTCACATATAAATAAATAAATTAATTAATTAATTATATAGCACAACGAATAGAAATTATGTACCACATATAAAGATATATATATATATACACCCAGCATATCATACAGAAATTCCAATGATCTACCAACCCTTTGGATCCCCGAAAGTGCCCGAAAAGCCATCCACTGCGACCCGCACGTGTCGCTGCGACAGCTCCACCAGCAGCTGCAAACAGAGCGCCGCCACGTCGCTGTTGGCTGTCTCCAGCAGCGACCCCGTACGCGCCGTGGCACGGCCGGTGGTCATCCTGCCGCGTGGAGATTTTTGGGAAAACATGGAGAAAACACAGAGAAAACCTAGGAAAGTTGTTGGGATGTTTAAGATATCGAAGAATTGTGAATATCTGTGAATGGGGAAGATCCGCTGATTTCATCGAAGATGGGAAACCTCCAGATTCCATTACAAGACCATGGGCCGAAATGGATACCAATCTGCTTAGATTGCTGGAGTGCAGCCCTCAAAAGTATGATGCTACGAGCGTCCTGCTGGGATGTTTGGGAGAAATGCAGCCACAAAATCAGGGCAAACATGTCAGATTGCATGTGAAAATCCAAGTCATCTTGGCAAGTGCTGCAGATGCTATAGCAATTGGCCAGCGCAATTCCCCGCACTGACCATCCCCAGAAGTCACAAGGGCTTAGCCAGGAACTCCCCTATAACGTTCTCACTAAGACTTCACAAACTGAAAGTGGTTCAGGATGTTTCAGGGCCTGCAGGTCTTCACCTTGCACATCCCTTACACCCTATATAGATCTATAAAAAAGGGGGGTTCCTAAAATTGGCGACCCGCAAAACCATGGGTTTCAATACTAAAATATCTAAAATGATCTAATGACTTGGATGATTTGGGATGCTCCCATGACTTATAGGACACCTCCTAATATTTACCCAGCTGAGCTTGGCCTCAACCCTTCCAACCGCCCGTCTCGAGCAGCGTCTGGAAGTGCAAATCGATGACCGCAGAGATCCAAAGCACGTGGAACTGGTAGTGAGGACTTCCCGTCTGAGGCTTGAGCCTTAAGGAAGATCGCCATAAACCAAGATCGGTGGCAACATCTAGACATCCTAAAAGCACAGGATGATGATGATGATGATGGTGATGGTGATGACGGTGATGGTGATGGTGATGATGATGATGATGATGATGATGATGATGACTGATGGTGATAATGGTGATGGTGATGGTGATGATGATGATGATGATGATGGTGAATATGATGATGATGATGGTGATGATGATGATGATGATGGTGATGGTGATGATGGTGATAATGGTGATGGTGATGATGGTGATGATGGTGAATATGATGATGATGGTGATGATGGTGATAGTGGTGATAATGATGATGATGATGATGATGGTGAATATGGTGATGATGATGATGATGAATATGATGATGATGGTGATGGTGATGATGGTGATAATGGTGATGGTGATGATGATGATGGTGATAATGGCGATGATGATGATGATGATGATGACGATGGTGAATATGATGATGATGGTTATGATGGTGATAATGGTGATGGTGATGATGATGATGATGATGGTGGTGATGATGATGATGGTGATGAAGGTGATAATGGTGATGATGATGATGATGATGATAATGGTGAATATGATGATGATGGTGATGATGGTGATAATGGTGATGGTGATGATGATGATGTTGGTTATGATTGTGATAATGGTGATGGTGATGGTGATGATGATGATGGTGGTGATGATGATGATGGTGATGATGGTGATAATGGTGATGATGATGATGATGATAATGGTGAATATGATGATGATGGTGATGATGGTGATAATGGTGATGGTGATGATGATGATGTTGATGATGATGGTGAATTTGATGATGATGGTGATGATGGTGATAATGGTGATGGTGATGATGATGATGATGGTGATGATGGTGAATATGATGATGATGGTGATAATGGTGATGATGGTGATGATGATGATGATGATGGTGATAGTGGTGATGATGATGATGATGATGATGACTGATGGTGATAATGGTGATAGTGATGGTGATGATGATGATGATGATGAGGATGATGATGATGATGATGGTGATGATGGTGATCATGGTGATGATGATGATGATGATGATGATGGTGATGATGGTGATAATGGTGATGATGGTGATGATGATGATGATGATGATGATTACTACATCAATGATCATTGCATTAATGATGATGACTACTGTATTATGGATATACCATTGAACCTTCCCGCCGTGCCGAGACACTCCGAGGCCAAAAAAGCGATGAGTGCCGGGAGCAACGGTGAACCAATGGAGGCCACCACGAGCTCAATGGATGACACTGGCACCTACGTGGTCAATGGATTGATTTGATGGGTATGTTCTTATGTTTGTATTGCATATATATATATGGATATCGGTGATATTGAATGATGCTGACCATGATTAGCCACATAGATAGAATATGATAGAATTCAGATTGGTTTTTAAGGATAAAGCTTTACCAGAAACCATGGGTTCTTACCCTCAAATAGATTGGGTTTTCCATGGTTTTCCTTTAAAATGTGTTATATTGTCACATCATTTTTTATCCCGGGAAGTTTCAAAAAGGTCGGCTAATCCTAATTTGGCTGCATTATCCAACAATGTGGAATGTGAGTTTGGGATGGTCACATAGTCTCCCTACTCAACCATCATCTACGGTGACATCGGCTTGTGAGGTACCTCGTTTCTCATTCACTCAAAGGATATGATAGCAGTGCCAATGGCATTGCATAATGACCTGCTGTTTGGTGATAGTAATGGCAGGTTTCTACTAACAGTATGATACTCAATGATGGCCATGATCACATCCCAAATCGCCCAAATCTGCAGTAGCAATGGGTCGAGACACCTGGTGATGAAGAAAAGAACGGAACCCCTGCAGGACAGCTGAAAAATATCCACGCATTTGTTTACCTCTAATGGTCACCGATTTTCTTAGTTACTCATTATTTCTTAACCATTATTCATGTTCTATAGTTTATTCTAGCCAAAATATATCACAAACCAACCATGATAATATAACCAAACAATTGCTTCAATGCCAACCCAACAACATCTCAATCACATACGGTGGATGGAAGAAATCCCGCAACAGTTGATAGGTGGTAAACATCCCATTATTTATTGGGCTTCAACCATCGTTTTGGTGGTGCAGGAATTCGCAATCATCCACAGTAATTATGTCACATATCACATATCTATCAACCCCTGATTTTTGTCGCCTCCTCATAGACTTTCCTGAGCAGGGCGTAGTCGTTGAGCGCCAGGGCCAGAATCATGGCACGCGTCAGGTCTTTGGCCTCCAGTGCCTATGGCGCAATGGCGCATTTGTGGAGTGTTCACTGGATCTGTTGAAAGGAAAATCGACGGGAAACCATGGTTTTCCCAATCAAATATAGGGTGTTTTTTTTCGGTTAGACCATCGAACGAATTGTTCTGTTTCTATCATAGGAGGTTTATCAGCCATTTTAGGTTGATGTATAGTTTACTTACCCTAAAATTGGGGATGGTTTATGGTTTTGCCGCATTGGGTGTATATATACAGTATGTATATATATATAATCTGTGCATATGCAAATATATATATATATATGTATACTGCACACATAGTTACATAGCAAAATTACATGTACATGCACATGCCACACACACAGACACATAAGTTATATATGTATAAGTAATATCATACGTCATAAGTCTACATCCAGCAGCAAATGCCGTCACACCACACACACACACATCTTCCGGCACTGATTGGTCATGTGGGATCATGCTCCCAAGTAAGGCTTGAACACAAAGAGATCCACAAAAAGTAAAGAGAAACATAATGAGTCAATGACATAGAACTTGGAACCCAATATGAACCAGTGTGACTCAGTGTGAACCAATCAGAATTCAGATCTTATATATATATATTTATAAATATATGTAAATATATATATTCATCCACAGGCAGAATGTCCTGCCTTCCATTCCCCGCCGCATTCTCGCCTTGAGCACCGCTGGGCCGGACACGGCTTTGGTCAACATCTGCGGCACGAAGCGCGCGTCGTTGCCGTAGATGCCGGCCGTGGCCATGCTGCCAGCCTGGTGCCAGGCTCTGCAGGCGTTGGATGTTTCACAAAAAGGGTTGCAGAAAACATGGGATGGTCATCCCCAAACCAATGGAGAATACTGTATATATAATTATATATATATATTTGTGTGTGTGTGTGAATTTATGAATTTGAGATGAAAAGTTATGAAGTTATGTAGGAACAAAAAGAGTTGATGCATCCCTATATAGTTAGTTTTTTGGGAGATTGGCCTGCTCACTGCTCACACAGGCAAAATGAATCCTTACCTACATGTTTTTCCTTGTGATAATATGTGCCTCTGACCTATCACCAAAGCGTAGGCGAACTGAGCAAGAATTGCAGTGCATCTGATCTAAGGGGTCGGAAGATCAATTGGTGCCAAGAGGAACTGAACTTAAGTGAACATAGCTGAACGTGCAGCAGACTTCAGTTGGATATTGTTTGCCCTCCAACATCCTCCGGGATCAGAGAAAAGAACATAAGCAATAACCGAACCATGGCCTTGAAATGCCGTGAGCTGACCTATCTTGAACGCCCCGATTGAATCATCCGATTCAAAGGTTTGGGCTTTGCCCCTGCCCCAGCCCATCACCATCTGCACCTGAGAGAAGACAAAGGTCCCATGGGTAGTGGCGACTGCGAACTGCTGCGAATCTGCGCTGAAGGACACGTCCCAAAGGTGGAGCTGTTTGTCCGTGTACGCGTCCTGAACAGCGAAAAGAACAGCATCAATTGGCCAAGCGGTACCCTGCACTTTTTCTTGAGCTGGTTGGTATATATTCATATATATTCCCATTCATGGCAAGAGATTAAAAACAAACAATGGAGAATCCAAATTTGATGGAAACATCTACCCGAAGGCTTCAGTTACTCCAAATATGAGCCATATAGATCTAGACATACCATGGACCATATTTTTGTGGGCAACCCACCTGTTTGGCCGGTAGAATTCATCGTGAATTCCAGTCATCCTGCAGATTTCCCCATTTTTTGTTTTTGTGATCCCCCAAACTCATCAAGAATGACAACGATCGATCCAAAACCAATCATTGAACAAAAACCGAAAAACATCATCCACATATTCCACGAATTTCCACGTCTTCTGCATCCCTTTTTTTCGTGCATTCTCATGGTTTCCCCAGTGGACCCGCCGCCGCGGCTCTCCTTGGCCTCGCCGATGTCCACCCCTGGGAGGCTGCTGGCCTTGCGACGGCGATCCTGGCGAAGGGATGGCCCTTGGGAAAATTCGAAGTGTCGCAATGTACCCTCTGGTAAACCAACAAAAAGCTATTGAACATGGCCCATTTATAGTTGGTTTTCCTATTAGAAATGGTGATTTTCCATAGTCATGTTAGTTTACCACAGGGTAAGTTACTACATGTTAACAGTTCCAAGTTAACATTAAGCTGGTTGGTGGTATACCTACCCCTCTGAAAAATACGAAAGTCAGTTGGGATGCTTATTTCCAATACAGGGAAAAACATGTTCCAAACATGTTCCAAACCACCAATCAGGTTACAAGTTAACATTGAGGGAGTTATAACTTAACTGTTTACCATTGAAAGCGTTAAGGGATGTTTTAATGTAACTGTTTGCAGGAGTTATAACAGTAACCCTATAACTCTCCTAAACTGAAGTTATGTAACGTAAGTTCTAACCCTAACATACCCTAACTATTAGCTGTTAAACTGAAGTTATGGCACATGTAGTTACATACATGAAAACAAAAACAAACTATATAAAACTAACAAATGTGGTAAACCAACTTTCGAGGACATCATTTGGTTTTCCACATATTCTTTAAATGTTTACCCTAGGGTCGCGGTTAAAGCAAAATTCGCAAAGAACCCAAACGACCCCTGATTTTGTACTGGAACTGCTCATTTGGGGGGCCATATGGGTGCTGAGTTGTTTCATATTAGCGGGTTGGGATTACATGGTCAGTGACTAATGGGTAAGATGTTGTATCATGTTACATATACTATAGTAGACATGATAAACGTGAAACTGGCCAGCAGAATTGATTTAAGGGAGAATTTGGAGGAACCCTCCATAATATCCCATAATATCCCATAATATCCCATAATCATGTGGATGGTAATTCTAGACAACTATCAACCCGATTTCTGTTCGAGACCCAAATGATATCTCAAATCCTTGTGTTTCATGTTTAAAACTGTTTGATGGCGTTAAAGTCGCCCAAAAAACTCTCAGAAAACCACCGCTCCCAAGCATCCTATCCCCCAAAAACCACCAAATTTCCGAAGTTCCACTGACTGCCGTGGCTTCCATGGAGTTTCCATATCTACTCCCCGGGCCCCCATCCCCTGTCCCTGTCCGCCCTGTCCCCCTGTCCGGTCCTGCGATCTGGCCACGTCCACATCGTCCGCCTCACTGTCGGACAGGTCGTACTGCTGCCATGCCACCCCCGCCTCGGTCATATTTTTGCCTCGGTGACGTCGACCATCCGACCATCCGACCGGACCAGGTGACCCAGGTGACCCAGGTGACGGCCCGGTGATGTTTCTTGGTTTTTCTTGGGCCCATGGGTGTAAAAAGGGTCTATAAAGTTTATACAGCCCACATGAAGATATAGTAAGATATATGGAGTAGTTCGTTATATCATGTTATATCAAGTTATATCTACGTATACTATGATTATAATTGAATGGTTATTACTGGAGCTATGTTTAGAAACTTGGCGATTCCGAACTGGGGCGCCACCTATACCCATGGTACACGGCTAGTGGATCCAACTGGCTTTGGTACCCTGAAAATTTAGGGGGAAAGAACAACGTTGGTTTGTTAAACCATGTTAAACATCAATTTCCCTATGAAACAAAAAGGCAAACATGGAGGGACACTAACATCACTAACCGTTTGAAGATACACCCAAGTCCCTTCTCAGAGGACTCGGGCCCATGGAGAAATCTATAGTAACCTGAATAGTCAGAAAATCAAAATCCCTCCACAAAAGTGGTAGGAAAAATAGGATGAGCAACCATGGTCAGTACAACGCGGCCGTTGAGATGGATTACCCAAGCAAAGGGGCTGAGGGACAGGTCTCAGAAGGTGCTTGGAGTGGGAGAAAGCTTGCTGGTGTCACACACACACACAAAAGAGTTCAATGTCAATGGGCTAACACCAACAAAAGCATACAAAAGCATTCTTTCCAACCAAGTTTCTGTTCAGAAAGGACTGAGTCCCACTGAGACTACGATTCGTGGTGACAGCCACACGCCCCGTCAGTGCAAAGGCCGTCGTATCCTGAGAAAACCGCCCAGTGGGAAGGGTTCACAGCTGATATCTTGGTTCAAATGGCCACATAGATGTTTATGGTCCATTTATGGTGCATAAATCGGAAGTTGATGGGGTTCATAAACCACAACTACTTGGCAGTAATGTTGAGTCCTGATTAGTACCTAGGGTCGCTATTGTGGCAAATTTTTTCCAAATTATTCTGAAACTCATGTATTGTTTGGAGGGTTCGCTTTTGTGGCAAAACAAAATTGGGAGAGCCC
>Ga0126342_10008593_pt1 | contig 18309 bp, 17 predicted proteins | sample Cyp1metagenome_FD_92528 | JGI IMG/M metagenome (GOLD analysis project Ga0126342, IMG submission 92528) | Coral microbial communities from Lord Howe Island, Old Settlement Bay, Australia - Cyphastrea 1 metagenome | ecosystem: Host-associated > Invertebrates > Cnidaria > Coral ... | reverse complement strand
TGAAGAAAGGTTTCCTTACCATCTGAAGCAGGCATGAAATGGCATGAACACAAACAAGTTCAAAACGGGCTACCAAGGAGCTGCAATCTGGTCAACTCTGATCATTTGAGGCCACGCATCTCAAAACCCAAGCCAAAACAAGCCAAGCATAAACAAGCTATTTGTGCCCTCAGGGCAAGAAAGAGGTGATGTAGTGAAATCATGTCAGAGACGAGTCTCCAAAAGAGCACACATGAAACACATTAAAGACATGCATTAAAAAAAACTGATTTAGTTTGGAACCAGAATCCAATGTCCAATGCTTCGTTATCTTTGGCCTGAAATTGTCTGTGGCACTTGACAGGCAAAGAAGGTGCCCAGTGTAAAAAATGGTTTCAACAACTGCAAAAAAAATAACTGATTATGACGGCCTGATAATAAACATGAAGTTTGCATAGGTTTCCCGTCCAAACACTGGTTCGACATCCTTCAATGGCCGTGCCAAGCTCCGTTCCAAGACATTATCCGCAGCACTGATAATCCCCGTGTGGTGCCAGGGAGAGAGGTGAGCCCCTTAAAAAAATGTAGGGGCCAAAGGGAAAAAACACTAAATAAAATGATGGGGGCAAAAGGTAAGATGGGAAAATACCAGCTATACATACTTAGAAAAAACTGGGGTTAGGCCCCTCCCAAATGGCAAATGTTGGAGGTTGGGCCCGGCCCTGTTTTTTTTTCCTTTGTCAATCTTGTTATCCTCCAACATCTTCCGACATCTGCAAAACAAATATTTTGTTTTGTACTCATTGCTGGATGATCTGGATGATCTTGTCTGTACATTGGATTTTTTCCAAACTGCCAGGGCCCACAAATTAAAGACACATATTCTTCAGACATGTTCGACGAAACATATTCTTGCTGCGAGTACTGGGAAACTAGGCTGCAAAAGTGAATGCCGAGAACCACCCTGGATCACAAGCCCCAGCAGGCAACTAATTTGCACGCTCCTTAGACACTGGTATGGTCATTGCAATGTTGACCCTTGGGCATCTTCATTCTATTGTGGGAATTTGTGGGAGAATTCTTGACAATTTGCCTGATTAGGATTGATTAGGTCACTAGGTTCCTTTGTTTGAGGATTTGTTTGATACTTTTGTGAGCCTCAGTTTCATGGCGTTTTGATAGCATTTTTTTGGGCCATGCACTCCTGCTAGAATCAAATGAGATCGACAGCAATTGTTGTTTCAAAAAACGCAAAATGTTCACAGCGGTGCATCTCTGTTATCATACTATCTCTGTCAGTTATGTTTTATGGGTTAGGGCCCTAAAAGAAAAATGACCCAAAAAACGTAATGATGGTGTCTGATGCCATTTCATTTCAAGGGTCTGCGCACATATATATATATAATATTTAAGGGGCTCCAGCCCCCCCATCTATTTGGGCACACCAGTGGAGGATACTAATAGATCTGATAGATTCAGAAAACAATGAGAGGTCTGAATGTGGAGGGTTGAAGTGTAGCTTGTGATTCTTCATCATAATCATTTCTATTTTTCTCATGGGTTCCATGTTTTCCCGCCTTATTTAGGTCATGTTATTTTTTTCTACAAGTATACAAAGGCGCAACCACGCGCAACCTATGCATTTGTGAAATGCTGTACGTGTAGGCACAAGATGGCACAGGTACCTCACAAGTCTCAAACTTATAAGAGCGTCTTTTGCATCACTTTTCCATACTTTTCCTGTGTGAACAGTTCCATACCCTCCCACCATCCAACAATAACGAACCTTCTGCACCATGCTGCACCTTGTTCGACAGCTTTTCTCCAGCTTCAGCCTTCTTGAGAATGGCCTCAGCCGTCACTACAAAATTATTAGCTGCAGCTTCCCGTTGTCCTTGCTCTGCACAATGCTTGCACTGACTTGCACCCCCCCAGCAACTACGCAACTACACGCAGCTCCTCCAATTCGTCGGCTTTTGATGGTGCTTCCTGTTGAAGGCAGCAGAAGAACCGACTCAATCCGAGTGCCAATCCAAAAAAGAATCAAATCCATTCAAATCCGTCAAACACAGCAGGAGCTCACCGGACTGGGTATCTGAATGCTTATGGCCTTCACTTTGAGACCATATGTTTCTTGATAGCTTTTTCAGTGAATGGGGCTTCAAGACTGCGCAAACTATTCTGCATCAGGATGGTTGCCAGATCTTGAAATCTCCTTTTGCTCCGGAAGAGAATACTTTTACAAAAGAGCTCAGATAACAACGTCTGTTAGCAAAAACATGTCCAAACCTGCCACTGCTTGCTGTGATACACGGAGTTCTTAGCAATTTATCGTTATTCATCTCTAGATATCCCTTCCAGTGAACTATTCCCTGGTTGGCCATGCAACCAATGGAAGAATTCCAAGGTGCAACTTTTTGATTCCAAATGTGTTGAAACGCTTTTGATCTCGAAGTGAATTTAATTTGCACCTTGGTTTGCCCTCTACTGTAAGTAAGAAGTTGGGAAACAGTGCCCTTGCTTGTCATTGAACTACGTTTCAATATGTTTTGTGGTACAGGTACAGCAACTCCAAGACTTTCCAGTTTTCCGCTTTGAAGCCAGGCAGCCGGGACCGAGGGGTAACGGGTAACATGTACTGGCCGATACGGCCGACTAGGGCTGGCTGCATCCACAAACCCCTCTCACAGCGCATGATAGGGTTGGTCCCAACACCCCAGCACCATAGGGGAAATGGTGTAAATTACAAGGTAAAATCATCATATCCCCCTGCCAATCCTTCAACAATAGTAGGTTGAGCAACCCCGGTAGATCTGCCCAAATTGTCTCCAAACTCCATGTATTCCTTTCGCTCTGGTTTGCTCTTAGCTTGGCCCCATTCAACACTTTTCCCGACAATTAGTGCATTGGTGTGTTCTTCTGCTTTTTGCGCATCTGTTTTTGATACAGTAGGTGATCTTTTTTCCCACCTGCCAAATGAGGGTCTCTAGATTTTAACAAGACATCCTGGACAAACGAACCAACGAACCGACGAACCCAGCCAGCTCCCAGCCGCGCGGAAGCATGATTGCCAGCTTCATTGGTATCCTCACGTGTACGACCGCTCTATGGCGAGCTCAGCAGCGCTCTAGGCCCACCGGGGCCCACCGGACCCGAAACAAGGTCAACCACACACACCTTCAAGGAGAAGCCCAAATAAAAATAAAATGTCGAAACAAACGGCAGAATAAATAAATAGAATGTCAGAGAGAACGTCAAACGGGATTCTTTTGAATGTCAAAACAAATAGCTGCAGCTGTGCAGAATCCCAACGGTGTGGATCATTTAAAGTCATTTGCCAACATTTGTCAACCAGTTCTTTTATCCTCCTAAGAGGTGGGAAAGGATTGTTTCTGATATCCCACCTATGGCATGGATTCACCACCTGACAAGAATCTAAAAGATCTAGAAGATGCTACAGTATTGTCAGTATTTCTCCGGTCATAGTCAAACCATCTTGGATCCAGAAAATCTTCTTGAGATCTTCCAAGCCTTGGCCGTGCTGCTACTCGACTTGCCAGCTCTCCTGCGCAGCGAAAGGCGAAAGGTAGCAGGTGCAGTGTCTGTGACGCAAGCTCTGCTCGCATGGGTTCCTTGCAGCAGCTTCCTGTCGCTCCCTCAGCTCAAGACGTTTCGTTTCCAAGACATAAGACAAATTGAAATATAGAAATGAATAGAAATTACACAAAAAGAACCGGGAACAAATATCACATGCATTGGATATACAGTATCTAAGTTGTGAACTTTTCGCGCATTTCTTCTTCTGACAGCTGCTCCTTGCAACAACGCGGAATGCAATATCCGGTCTATTGACACCAGCAAAAGTTGAATAGCCTCGCCGAACACATCGGCATGGAAGTCTGGCACAACCTGAGTGAGACACTGGAATGGTTATCTCAGTAAACGCCAAGAACAAGCATGAAGCATCATGAAGCACAACCAGAGCGTCAAGTATCTTCTGACCCTGTGAAACTCTCTCATCGCACTTGCTCTTGCACAAAGAACGTCATCAAACCCAAAAACACATCTTCCATGCTCAATGGGACTCATGAGCAAAGGAGAAATCAATTGACACCAACCATTTACTTCAGAAATCTTTGCAAGCCCAGGAGTTCGAGCGACAAGGGTTGAAGACACCATAAGCGTTCCCAACAGGAGGGGTTTGGACGTCAAGAGAGATTATGTCCACACAGGAGCACGCTGGGCCCTGCTAGGCTGCTAGGGCACTGAGACTGTGCCACGGCAGATCAACACAGCAATACCTTCATATTCTGTCTGCATATGTCTGCATGCAGCTTCTTGGTCTTGAGTCTCTCAAGTCGGCCCTGCCATTTAGGTCACCAACGCAATGCAGCCAGACCATGCAATAACGTAAACTAGCACAGTACCAGTACCATACGACATCATGCAACATGTACCAAGGATAGCGATCGAGACTTGAGAGCACATCACAGCATACCGTTGCATACCGTTGCATCCTAAGCTCAGTGCAAATACCAGGCAAGTCTCAAGACCTGCAGGTGGTAGGGCTGGGGCAAGCTAAGGCATTCCAGGCAGGGTTTTGCGGCCAATGCCGGATGCCTTCAAAAATCATGTTTACTGTATATATAATATGTATATATATATATATATAATATATTATAATATGTTTTTGTTCCTTCATCTTTGCTTCAAATCAATTCGGCACTAGGAAACATTGTCGTCAAGAGATGTCAAAAGGGCATATTTTTACAGGCTCATACATGCTAACAAAGAGTGTCTATGTAAAGACGTTTAAAGTTTTTTCAAATATGTTTTGGAAAAAACATGCTTATCATCTAAATATGTTTAGCTGCAAACCCAAGTTGGGCACCTGCTGGTGGTCTTGGCACCTCTATGTGCCTGTTGTCCGGGTCTTTGTAGACCTGCGATCCCAAAATAGATATCCCAGGCCCAGGCTGTTTTGGGGGAAGACTACTAGAAAATGAACTCCGGGACTCTGCAGACTCTGAATGATTTCGAACCTTCTTTTTAACTTCGTGAATTTGAGCTATGCTCTCTGCAAATTCTGGCCTCAGCGGGAAGACGCTGCGAAACACAGTCGGTTTGTGAAGGTTTGTGAACAAGTTTGTTCTGGCTGAATCTGGGCGCAGCAATCTTAGCACCAATATGTCATCGAATGCAGTTTCGACCAGAATGACTTTCAGCATGCAAACAAAGCTGTGGACAGGAATCCATAGTTGATCGAAGGATTGATGCTTCAAATTCGGCAAGTCCAAGAACATCTGAGTACCGTCTACATTTCAGAGACTAAAGTGACTAAACATCAACGTGAAAACGTGTTGATAGAAAACGCACAGCAATTCTTCTAATCCCTGGGAGCCAAGATCTGAACAGACTCGAGGAGGGGAAACAAAAGTCAGAAGGACGTGAAATGGGAGATGCCGCGATGCCGTAATAGAAAGCATTTACAATATTTTTACAAACTTGGTGAATGGGATCAAATAAGTATCTCAATTCTGAATTAAATGGATCCACCATTGTGCCAAGCTTTTTTTCTGCGTAGAATATATAATCTGTTCGAATCTATTTGGAATGTCCATCCCAAAGTATCAGACAGAAAAACCAATCACAACCTTGACATCCCTCAAGAGCCAGTCTGCAAAATCAGTTGACTTCTTCACTTTCATACCTTCAACGTTCTAGTCGTTGATGTGAAACAAAGTCACAAGCGAATAACCAACCCATGAGCCCCTCAGAGGGCAAACCAAAGGCTTTTTGAGTTTTCTACTTTTACTGCCTCTGTGAGGCTGCTGGGCGGCAGTGGCATGGACGTGCAATGCGTGCAGTGCACGCAGTGCGTGCAGCTCGCTAGCCCATGGAATGCAAAGGATGTTGCAAATGACCAGAACCAAACAGAAGTGTCCTATGCTCCGACAAGTATCTGGGACGGTGTTCTACAATGATTAACAGGAGATGGAAGGAATGTATAAGTTTAAGCAACCGAGACTTCAAAAAAGGCCTTGTGATCAATGCTGCACAGGTGCGGCCGGCAGTCCGTATCCGTCTGAACAGAAATGCAAACAGCACACTGTGTCGAACTCTCTCAAACGGTTGACGCAATATCTTGCAAAGTGTGCACATTCTTTGTGAAGTCTGAAGTGCGCATCAAGCCTTCCAAGTCCGCAGAAACGGGTCATCCTGGTCAAGGAAAGTCGCACAGGCCACGACCATTGTGAAAGATAGGGTTGGATCCAAAACAAAGCATTCAGTGACAGCATGTGACAATCAAAGCCATTCAAGTGGCATCTAGCAGCATCCAGATTATCCATGGGGAGCGATGCCGTGACATGCTATTAGGCTGTGCCATGCTCTGCCTCATTTGGAGACTTGCTGAGCGCAACGTACACAGTGGCCGGCCGGATGAGCGTAAGCTTAACGCCTTGCTCCTGACGAAGCAAAAAATGCAGGCCGACAAGCTGGCCAGTGTCCCGGTCCCAAAAAGACACAACCGATACAAATCTAATAGGGTAACAAAAAACACATAATGATAATAATGTAACAAGTAACAACCATTGCTTCCCATGACTTTCCGATGTCCTCCTTTGGACCTCTAATGTAGATGAAGCCCTTGAAAGCCTGTCTTGTGCCAACTTGAACTATGGCAATCGTTGGAGTCAAACAACCTGAACGAGCCTTCATGTCACCCAAGGACTCGAACTGTACATCCTTGTTGGTGAAAAGCTTGTCGCCCACGACTGTACGCGAAGACACCCTTGGTGGCTTGACTTGTCTTGCTGATGTCAGGGAAAGCGCTGGCCCCTTGTACAAAGTTGAACAAAGCTGAGAGCCAGTCTGGCATCGCGAGCCTCCTTGCGCGTTTGCTGTTTTAACAGTGTCCTTCATGATTTCCATCACTTTGATCTTGTCCTGAGACACAGAGACTCGACTCAAATTCAATGCAGTCAAAAATCGTTCCATATTCCTGTTGGCTGATTGTTGTGTTTGTACATCCCAAAGTGTTGCCACTAGGGCCACCACCATGAAGTTTCCCAACCCTGTGCCATCCTGGCTGGTGTTGAAATTCAGCCTATTAAGCTTTGTCAAAACAAATACACAGCGATTCGTTCATACATGCAAAGCACAAACAGTGACAGGGCTCCCACATGGGATCGCGATAAAAAGCTGTGCGTCAGTGCAGTTTGGGCAGTCAATTTTGCAGGCTTTGCGTCAATCTGATACGTGTCGACCTCTTCTTCCTGTGCCTCCTGTTCCTCGAAACACGCGAAGCAAAACTGATGCATCATGCGCGCCGTGCACCCCGCGCATCTCATGGCATCCCATGGCACTGCATGGCACTGCATGGCACTGCATGCACCATCAAAGCTGGAAGTTCTAGGGCCGGCGCTCTTCTAGCAGCCTTCATGGCCTTTGCTTTTTTCTCGGCTTCTTTCCTACAGGCAGGTTCCAAATGATCCCAAGCTCACACCAAAAGGCTGTGCTACCCCTGCAGCCAAGTTCCGTTCTCACAGCCAAACAGGCCACAGTGCTTGCGTCAAGTGAACCAAGGATTCAACATTCTTTAGCATTTTTAAAGCATTCTTTAGCTAGAGTAATTGAAGGTCATGAGTCCGGTCATGAGGACCTGTGGCCACCCTTAAACTCTCTTCGCAACCTCAAGAGCACTCTGCATTGATCCCTTTGTATGGGCAATTTCTGTTTGGTCTGGTTCAATCTGGCGGTTCTTGCGCCGCTATTGTTTTCAAGACACCCCCATATCATCCTGCATTATCCCATATCATCCTATATCATCCTATATTTATTGACGTTAGCTGTACCCAGATTCGAATTCTAAGATATTTCAAATGGATTTCCTTGACCAAAAACCTTTCCGCAGTATCCATTGGGAAAGCAGAGTCTGGGATACTCTGCTCAAACTTTGCTCTGGGGGCATTGGCCCAACATGAAGCACAGCCTGACTTCTTCTTTCTTCTCCTGCTTGAGTCGGAGAAGCTGAACAAGCATCTATACACCGTCCATCGGAGCAGCAAGTCTTGCAATTAACACAATTAACATTCAAATCTGAAATGTATGGAGAAACGGTAGCCTCCTTCTTTTTCTTCAACTGCTGGTCGATGACGTCGCTCACTTGTATTAAGTTTTTGGTCTCTGCATCCTGTCGGACAAGATGCTCGCACTGGTGCTCGTGATAAAGAGTAAAAAAGCACCGCAAGGATCCGCAAGGGGTATAACACAAACCGACCTTTTTTGTTTCCTTCTCCTTTGCAAGTTCTTTCTCTCTTTTGTCTTGGGGAGCCTCTACAAGAACGCAGTCCGCGGAGTTTTCTTGGTGAAAATTGGACCCTGGCTTTCGCACAAAAACGTGCCAAAAGCATGTGGTTCTGGGCGTTCTGGCGTGCCTTGGGACCTCCGTATTGGTTGGAAGCGGTATCGGGTGCTGTTGAAGACCACAGGTCCAACCCTCCGCCTTCCTTCTTTTCCTGCCATATTGCAACTCTACAGTGGTTGAACCATTTTGACCGGCCGAAACTTCCCAAATAAAACTTCGAATAGTCACGTGCCTTTTTCTCTTTCTTTTCTTTCTTTTCATCTTTGTCCTTCTTTTCTTTCTTTTCCTTTTCGTCCTTCTCCTTTTTCTCCTTCTTCTCCTTCTTTTCTTTTTCCATCCCGGCGAGCAGGGGAACTCTTCGAAATGACAACGAGAGCAGAATGCAAGCTGAATTAGGCCAAACACATCCGACACCTTTTCGGCTCTGTGAATGGAGCTATCTACCTCTCAATGGGAACTTTCAATGGATAACATTGACACTATATACAATTTTTGATACGCTTCTTGCGGAGAAGCACTGCATAGCTGGATGAGGAATCGTGCTGGGTGAGTCTTTGGCAGCAAAATACTGCTGCGGCCACAAATCAAGAAGCTTCAAGCGCAGAACGATCATGAACAAACAGAAGCATCAAAATACATCATGCAATCTCTGCCATTCACATTCATTGGCTTTCAGTCTCAAAAGGAAAGGACTGGTAGAACAACTGACCAACGCACCACACCCCTGAAAACCAAGCAGCAAATGATCAAAAATGTTGCCAAAATACAATGCACTGGCTCTGGACCACTTTCTGGCACTGATGCTTTCTCAAGGTAGAACAGAATACTATGGCAAAGTTTCGCCAGTACGCCTGGTTTTCAAGCATACTTCACTGTCCACCAATGATCTATGTTTGCAGTGGCATAAGACAGGTTGAAAACCAGCGAGCCACCCCAATTGAACTGTCAGAAGTTTTCAACTCAGCTCGTGGTCCCTGCAAATACCAGCTTGGCCAACTTGAACAAATGTGAGACCCTATGTCCAGTCAGCTCCGCTCAGCCCTTCGCCTTTGTCACACCGATACAGTAGGTGCTGCATTGTGCAACTCTGTAGCCATGTCTGGCAACCATGCTGCCTCCCCGCTGCTCGAGTTTATTCTGTCTCTCCTATGCCATTTGATCGGATTTTGATACTCTGTTCTTCTATATCGTGATTGGTGTGCAAGCGCCAGAATGAATTTGAGTGGAATGTTGGCCGCAATGCATGATCTCTGGCTCGGGACATGAAGATCACAATAAGGCAGCCTGACAATTTTGACACCTAAGGTGCTGACCCGAGAGCCATTCACAAGGTTCTGGCTCCTCAGAAAGAAGTTGCAAGTAGATCTGCAATTCTGGGTGTGGGAACCAGAAAATAAAGCAATAATGCATCATTCTAAACAGCAATCCAGCCGTCAGGAACCAACGCAAAGCAGTACATCTAGCTAGAGCTCTAGCACCAAGTACGCGGAAGCTGTCATGGATGGCTCTCATGTTGAGAGTATCAGATCGCTCATACTGCAATTCATATTATGAAATTTATAAATATCTACAAGTCATTTTTCGGTACACCTCCATATGCGTCAGCTGAAACCCTCTGTCACCCAACCCACAGAAGTGGAGCCAATAGCAATGCCTACAATGGCCTACAATACATGTCATAAATTGCGACAAAGCAACCAATTGTTCAGTGGAAGAACACATATTTCACTTGTAAAGGTTGTGCTTAGGATTGCATAATTGCAGGAGGGCTGAAGGAAGAGCAACCAAAACAGCAGCCTCACATCTACAGAATCTGCAGCACGAAAAGCGCTAGAAACAAGTGGCAAAAATGAAGACAAAAGCATGTTCCTCTTCCTCCTGGGCAGATACTGGGCCGCTACCCCACATGCACCAGCTGAGCTATTTGTCACGGAAACCGCAAAAGCGGCATTCTTGGAGTCGTGGAGTAACGGTTGTTTGATGTTGTTTCCTTATTTCATTAGCATCCTGCCTTGCCTTCTTTTCTTGCCTTCATCTCCCTTCCCTGCTTGCTTGCCTGGTTGCTTCGATCCTTTGTTCCTTGTTTCCTTCCTTACTTCCTGTTTCTTTTTCCTATTTTTCTCGGCATCGGAATATCGAGCAACTCACCTTTCGCTGTGAAAAGTTGTGCCCAAAAAACTGCAGAGGCACACAAAGTCCCTGATGGTCCATGGATGTTTGCGCCAAAAATCAACGCAGCAAATACTTCCTACAGTGCTGCCCTACAGCAGGGCGTGAATTCAAAAAAGATAACGCCCTGCACTGAAGCCCCAAAAATCTTTAGACGCCGCAAAGATGTAGTCCTTTCCCCCTAATATTAAACACCCCCAAGAAACTATGGTATAATAGGGGGATTTACACATAATCCCTTCCCCCTAATACTAACCCCCCCAACATAATAAACACCCCAGGTAGTTTTTATTATTAGGGGTGTATTTATTATTAGGGAACCAAAGCGGACTCTAATAAGCAATTTGTTTCGATTTCAAAATAAATTAATTTTCCTTATAAATTTTCCTTATATAAAGCAATTAAAATATTGCCAAAAATTGGTTTTCGAAGCGGCCCCTAATAATAAATTGAAACCCTTAATAAAGAACAACTATGTTTTTTGATTTCAAAATCAATTAAATTTCCTTATAGAACGCAATTTAAATATTGCCAAAAATGGGTTTTCGAAGCGGGCCCTACTAATCAATTAAAAGCCCTAATATAAATAACTAAAAATTTCGGACGGACCTAATAATAAACACCCCGGGGTTAACTAGTTTTTATTATTAGGGGGCGAAACCCACAAATGGTAGCTATATGTTTAAATTGTTTTCTAAAGGGGATCAATTAAAAATCAAATTGGCCAACCTGACATTTTCCAAAATTAGAGATGGACCCTAGTTTTTACTATTTGGGGGAGGTTTAGTAATAGGGGGAAAGGATTATTTGATCATATTTGGGTTCGTTTGGGGGGTGTTATCTCTGTACAGGAGAGCAGGACGTGGTGAGAGTGCACTTTTTCGTTGTTTCTTCAAAACTGTAATCACTTGCTAAAGCTTAAGCTACAAATGAAGACGTTCATGTCCACCAGAGAGTATGTATTGCTTGAAGAAGTGTCCAGGTGTTCACTCTACCTTAGATAAATGCTACAGTGTCCCTTTAACAAAACGCAATTTCTACAGAATATGCTAGATGTCTTCAAAATAATTACAACATCCCGATAGCTGCCAACATATGCAGTATTCAAAACAGAAATGCACCATACCCTTCTTAACAAATGTAACCTTCCTTTGGGGCAATGCAGTGTGTTCTTGCAGGAAGAATATCCCTACACAATATGAAGGATTCCTTTAAAAGATACATCATGCCCTTTGAAGGAGTGTAGTGTGCATTTCCAAATGTCTAACCTTCCTTTCTCATGAGCAGTATCCGTTTCAGAAAAGCCAATATTTCTGCATAGTATACAGTATTATTGGCATAGAGTCTCCCTCTCAAAAGTGCAATATATTTGAACATGTGAGCATCATTAAAGAATGTTCTTTCGCTTCTTACAACAGAACATGGTTCTGTCTGGCAACACAATCTTCCTATGAAGAAGCAGCATTCTTAAAAAACGATTACTTTTGTTTGACACATGTATTCCCCTTGATCAGCCCAGCCTTCACTTACTCTGGTTTAAAGAGACAACTCTCACTTAAAGAATGTTTTCAATTTATTCAACAATAATGTTGTATTTTAATCAACTATCTCACTCATATCAAGGGGAGGTTGCACAAAATCAAACAACATGTTCTTCAAGGACGACTGTACTCTTCACAAGAATGCTGCATGCATACAACATACTATATATATATACATGTTCAAACACTGTTTCATTGTCTTAGGATTTAAAGCGCCTACATCAAAGGGCATTATTTTCAAAATATGTTTCTTCGTCTTGGAATAATATCAGATTTATGCATTCAGAGAAATGATGTATATAGACTTTTGAAAGACATATATTACATGCTTACATATACCCTATTTTCATTGTTAAAAACACCACATATTGTGAAAAGGGCATTGCATGTGCAAGAGGTTCATTTTTGACATAGAAGTACACATGTCATAGCTGTACAATTTGAGAAGAAATGTGCATGTTGAAGGGAGCACTCATTTCAAAGAGATGCATCACTCCTGTCAAGGGAACCGTTTAAAGTGTTTGAACATGTGCTGACTAAAGGGTTTGACTCAACAATGTCAATACCAAAATCAGTCCTACAAACTCATTGGCTGCATATGTTTTTGCATAGTCTTCTGGCATGTGTTGAACAAATAAATCAAAGACAGAATTGCCTAATCCATGTGCCAAAGCCCTAAGCTTCCCCCAATGATACCTGCATTTGTCCAAAGTTTTTAGAATGTTTTCTAGCGAAACTTCAGACCCAAAGCAAACAAAAAGCAACCAAAAACAAGTTTGCAACCCTAAACTGGGAGAAGTGGCAAAGAGTTAGGTCCTGCCCCTTGTGTTGTTTTGCCAGCCCTTCAAATAAACAACGAACCAAAAAATAATCAAGAAACCCAAAAAAACAACAAACAAAAACAAAAAAATAAACCAAAAAAACAGAAAACAAAAACCTGATAGGATCCAACTCTCCGGTGTGCAATCTTGTTCTTTTTGGTTTGTTGATGTTTGTTGTCTTTCTTTGGTTTCTTGGTCTCATGTTTTTTGGTTTCTTGGAGGAAAGAAACTGCAAAGTGAGAGTGCAAAAGCAAACCCATTGTAGGTGTACAAAACACACAAACAAACGCACTCTCAGGCTGTCACTTGTGATAACATTGGGGGGATGGGATTGAACTACAGCTCTGGCTACCAGCAGCAATGCGACCTATTTTGTTTGGGGACCCCACATGAGTGCAAGTGACCAGCATTTGCGATAGTGCTCCATGATGACATGACATGAGATGGCACACTTTTCGTAACTCACAGTGACTCGACGCCCGAGGTTGCATGTCCTCTATCAGCTTCAGCGGCGTAACTGATTGGGAGCTTCTTGGGGTGACCTGGCTTCCAGCTGGGTGTACGGGAAAATGGCAATATGAAAGGAATGACAAAATGACAAGAATAAGATGACAAGAAAATGACAAGATGCGGTCTCACTCTTTCATCTTCTTTCGCCTTCTAGTTGTATGATGTTGTATGATGTTGTATGTATGTGTAATACAGAAAGAAGTAGTGTACACCACCTATCACCTATCCATGATCCTCAAGGACCGCAAAGAAACGACATTCTCAAGGTGCTCAAAGCAACTTGGACAATCAACACAGGCCAACATCGCGCGAGATCCAGAAATGAACTCTTGCAGCCTGGGAACTCGATCCAATGTTACAAAGAAGGGGCCACAAGTGAGCAGGACAAGACCAATAATTCAAGATAATTCACGTATGTTCAAGTCCAAAACCTTGAGACTAGGACATTGTAGGACTATGATTTTAGCAGAAATCTAAAGCAGAATTAATTCACTGTTTCATTCATACTTGACTTGCAGTCAGCAGGTGCCCATCTATCTTTAGGATTCGCAAGAAAACATCTCAAACAATTTCATCTCACCAACTCTTGCACGTGCCAAATTCTATATCAATAAAACTCGGATCCACCTGGATTGCTTTTACCTAAGGCTTAAGAGATTCTCCTTCACCCAGATCACACATATCACGTACATAAACACACGGAAACAAAAAACAAGAACTTATTCGTATCTCACAGGCAGGCAACTTCTTTGTAACAGGGTCAGGGCGGGGGAATAATCCCAGAACCTTCATTCTGAGACTAAAATCAAAATAAACAATCACAGTCTAAACATTATGTTTGACTTCATTGAGCGCATCTTGTTTCACTGAATCTTGTCATAAAAATGCATTTACAACAAAATATAAGAGCCTGAATCTAGCCTTATTGACTTCATTCCCTTCTTCCCCATTTTCTGTATTTCAGCCAAATCATATTTCAGAAGATAATCTGTAACTTGTTCATGATATAGTACTATACATTTCATATCTTTATAATTCTTTAATATTCTTTCTATGTCTTTAAATAGTTCGGAGCCAAAAACTTGAAAGAAGAAATGACATACTATTGGTCAGATGAACGTTGACAATCTATGGTTTGATTTATGCTGAACCTGTGTAGCATTTGGTTTGTTAAATATTGGTCGATCAATCAAACACATTGGTCGAACGCAATGGGGGATTGGCAAAAAAGTGATTGGGGCTTGGTCACAAGGTCACAAGTAATGGGGAATTGGTTCGAAAGCCGAGGCGAATTGGTGAACTTGAGTGGAGGGTTGGTCAAAAAGTTACGGGGGATTGGTCTGTCTCTCGTGGAAAAAGCAGAGAATTTTTGGGATTATGGAGACTGGTAGAATTAACAGCCAGTGCAAGAGGGGCAAACAAATGATTCGAAGAGGCAGGGAGGAAAGAGAACTGAACAAGGCTGAGCAGTCAAAAGGAAACAGAAAAGATCAAGATGAAAAGATTATGCTGATTAAAATGAATTAGGCTAAATGATGTTCAGGCCCAAATTTTTTTGTACGTGTCTTTTTTGACAAGATTTAGTGAAGAAAGAGTCGCTCAATGAAGTCAAAATGTAATGTTTAGCCTTTTCTATTTTGATTTTAGTCTTAGAATGAAGGTTTTAGGTATTTCTTGGGGGGCGCTAGATGGCTTGGTCGCACTTGACGTGAACACTTGCAATCTTGCAGAAGTGGAATGCTTCGTCCAAGGTATGCAAACAAGTCTTGACTTTGAATATGTGCAGCTGTGAGAGCAAGTTTGTGTAGGTTGAGGGCACAGAAGTCAAAATCAGTGGATGTGTCTGTCTGTGGTGGTTTGCGCCTCAGAAGCTCCGACTCAGCCGCCTGGCGTCTTTGTGTCTCCTCCAGTACACTTGGAAAGAACCATTGATTGTGGCGAGAGGATGCAAAAGGAAGTACAAGAATGCAAATGGATGCAAATGGCATTGATAATCGATATTGATGTCACAATTCTTGTGTATACATATGTATACATATGTATATATGTGTATTATGTGCATATGTATATACATATGTAATACATATGTAAAGTATTGTGTGTTCTGTGTTATGTATACATATTAGTTTATGTGGATATGTGGATATAATTATATAATATATCATACTATTATATATATATATATATGCACATACACATGATGTATCTATCGCTATCTGCTTGGAGTTGAGCACTCTAATTCATGTTGCGAACACCACTTTGATTGACAAGGTCGTTGCATGAGTAGGTCTAGCTCCAGTCAAGATTAAAGCTGAGGGAGATAAAATGCGTCGAACCTCAAGTAGCTCCATTCTCAAGTGAGAGGAAGATGCACTGCTTGTGCTTCGAGGGGTCTCCCTGGAGCCTCACAAAGATGCACAATCAACACTACTGAATACTACTGATCTGCGAAGGGTACCTGCCACCTCCCTTGAGCCCTCACGTCTTATTGACACACCTTTGTGCAGTGCATTGAGTTGGTGGTGTAGTTGCACATGGCAGTTGACCACAAATGCTGACCACACTCAAAGACAGGTCTTGATTCGATCCTGCAAATGGAGCTAAACATGATTGACATTGCTTGACACATCTTGACACATCTTGACACATCTTGACACATCTTGACACATCTTGACACACCTTGACGCATCTTGACAGATTATTTTATATTATTGTCATGTCTTTGCCTGCTGCTTTCCGGACGCTTTTTGGCGTCGAAGCATTCCTTTCTGATGGAGTGCAAATTGGCCGTCCTTTCCTGGCTCGATTGAAACTTTGGCAGGACTAATCGCGGTCTGGATGGCTAGGATTGGCTTTGGTTAAGGCAGCTTAAGAACGTCTTTGACAAGTCTTTGACAAATATGATTTGTTTATGTGAACGGAATTCAAGTTGGGACGAAGTGTCTGAGACTGGGGTGGAGTTTGAAAGTTTTCATGGGTGACCACGAAGCCCTATTCCTGTGGTCTTAAATGGCGGACGGTCTCGGAGGAGCAAACGCCTCTCAGACTTCTGCCATCTTTTGCTTGCCCCTTTCGTACAACGTCATGTAAAGATGTGTAAAACGGGTTTCTGATGTTTTTTTTCATGAGTACTTTCACATCACCTGTAGTTCTTACATTTTCTTCCCAGTTTTCCGTGTCATCATGCAATCTAATCTATGAGGTGATAATGACTACCATGCAAGAGCTGTCGGGAGGCTCTGGAGGTAACATTTGGCACACCATACTCAGCTGAGATGACTGGCAAAGATTTTGCACAATCCGTTTTTAGTGCCAGGAGGTGGATTTCACAGAGCCTGTCCCCCATCTACGCAATTAAAACGGTTTTGTGACAGCTTACCTCCTTCTTGGGCCATCTTGGGCCATTTCCAAAGGACCTGTTGCATCGGCTCTCAATGTCAGCATAGAATGCCGTGGAATGAGTTGGGATGCCCTGGGTTTGGGCACCTTGTTGGGAGCTGGAGTTTGCTTCCAGTTTTGGTTGTGAAGGGTCAGGGTCTTCTTCGAGCAGGGACAAACGCATGTGACACCCTTTGGGTTTTCTGAGTTGGTGTGGAAGCCAGATGTCACAAAGATTTGAACAGATTCGAGGACTCAGTCCAAGTGCCACTGAATAGAGTTCATACCAAAGTTAAGACTGACCAAATGTCAGTCCAATCCATATTATTGAAACGTAAATAAATAAATCAATAAATAAATAAATATATATATATATCCATATATGTATATATATATATATATCCATATATATATATATTTATACATAGACACAATCATACACACACATATATATATATATATATTTATTTAAATACACATGTGCATATATCGTTTAAGTATGATACATAATACAGTATACATGGTATATATATATATATATTATATTTTGCATTATATATTTTATATTATATGTTTGTATTCAAAATCATTTAACATATTTCAAATATTATCGATTATAATTGATTTGAGTAACAACACCCCAAAAAAAAACAGAGGAGTCAAACAAAGACGGTGACACCAAGGGGCAGCGGCGGCAACCTGTTTTCGCCATGCTTGAGCCAAACAATTACGTGGCAACATGTTGACCCGTAAGGAAGGATACTAAACAACTGAAAGGGTATGGGAAATCTCCATTTCTTTCAAGTCCCCCCTCATCATGAACTGTACAGGGTCAAACATGAAATAGCAGTCTACCGAGGTTGATCAGGCCTACGGACGGATGCCTAATTGCTGAGTCTCACGGCTCGGTTGATGATTCCAGGCAAGGGATGTGATGATTCCATTAAGAAATCTTCCATGCCTGGCAATTTCTATCTGTGCACCTCACGGGTGCTTAATTACGGATGCATGAAATCCAATCTAATTACGGGCGCATGAAGTCCACAAGAATGTTGGCGCGGCGCCGGAGCAGCCAATCACCATTATGCGGGAAAAGGATTAAGGCAATCTGACTAATATCCTACGCGATCCTAAACGGATGCTTAATTACCAGTGCATGAAATCCAACCGGATGCCGTGCAAGTATGAATTACCGATGCGCGGATGCAGGGGCGGCGCTGTCGCAGCCAACCTCCATTAGGCACGAATACAAGACTCGAAGATAAGACAATGAGAGTCCAATGACACATCCACAAGAAATGACTCACCAAAATCCAATGGATGAAAAGTTCAAAGATGAGACTTAGTCGCATCCATGCTGTGCTTACAGCGACTTGCCACACCCGGGTGGTGACAAATGGCAAAAGGTTGACACCTGAGAACTACTCCGAACCGTTAAAGTCGACCAATTTAACAGAATTGTGTCAAATCTCATTGGGACGCCGTTGGATCAGGAAGTCAAATAAGTTGACCAAAAGCAAGGTCAACCCCAATGGGACGCCGA
>Ga0126342_10008592_pt1 | contig 18311 bp, 21 predicted proteins | sample Cyp1metagenome_FD_92528 | JGI IMG/M metagenome (GOLD analysis project Ga0126342, IMG submission 92528) | Coral microbial communities from Lord Howe Island, Old Settlement Bay, Australia - Cyphastrea 1 metagenome | ecosystem: Host-associated > Invertebrates > Cnidaria > Coral ... | reverse complement strand
TTGCGTATGACTAAGTTGTGTCTGAAAGAGCTGTGTGTCCAAGAGTTGTATGTGAAAGAGTTGCGTATGACTAAGTTGTGTCTGAAAGAGCTGTGTGTCCAAGAGTTGTATGTGAAAGAGTTGTGTGTGACAAAGTCGTGTGTGAAAGAGTTGTGCCACGCCTGCCACGCAAAAGCAGCGTGGATGTTCAAAAGTGGGACGCCTGCCACGCAAGTGGATACCCTACTTCTTTCACACTGAGGCTTGGAGCATGTGCAACTGCCCAGAAATTTGGAAACTTTGGTCTTCGGAGAAGAATATGATGCTTGGGCTGTTGGCAGTGGCGGGGATGGGATCTGGGATTCATTTGATCAGTCCAAGGGTTGGAAGGTACCAAAAAGGTCACTCTAAGCGGATAGGTCAAGAGCAAAGTGGCCTCAAACAGGTTGGTGTTGAAAACACTAAGATGGGCTCTTCACTCTTCACGTCTAATGGGTTTCATGGGGGGTGATTTTGTGAGCCGTTTGCATCTGCCTTCCAAGGATCAGGGCCTAGACAACGTGCCTTGCCTGGACAGCTGGCTGGTGATGTCCCCCTGGCTATTTGTTGGTCATCACACATGGTTGGGAAATCCCCTATAAATGTGCATTGACATTTTTTTAGATGCGATAAACAATCAAGTAAATGCAGGATTCTCCATTGCCATGTTTGGATTGTTGGAGGGTATGTACTTTACTATACAACAAGTGTCCAACCTTTGTAAACCCCAAATGATGTGCCTCTATCTCAATTTGTTGAAGTCGTGTTGTTGGTTGGTTGTACTATCCCCGGGCATTCCCATGTTTGTTGACTCCTACTCCGTGTACATTCTTCGACTTGTTGTTGGAGTGTTTTGATATCAGCATGTTCATTGATACACCGCCTTTCTATTTGCTTGAGTACGTCCTATATTTGTTAATGACCTAAAGTATTGGAAGGGAATCTCCAAGGCATCGCCACCCCTGAAAGTTCCTGTTTGTCAGACCCCCTACGCGTGGGTGCAACCGCCATGTGGTCGGGTGAGGCATAAAATCCAAAGGTGCTTGCAGGCCTTGTTTCCAAGAGTTGATTCAACCAATTTAGTTCTACCAGAATCTTCATGGTGAACCAAGCAAGCCAAAGTGAAATTGCTTTGCTGGTGAAAAATCATGTGCTGCTAGCACAATCCTCCGCATTAACTCTCAAAACGCATCTGTTGCTGCCGAAACACGACCAGTTTTATTGAAAAAAAACACATGTTTCTTGGCGAAAACCAGCTGTTTGCTGGGTGTTGTTACGAAATTCCCGTTTCTGTGTTGGCTGATGACCTCAATTTTCCAAGCTTCGCTCCAGGTGACTTTTCCCAAATTGCGCACCTTGGTCCTGGGCCTGAGCTTTGACCAACCCCTGGAGCCTCGGCAGGGCGAACTGGCTCAGTTCACCCATGGATTCCGTTTGTTTCATCCAAATAGTTGGTAAATGTTCATCCAACTATATCCAACTATTAGATATTTATAGATATTTCATATATCATATATCATATATCATATAAATCTTTCATCCCGATTCATCCCGATTCATCCCTTCCAAAATAGGATATTTCAGTCCGATTTTGATCCATCCCCATACGACCAAATGGGGTGGTTGAACTCTTTGGTGTCGACCAGTCCAAAAATATGGTGTTTTTAAGCGACGAGGATTGCGTTCCAATCATCAATGACGGGTGTTTTGCTAACACAATTGGCAACGGCGGGTTTTTCGCAACAAAGATGGACAAAGGAGATCATGAACACAGACTATAGAGATAGATACAACATTCATAGGGAAGGTTTGGTCAACTTTGACAGGGATGCAGCCAACAACCAACATGGCACCAACAAAAACTAGCGTTTGATTAAAGAAAACATACTTGGCCAACAGGCATGGGTACACCAAAAGATCGTGGGACGCCTGTGGAATGAGCCCAGTAGGCATTCCAGCGATGGGGGGAAGTTTGAAGTAGGAAATGATTGTGTGTCAAGTGATTTTTGGAGAAACACCTGCCATCAAATCTCCAAAGATAGAGATTCGCTCGTCCATGTGTCACATTCCCCTCCCCTGGCAGAAACTCCCAGGAGACGGTGAATTTGCCTCGGACGCTGCAGCATCTGACGCTGGGGAGGAACTTCGACTGGCCCCTACAGCAGGTGAAGCTACCACAACTGCGGGTCACCTGGCAGTGTGGTTGGGATGGACAGTGCGCAGTCGTCATTCCCATAGTTATCCCGCTATGAGGAGTGCTGGTAGGACCATGTCTCGACTTTGTGGCTTCATATGTCATTTTAGCAGCATAGCCATAGTTGCTAAGTGATTGCTTCGTGGTAACCCAAGGTTGCACTGGCTCAAAATTTGCTGGAGAATGGCCAGCTGACACGGAAATGTAATGGCAATGGGAACCATATCTTCGTAGATCTCAATGTTCTTTTCTTTGTTCGTCGAAGCTGTGTTCAGTAAAAATGTAAAGAGATGCTCCACAGTCCTTTCACTTCCATCCTCGCATATAAACCCTGTGTTTACGACTCGACCGGTGGAACAGCTACCTGGTGAATTCTTGCGCCATGACAGCTGCAAAGATTGAACACTGGGATCTGATCCGGCATCAAGTTGGCATAGTGCAACAGTTTCGAGAATTCTGGATGAAAGACCATCTTTGTGATGTTGTGCTGAAGAGCAATGACGGTGCAGAACATCGCGCCCATGCAGCCTTGCTATCTGCAGCCAGCAAGTTTTTCAAGAATCTGCTGGGTGGATCCTTTCTGGAAGCAGACCGGGTGCAACAAGGACAGCCAGTGGAAATTGCTGCTTCGAAAGCAGCGGTGTCTGCCTTGCTTGACTATATCTATGGTGGGCAGCCCTTTCTAAACTTGGAAGCTGGTCTTGAACTCCTGCGACTGGCGGAGGCCTATGACTTGCCAAAGTTAGCAAGTGCGATTGAGGCAGGCTTCAGTGCTTCCTTGAACAGCACTTCTGCCCTGCAAATCTTGCAAGAAGCGCATGGCCTCCATGCTCTGAAGGCTGCATGTGAAGAGAAGGTTGCAGAGGATTTTGAGACTTGCAGCCAGCACCCAGACTTTGGAAAGCTGAGTTCTGGTCAGCTGGCCCGAATCTTGAATAGAGAAGATTTGGGTGTGTCTCGGGAGGAAGTGGTGTTGAAGGGTTTATTTAATTGGCTTAAAGTTTCCAAGGACAGGAATGCTTCGCTGGCTATGCTGCTACAACTTGTGGATTTCCAATCCATTTCTGTCGAGAATTTGCTTCGGCTTGGCCGCTTTGCTCTTTCGGGTCCAACTGATGACGACCTGCACCGGGAAGTCAATGAAGCTTTGCGAGTTCGGTCCCCAAAGAGAATCCAAAGTCCACAGAGCTTTCGACCAAAGAGGCTTTGTTTGCAACATTGGTCACCAGATTTCGGTGCCAGCGCTGAACTTTGGGGGCGAGAAGTGCTGCCGACCGCGTCATACTCCTTGCATTGGCACAAAGGTGCCATTTATTCCAGTGACTTTTTTGGCGGGGTCTTTTGTTGGAAACCTGGTGACCCAGCGACACAAGTGCGACAGCTTCTGGGCGAAGGCGCCAGAGTGAGTGGCATCAATGACTTGGGAAGGCAGTTTGACATTTCCATCTCACCCACCGGGGAGATTTTCGCAGCGGATTATGACAATGAGAGGCTGCTTAGCTTCTACAATGGATCTGGAAGCTTAGTGCTTGATGAGTTGCAGGATGGTGACAATATGTGTTGCTCGCCCAACGGAGTGCTGTACGTGCTCACTGCCGAAGCTCTGCAGAAGGTAGAGGGCTCGAGGCTTCAGACAGTCATGACGCTCGAGAGTCTTCCGGAAGACTTGCAGTTCGCAGCCAATGCCATGATCGCGACCAAGGAAGAGGTGATCTATATCCTTGATAATGAGAATTCCCGCATTCTGCGCCTCAATCCGGCTGATTCCTTTGAACCTGTTGTGATCGGAGAAGTCCCAGAAGAGCACGAACCGGACCTGTCGAATTTCTTCATAACTGAAGGTGGAACAATCTACGTTACTGACTTTCATCAGAGAAAAGTGCTAGCCATCCGTCCAGGTGACGAGGATTTCACGGAAGTCTTGAAGTGCCCGGGCGCATTACGCCCTACAGCAGTTCTGGTTCAGGACAGATCGCTGTATGTGAGCATGAGCCGCCGGAGAGACAGCCAGAGAACAGGAGGCCTCTACGAATATGAGTTGCCACCAGAGCTTCAGCTTGAGTGAAAAACGAATGCAGGTCGCTGGTGGCCCTCGAACTGGTGTTTGAACAGCTCGGAATGATCAGTTTCAACTGACCAGAATTTCAGGAATGGATGCCTCGCCATGTGCAATGAGTCAAAGCAAGATAAAGCAAGATTGGGGTTGCTGCATTCAATTCATTGGTTTAGATGTTTGTTTTCTAGGGCCAACCAAACTTCAGCCCTACATCTTGAATGGACGCTGTTGGAAGCCATCCGCCCGTCGAATTCCACACTGTATTTTATAGTCGGAACAAGTCTTTTGTGAAGTTTTACCCGTGGTCCCATATTGGATACAATGCTGGCTGATTGCTGGTCTAATTTCTCTCCTTTCCGCACATCCTGGTTGTTTCGGTTGATTCATAATTCTTGGGATGGGTGGCTCAACCATTGAGCACTTGGATTGGTTGGAGGTCAGAAATAGTCATGGTTCTGAAGTAGTTGCTACTCTAGTATTGGTGACGCTTCCATCTTCGTCACCTCCACGGCTCCGAGCAAGCTGAGGTGCTGGAGTTTGGCGAGCTCTTCAACCAGAGTTTGGATCAAGTCAATCTGCCCAGTAGCCTACAGAAGCTTGGCCGGCGACATGGGTTGAAGTATCAAATGGGACTGCTGTAAAGAAGTTTAAAAGATAGACGGTTGGTTCTGAAAAGACTTAGAAACCCAAAAGGGTGACCTTGAATGTAGATGACAAATCTCTTCTCCAACTGTCTAATTTTGGCTTCGGCATTCTCAAAAAGAAATCAGCTTTCTCGCCTGCTGTGACCTAATGTGGAATGTATCCTACCCATAAACCCCCACACACTTGAAAAATGAATTGAAGCCATATACTTCAGCAGTTGAAGCTGAGGAAGTTGACCTTCGGCAGCGCCTTCAATCAACGTTTGGATCGTGTCTGTTGGCCGAAAAACTGGATCTGTTTATTGGGGTCCCATCAAGGGAGGCTACCCTTAGGCGTATGGGATTAGTGGTTGCTGACCAGTGGCAACGGTTGGATGTTGTAGACCACCATCACATCTTTGACATCATCATCATCATTTACGTTCACCACATTTACCGTTAAAACAGATTAAAACGTATTCAAAGCAAATGCTGAAACACCAACAACTGATTTTCTTATTAGAGTTTTGTTTGATTGGATTGCTGCCCTTTGTTTGGTCTCCAGCCCTCCGCCATTGGCGTCTGTCAAGTTATCTTTGAAGTTTTGCATCAAAATATTTGGACCTCAATTCCATTGTACAAATCTTGGAAGTAGGGTTATACAGTCATACAGTTATACATTCTATAATCGTTTATAGCCCCTTTGGTGCGGACTGTGAACCGGTAGAAATCCCCAGTAACCGCGCCGCTCGGCTCAGGTTGTGCTGCCGCAGAACTTGGAGAATCCTGGCTGTGCCAAAGGTGTTTTTCCTGTGTTTTTCGATGGAAACCAACTGAATCCAGCTAATTATCATGGCAAAATTCTAGGAAATTTTGTGTGGGGATGTTTTTTGGGGGGCATTCGACATGACTCTAATTTTGAGCTGCGTCAGATGTTTCATGACATGCTTCACCCCAGACGAGTTTTTTGTTGGTTCATGAACCTCCACGTGAAACCCTCATTAGAGGCACATCACACCCGATCATACCACTATGACACCCCAAGATGCCACCATTCTATCCCCATCCAATCTAAGTATGATGACATATTATTCTTGCAACCAATTTTGTGATCTTGACCTATATCAGTACAATCATAACTACATCAAAATCTCAGGGGGATGTCAACAACGACGCCACTTTCCAGACGTGCTCTCAGGTATCTCTTCTTCGGTAACCACTTCAATCAGAGCTTGGAGCAGGTGCAGCTTCCCAACAAACTCAAGGAGCTGATTTTCGGAGAGCCGCCTGGTGGCAGCTGCTGTTGACCGAAACGATCAGAGACCTGCGTAAATGATGTTGCAACCTAACTGGCCGGCATCTCCATATATAGATTGTCGTATACAGGGGTGTATTACGTATACACATATGGGGAATCATCCCAAGATTGGCGAACAAACTTCTGATCTGGAAGCTTATGATGATTTACCGAATGGCTGGATCAGCCTACTATTGGCAAGATGTTTTCGCCTCCAAAATCTTGGAGTTGGAAACTCTCCTCGTGACGATCGAATCAAGGTTGAAGACACCCATGATGAGGGTAGAAAAATTGAGGATTTGGACCTGGAGGTTTTGATAGTCACCATGGGGGCCAGCATGATGGATACAACCCAAAAGAGAGATTCAATTGACCGAGAGAGAGAGAGAGAGAGAAAGAGAGAGAGAATCGCACAACAAGATTGGACTTTTACCAATCATTCGGGCTTAGCGGGAAAACTTCAAAATAATGGTGAGAGGTATAATCTTGAGACCCGCAACAAGACCCACTGATGGATTGGCACGCCAAGTAAGCGGAGTTCATGAACCATCCCAATAGTGTTGACCCGAATCGCCCCTTGCTACAGGGTTGGGATTGGGGTTCTCACAAGTTTGAGATGTACATGCCAGTCAATCCACAATTTTTGCTATACACCCACTATTTCATATCATATTCCAAGCGTTGTTGGTTTCATTCCTTTTTTTGGTGATATCCTCAATTTCCTGGGTGTCTTGATGCCGTCATCCCGGTCCCAGGCACTTCAATCAAGACATCCAACAGGTTTGTCTTCCCGACTGTCTCTTGGACCCTGAACACGGGATTGGTGGTTGAAGGCAACCAACGGAATGACGGATGTATATGGTCCTTTAATGTTCAATAAAGATTGCGCAAACATTGGGAGGTGTTCCCCGACATAGAAACAAAATGGAACCATGACCAACAATGAGGATGCGATGGTTTCCCCAAGCAATGAAAACTATTCATGACCATATACCCCGAGTGGCCAAATGGCCTTGGCTCTAGGGATGCAATGGATCTAAGATGGCCTACTTAGGGGTCACTTTTTCGCAGATGCCTTGGGATTTGGCTAAGTTAAGGCTTAAATGAATTGATGTTTCAGATTGGCAATCTCCTATCCTATCCTTGTTGTTAAGCTCACCTATGGTTTGTTGTCGGTTGGAGATAAGGTTAGACCGAGGAATGAACATGCAAATTTTGCAAGCAATCAGTACGGGGATCCTGGGAATGGTCACCCACATGATCACATGGTTGCGCTTCTGTCTCCACCATCACCTTCAAAGGTTGATCCTATCACCTACTCAAGCTGTTGCTACGTCTTTGCCCAATAAAACAATATTCGGGCTGTGTTGATTGGGGCTCCTGACCCCCTAGGAAAATCTGACGTTTATTGGATGAGAGCCTTGACACACAAAATCCCAATGAGGCCATTTGTGATCTAAAAACTTTAGTAATTAGTGTTCCAGATTCCATTTTTGACTTGGGCGTCCATTTGAAGACCCATGAACTGCCAAATTCTATATTTATTGTGAGTATCAATTGGCATATTTCTTGCTTAGATCATTTTGTTGCCCAGCACAAAGATAGCACATGAACAAGGGAAGCCTGCCGCACATAGCTGCCTTAGCTTCAGCGCAACGCCACAGAAGTGCTGCAATAGCAGGCCTCGAAGGTCTCGAAGGCGCAATGGCCGACACCTGGAAGTGATCCCGGAGCCACGGATGGCAGAACGGACCTCCCAGAGAGGGAGCATGGCCTGATCGATGAGCGATCGCCGGTGTTGTTCGGGAACTTGGTGACCGTTGCTTCTCAGGCAGAAGGCTTCCCGGGGAACCTTCAAGCTTTGGAGGTTCTGGAACTATGTGGAACCGCAATAGTCTAGAAGATGTTCCAATGTTTTTCATGTTTCAATCTTCCACAAACCATGCACTGACTGGTTGAAGTATGGTTTTCAGTAAGCAGTTTTTTTACATTATTTTACTGCAAAATCCAAATTGGGATAGGAAAGAGATGAATGATCGATTTTCCTTTGTCAGGCTAGATTTGCTGGAGGGTATGTCCCATGTTACTTTGGTTAAGTCCCATTCAAATCTGTACTCTACTGCTTTCATACCCAACTCTTGGCATGTTCAAACCAATTGTTTGATAGGTCTATGTAAGAGTTACCAATTGGATTTAAATACCCATGTTTTATCATGTTTTTATGTGTTAACCCGCCTCATTCTTTGTGGGTGTTCTCCCGCTTCCCCATTTTTATCCGTGGAACCTAGGCCTGGAGACCTTGCAGTTTCGTGGCCAGCGAGGGAGCGATGGTCAGACCAAAGGTTGTGAATAATCTACAAACAAAATATCGATTATACTAACATAGAACTAACATAGAATGTGGAAAACCTAAATATTGATTACCCTCCAAACTAACAAAGAATGTGGAAAACCTATGGGAAAACGTTGGAGACTGATCTACAATTTCTCATGGTGGGTTTTCCACATCTATGTTGGCTTGGAGAGTAATTTACCCACTTATCAAATGATTTAAATGGCGATTGAAGACCTGGTGAATATCAACACTTCACCAAGATTAGTGACCCAACAGACACGATCCTTTTTGGTCAAGTGGGAAGGCTTAGAAGCTGAGTGGTAACTGGTTACAACCCATATAATATGTGGATTGGATAGCCGCTATAGCTGTTTCTAACCACCATACAATGCCCAGTTGGCGACTTAACTGTGGACATGCCGGACATGCATCAACGCAACGGGGCCTTGGTGATTTGATCATCCCAGTGCCCAGGAATGGTCCGATTTTCTACACCAAATCTTCTTGGGACCAGGATATGGTCATACTCGTGTCGCCTTTTCTTGTACATTTGCAAACCTTCCCATTTGGGGTACCCAATCACTTTCATTCAGTATGTCTATGATTAACCTCCACTTTTGGAATCTTCTAATTTCCCAAAAAAAATCACCCAATTTTTCCAGAATCCCCTTAGTAAATCACCTGTTTTCAGGTATCCCCAGCTCCCATCTTCCAGTAACACCGCAGCGGCCACGGCCAAGGCTGGGGAATCGCTTCAACTTCAGCCTCTGCGGCTGCCAACTGCCACAGTCGTTGAAGACGCTGAAGCTGGGCGAAGATTTCAACCAAAGCTTGGAGGGCGCCTCTTGGCGTTGATGGGGATGACTACAGGACATGGTCATTTTAATCTAGTTTAATGATGTTTAATAAGGTTTGATGAAGATGAAATTGGGTTTAGAGGGCTTTACTATTGGTAAAAGATGGAGACAAAGTGGGAAGAAACAAAGATTTTTTCACATCAATCAGGGACAAACATCCATTTACCGGCTATTTTGGATGAGGATTTTGATCCATAGCCAAATGGTGGACTGTACAGTACTTTGAGTTGCCAAATTTACTCTGAGGTGCCAAATTTAAATCCGGGGATTGTAATGTGCATGAAGTTTCCCAGAAAGCTTAGAATCGCATGCAAACAAACAATCGTCGCTGACCGTTCTCTGAATCGATTTCACGGAAAAATTGCAGTCAACCCTTGAGTTCAATGGAAAAACGCGCGGTTATCATTGTTTATACACATGTTTATACACATGTTTATCATGTGTAGCTAGGAATTGTCCCAATCCAAGCAGAACATTCTCCTGACTCCTGACAGTGAGGTCATTTTCCCAAGCACCCTTCAGACGTTGAGCTTCGCCCGATGCTTCAACCATCCCTTGGAGGCGTCGCCGGTCTAACGAAATGTATGTGGCCATGAAGCATTAAGCATAAGATTTTTGGAGGTCCCGAAATTTTCAGACAAAGCCAGATATCACTGGATTTGTTTGTGTTGTTCGTATTAGCCTCCTAAAGCCTGATTGTTTCCAATAGCAACAACTGTTCCATGATGTTCCACGTGTGATTCCCATTAAAAACCCATGACAAACCAATCATTGCCCATCGAGGCCGTGGATTTGCCCTGCGGACTGCAGCACCTGAAGCTTGGAAAAAAACAATTTTTTGGATGTTTGGTAAAGGCCCAATAAAAAGGATGGAAAGGGTTTCTACAAGTCATTCCAAGCAGTATTTCCCTTCTATTCTGCATTTCAATGTTCCGTCTTCCAGCTCAACTCTGCGTCCCTGGACTTTCGTTGCAGCTATGGCACCCCAACATGTCCTGGTCTATCGTCCATGTTCCTTGAGCCGTCATTGCAACATATTGCAACAAAACCGCATGAACAGTCACCAAAACCAATCGCTATAGATTGCCCCCAGGACATTTGGCACGGATTTCAGCCAGAGCCTTCGCAACGTTCAGCTGCCATGCCCCTTGGTCCATGGAGAGCAGATAAGGGGAAGTCGCCCATTCTGCAGATTTATCCGTTTTCATGTGGGAAGACGAGCTTTGAAACCAAGGGATTTTGGGGCTGTTTATTCTTGGAGAAGCCAATAATTTCAAGACTGTCAAACATGAAATGATTCCATCAAACAACAATGATGATAGATAATTCTTCCAAAAAAGAAAACAAAGGTGTTGTTGAGGCGCACGACCGGCGAATGACTTGACAACTTCACAGCAACCTGTGAACATAAATGGTTGTGTGGAAAGGGGAAATCGGCCGCAAAATGAACAAACATGTTAAGTTTAAGTTTAAGAAAGGTTCATAGTTAAGAAAACATCAATAGATAAGACAGACAATATACTTAATATATACTTAATACACACTAGCAACAGCAACTACAAATGACTACAAATACCATGAGGGTATGCTGGGAAAACCCAAGGGTTGGGCAGCCAGTTCCATGTTCCCAAGCCATGGGCCATGGATTCGCCACGAGGTTCACTGAAGAGCTTGGAGTTTGGTTCGCGTTTCTACGAAAGCAACTCGTTGAGCAGTGGCCAAAAGCGGATGGTTGGTGTTTTATTGGAATTTCTGCGGTCTACATGGGATTATCTCAAGGAAATGCTCTTTCCGATGAGTATCCAATGATTGAAAAAACCGGGTCCAGCCATATAAGGTGGTTCAGTTTTGGTTCAGCTTAACCTGCCATCTGGGAGATCTGAATCTTCGAATCCTTGCTGATCCCAATCACAAAGTGGGTTGCGACCATACTTAGACTTGTTGGCTTGTATCCATCAATTGCGATCCATCCGATGATCATTCAATCATACACTCGCAATTCAACTACCAGGTTGAACTTTTTTGGGCAAAGCCGCCACCGATTTCCAGCGACATGCCTTGCACTGAGGCTTCGAAGGCGTGATGCTCCCTAAGGGACTCCAACATTTGCACGTCCCTCGCCCAAGTGAGGAGTTTTTGTGGTAGGTTTACCGAACACAAACACATTGAAGTTGGGGGGTGCGAACCCTTCATTGCTGCATATTGATCCTCGTTTTCATATCTGTAAAACTGGCCAAGAGAAGATGGCTGAGTATGTTCTTACACTTTGTGGTTGCGAATCACATGATTCTGACATCGCCCCGGTGATTGTACCAGTGGTTGCGCCGTAGTTCATGCATTTGGATGAGCATTCCAGTTGCTGAGTGGTGCACAACCCATTGATATTCCCCATATCGCATGTAGAAGCCCCTCTGGTTGGTGGTTTCAAACTTTTTTTCCATAATATATGGGATATGGGATAATCTTTCCCAGTGACTTTCATGTTTTTCAAGATGGTTTAAACCACCAACCAGCCCTCACGTATTGCGATGCTCATCCAAGTAGGTGACAACCACCTGCCACCAGATTTTGGAACTTCCCGGGGTGATCACCAAACTTCCCGGGGTGATCACCAACTTGAAATGACCAGCTTCCCAGAGACGATTCATCTATAGTTACCCCCACTTACGGATAAATTGGCTAGTAAGCAAACCATTGGTATGATATATGCATATATGCATATATGCCCAGTGCACATAATCATATTATATCTTCTATAATGATCATACATTAAACATATATACATAATACATAAGTATCTAACTTATATAACCTATAATCCATATACTACCCAGTCTTTGTTCCATTCATCGCCCCAGGTGAGCCCCCTCTATGGCCACAACTTCGAAGAAGTCCATGTGCCCGCTGGCATTTGGGTCCTTCCCTACGGCACCTCGGAGCTGTGGATAGTCGGCTGGTTTGTGCTAAACGTAATGGGGGAATGACCAGGAATTAACCACAGTTGGTATAGTGGTTTAGTGATTATGAATGATCCAATCCATAACCCCAATCAATAACTAGTCACAATCATCGAATCGTTCCCCCATTCCCGACTAGCACCAGTAGATGATTAGATTTAGCCACATAAAAATATGTAAAACCTCATAATGCACCCTGGCAATGAAGATTTGGGGATGTTTTTACCTCTGGGGATCCAATCAGCAACTGATGGCTGGTCGGATTCCAAAATGGACCTACTTTGGGATGGCTGCTTTGAGTATACTGTAAGCCGCTGAAACGGATCCTAATGTCCTAAAAAGATCCCAAAATAACCAGAATTAGGATCTCTTCTCCCCAAATGGTTTGATCCATGGCAACATGTTTTTCAGATGGCTCAACCCGGCAATTTCCTCTCGCATTGTGCACGACCTAAGGTGAAGGTCAACATGTGGCGCCTTGGGTGCAATCGTAGCTGTGAGTTCATCAGTTGGTGTAGGTTGATGTATAAATTCAACATTGGATAGCCACTCGATTGGATTTTTTGTTTTCTGCCTCGTGGAGGTTGGATGGATATCTCATGTGAAAATATATATATATATATGCGCAGCTGAAAAGTTAGACTTTTAGCAGCGGATCAACAAACCATCACGGATACCTTTGATAGCATTGTGATGTGCATATATATATAACCCAAGGTTAGAACCCACTCGCTAGCCATAAAACCCACCACTAGCATCTGAGGTGACGAACTCGACGCACCTGGTTTTCCCAGATATCTTCGATGAGCCGCACGACTGGCGATCCGGGCCTCTGGGAAAGGGCTGGGTGCTCCAAGGGATGATATTTGGGATATTTTGGGATAGTGGCCTGTTTTTCTCTATGACCCTAGTGGTAATGGAGGAAAATTACCCAGATGGAAAAGAATTGAGAAGTTTTCTGAAAACTGGTCATGTAGGACCTGTGAAGGCAAAAGGCGGAGTTTCAGCTGGAAACTGGCCCAGCATTCGGCACGGTCTAAGGAGCCTGGAACAGGTGAAGTTTCCCAGTCAGGCTCGACTGCGAGCCAGAACTGGGAATGGAGACGGGAAGGTCCAGAAAGGTGTTTGGTTTATGATTTGAAATTTAGGAAGAGCTAGATGTTGTATTCAAATTCCCAAGAGAAATTGAGATAGTTTCACATGTGTGACATTTTCTTCAAGTAAATTAAGATGATGGTCCCAATTCAGCAGCACATTTTGCGGGTAAAGAGTGGTTTGCCTTCAACCATTGAACTAACCAGACAAGTCAGGCGGGTCTTGCAAAGCCGAAATACCAAAAATAGATAAAGTTGGGACATCACCAATGAGTCTGGGACTATCTGGGACGTGTTTATGTGGATCCATTTCTTTGGAGGTCCCAGCCAGGTTCACCGGTTTTGCAATTGTCCAGGTTGAGTCCATCACATTTGGTCGCTTCTTCAACCACGGCTTGCAGGTTGGGGTCCGAGCATGGCTAGTGAGGAAAGATGTGGAAAGTAAAACAATGTAAAACAATGACTTTGGGCGCTGGCTGATTGCCTTGGCGACTGTGGAATGGCCCCGAGTAGGCGTCTTACCTGGCATGCAGTAGAGGGGAAGTGGCTGAAAGATGGGTTGATGTAACTGGAGACAGTGAGACTAAGAAATATGAATACAAGTATTTGTTATATCAGTTCAATCTCCATTTTTGACCCCTTAGATTTTCATCTTTGGACAGCCCATTCCCAGCCATCAGGCGATATTGCCTCAGCAACTGCAATCTTTGACCTTCGGCCATGAGTTCAATCAGCCTTTGCGACACGTGGACTTTCCTGCGACCCTGCGGTCCATGACGGGGCGCTGTGTGCTGCGGCGTCCTGAAGTGAAGGGGTCCAGAATCCAATGGTGGAGGTTTAGTATGGGCGGCTTCGGAGTCTTGAACAGATCCAACAGATCCAAGATCTTGTGTGAAACGACCAAAAGGTGTCTTCCAGACTTCCAGAAGCCAAATCGTACATCCAACGGACCCATGGTACCCTGAGAGACACGGGGCATCCGGGTTTTCTGCCGCAGGACTTTTGGAGGATGCTTCAATCAGAGCCTGGTGGGTGTGCCTTGGTGGAAGATGGTCCTGAGAAAAGGTGGACCTTGATGCTACTTGAAGGATGTGCACGAGTAAACGTATGGAGAGATGTCATACACGACATATAAACATATGACATATGTTTCATATGATATATGTGTGGGCGATATGGTACATGGAATATGATTATCACTCTCACATCTATAAGCGGGTTAGTTCATGCTGGACATGAACAGGTTATCCCACTGTTAAGCCCACATTGCGTTCATTGTTGGTTTGCATTGTTGGCGAGTGACCCCCCAACGATGATCTTTCAACTGTTAGCCAACTGCGTGGTAAATATGCCCAGTGGTTGCTGGTTTTTGTTTTTTTCGATTATACTATCCCGGCAAAGCAAGAAAGAAACGTAACGTATCACTGTTTCAGTCACATTTGACTTTCGATATTTCTTGGAGGTGTTGCTATCTATCTAATCTTATCTTATCTTATCTCTAATCTAATCTAATCTTATCTTATCTTGTCTGTCTATATGCATATTATGTCAAAAAAAATGTATGTGGTATATGCATCTATCTATATAATGTTCCATCCTCATGAAATCCCTCATCTCAGGGTTGCCATCGAGGTGAATCTTCCGAGTGGCCTGGAACTGTTGCGTTTCGGCCGCGATTTTGACCAAAGCTTAAGGCACGTCCGGCTCCCACGAGGCGCGGCGTTAGGTCACGTGTTGGGGGTTGGGGGTGTTTGGATTTTCTAAACTACAGGGGAAACATATCCCATTTGGGACTTTTGGGGGGAAAATATTCACCATATATCTCATTATATACATATATACATCATATACATCATATACATCATATATATCATATATATCATGATATATCATATATATCATGATATATCCATATATGGATACATTGGATCTATTAAGATATCTTAAGATGTTGATGGGTGATATCTCCCGGGAAATGATTGCGACTGGCCGAGATCCTTGGGATGATCCCCAATGGATGTTTGGGCCACACCGCTGGTCGATGGCTGATGGCTAGTAATGGGCTGAAGCTCATGACGAAACCACAAAAAAACAGAAGATGTTGAAATCAAAAAACCCAGAAAAGTGTATCAACAAACCAGAAGATGCAAAAACCTGAAGATGTTGGAATCCACAGAATTGACATATTGGCATCTTCCAGCCATCTTCATGTGCACGGATTGAAAGACCTCGTCTTCGGGGCCTACTTTGACCAACCCTTAGAGGACGTCGATTTTCCCGAAGGTCTTGATACTCGACCTGTCTGTGCCAGGAATAAAGTGACAGATTTATGTGAAACACAGCGGGGAAATTTGCGAAATGATTCCTTGGGTTGATGTTCAGCTTATGTTTGCCATTTTATGGAAGATTTGATATGTTTCAATGTTTCAAAATGGTATTCATGATACGAGGGAATTGCAGATCGCGGATCCTCCAAAATAAAGGCTTCCATGAAAGACTTTCAGTGGAACCGCCCTGGTAGTATCAGCTGGTCCTCGATGGTTGGCTAGCAGGACGACCATGGTGTTAACCTTTCCCTGCTCCCCAACTTTCTTTCCAGGATATGTCATATCCGATATCCCGCTTTTCGGACCAACCTTATCTACTCAGCCCTTTCCGCATACAAACGTATCTCAAGACTTTCCCATTCGTTTACAGTTTGAATTACATGTTTTTGCCAAGAGTCCTGGGTATTCACAATTTTATTGCCATCAAATAATGAGAAAGATGAATGTCTAATCCATGATTTCATTGGAATCATTTTTCGCAACAATTCTTTCGGGTACCAATTCCATGGGTTTTTTTCCTAAGGAAACCATGACCTTTGGCAAGAATTTCAGTCAAAAGCTCGATGCCGTACAGCTTCCGGAGAACCTTCAGCTCTTAAGTTCCGAACCTATGGGCTGAACGGGATGGAGATTACCCCCTGGTTTGATGGGCTTCAATGGGGCTCAATATGTATTAATGGGGATCGATGGGGACTGATGGGAGTTTAAACCCCTGGTTAGTGTTTCATGGGGACTAACTTGTTTAACGCATTGGTACAGATTGGTACAGATATACAAAGTACCAAAGTGCAAAAAGAGTGTAGTGATATTACATAGTACCAAACTATATGGTGTAAAAAACATGAATATGTCGATTTTGACAACAAAAAACCTGCCAAAGTATGTTTCTGACGACAAAATTTGGCAGATCTGTCATTCGGAGACCATCAGAAATAGCCAAGACTCGGCTGGGTTTACAGCTGCATGGAAGCCCGCCACATATCCCCATCCTGAAAAACCACATCGTTAAACCAATATCCGGTCCATCCACAGCAAATCCGCAAGAAAATGTGAGAAGACTAAGTAGACTAAGTAGACCCTTTGTTTCATGAGGATCTTGGGTCAATGACCCACAGGTCAGCCTTGGCCCTTAGGTTGTCAAGGTCTCGTCGTTGAGAGCAGATAGTCACCAAACCACGCCTGTGATAGCTTCGTGGTGACAGCTACGCCGGAATTGCGATGATAAAACAGCTGCGAAACCACAAAGCTATAAGCATGATGACCAGCTATACTTTGATTATGTTTGGTCAGCATGCCAGGAATTGTGAGTCATGAAGAAACCTGGTGATCCAAAGTAATTAGTGGATTTGAGGGATTATCCCCCTTTTTTCCTACATTACAAGCATCTTTACCATTTTTCCAGCTGGGAACGATCGGAATTCCCCACCCAGACACCAAACGTTGTGCCTGGATACTGCCCAGTTGGCTCTTGAGAAAACGGACAGTTGCCGGATGGTTCCTATCGGAGATCCCCAAAATTGAAGTGCCTTGATGAGATACAGATATGACATGTGTTTTTGGATACCTCAGGGTTTGGGATTGTATCCTTGATTATCGTTGGATTTGGATGTGAGTTCAACCTGGTTCATTCGGGTTGCCACCCCAAATCTTCTAACTGGTGGTGTTTCCTTGTCGAGCTGCAACAGCCGTGACCCAAGAGACAACGGTCGCCATGTCGTAGACCGATCGCCGAGAAGGGATCGATGGATGGGTGAAGCCCATGGCACTGACCAAACCTTGCCGAGCGCGTTGCAAGAAACCTGTTTCTCCTAGTTGATCACTTGTCCACCTGGGATGTTTCCAGAATCTGCCGATGGGTCAACGTCCCAGCTAAAGCGAAGTTTGCCATAAGTTTTGCCATATGCACTAACTTAAAGTCAAATACATTTCAGCCATAGCAACTAATATTCAACATCTCAAAAATAGAAATATACAAGAAGACAAATATGTATACCATGAAGATAGAACCCATATCATAACATATTTATCATTGGTGCATGGATGAAATCAAAAAACTGCAATGATCTCCTATTTTCTCCAGGCAGCCGCTTTGGGCGCCTCCACCCAGAAGGCGCCCAACGAACGAAAGGCCGCCTCCGTGACGCTGCGCAAGGCGCGGCATCGATTCTTGGGGATCTCATGGGAGATGTGGCAAATGATGAAAAAAAATGGGGAGAGATTTGATGACACCATTTTTTTCATGGAGATGTGGATGATTTTTTGTTTGCTGACCTCTTTTTGTTGATGTTTCACGGTTTCTCCCAGCTCCAGGCGTCCGGAAAGGTGTGGCGTGATCCCACCTTGGATGATTGGCCTAAGGAGGACTACAGGTCTGGTTTTCGGAGAATTGGATCAGTGGTGTACCAACTGATTGGGATTTAGTCACTTAATAGTTGAAATATATCGACCCCTGAGCCCCACCATGTATAGCATGTGCAGGTAGGTCTAGTAGAGGTATGCTGTAGCTATGATTCCAATATACTCCAAGTAGATATCCCCGATATGTACAGCAAT
>Ga0126342_10008591_pt1 | contig 18312 bp, 16 predicted proteins | sample Cyp1metagenome_FD_92528 | JGI IMG/M metagenome (GOLD analysis project Ga0126342, IMG submission 92528) | Coral microbial communities from Lord Howe Island, Old Settlement Bay, Australia - Cyphastrea 1 metagenome | ecosystem: Host-associated > Invertebrates > Cnidaria > Coral ... | reverse complement strand
GCGTAGCCTCCGCGTAGCCTCCGCGTAGCCTCCGCGTAGCCTCTGCGTAGGTACCCTCAATGGAACTCTTGGAACCATGCTCCCTCTGCAATCCGCGTAGGCGTGCGTAGCCTCTCCACGAAGTTCCGTTTTGTACATTTCAAAAAAAGCACGGCTCATTTGTTGCAAGTTTCAACACCCGTTTGTCGGTGATACACTCATTTTTGCTTGGTCATGCAGACTAGGGACCAACTCTTTGTTACGTTAGTTATATTTTTATGTATGAAACATCCCGTCGCTTACCACACGTTTGTACAAGAACGACAGATATGACATAACTTTCAAAGGGGGTATCCATATATGGGAAGGTCCCATCGCTGACCTCATGCTTGTACAATTTCTGAAAACAAATGTGTGCCCCTTACGTGTTTATTATTGCCGGATTTTTTTTTGTGGCTCCAGCATTGTTGATGTCCTTTTCGTGAACCTAGAGTTTCCGAGATTGCTCATATGTAATTATGCATACAGTGTGTATATAATTATATATACATATATTGTACACATGCATACTTACATACAGCTGGCCTCCAAATCTAAAGTGTCAGATCCCAGCCATCAAGACGTCATCTTTCTATGATCTTCTCTGGTCGCTCTACTTCTATATCCTTCATAATGGTCATTGTTTTTTTTTTTAAATCCCACTATCATTGCTTAATCCCCACATTTTTATATATTTTTATACATTGTTCATGTTTCACCTTCCCTGGTTCCTGTTTTGTGATACGATCTTTATCTTGGGATGCTTGGGGGGACGCTACCCCCTCCCCGTCACCTCCGCGACCTGATGCGATAGGCGAGCCCGTGCTCGTGGCAAACGTGGTGGAGGAGCTGCAAGCACGGCCAAGACCCAGGTGCGGCGATGACGAAGAACGATGATTATTCCATCATATATACTATAGGTATCTATAGGTATATAATATATTATATACATATATTATATACATACATATGTATACATATATATATATATATATATATAATATGTGTAAACTATACTTGGGAGTGAAATCCATTTGGACTCAGATCTCAAACCAGTTTTTGAGCGAGATAACAAAAGATGTAGATTTTTGCAGAGATACGATGGGGAGACAAGAGGGGCATTCCCTACTTTTGAGTATGATCATGTTAAAATTTGAGACCACCCAACACATCAGGTTGCATGGCCACAAGTTGAGCCATCCAGCTTGAGCGCAACTTTTGCCTCTTTGGTCTGGTGGATATGATCTAGATATCTCGATCTTTTGGTGGAATTTCTTGTCATCTTCCGTAATGTCCAATGCCCACATAGATTCTTTTCCCTAGCCTTTAGTAATTGCTGGAATTTCCCCCGTTCATATCCATTTATATATTTTGATGATTTTCCCAGCTATATAGTCTCAATGTGTAGAGATTCTCCTTTTAAATCCCATATATAGATGATCTTCCCATATTTTCCCATTGAAGTCTCCATTTAGTTCGAGGCCCCTTCCCAGCAGTGAAAAAATCCTTCAGTGGCTGGCTGGGCCAGGTTCAAGACAGTTCTTCCAGCTCTGGAACGGGCTCAGGTATGCAACCGGTGGTGCGTCTACAGATGGAGGATGAAAAATCCCCAGTTCTGTCCATTTTTTGATGGGAAAATATAAGGAAGATGATGATAAACCATGATAAAACATCACATATTGTTGATATATTCAAACAAACCTCGTTTTTGTCGCTCTCCCAATTGGGTAGTTTCAATGTGATTTGCAGGGAATAGCATGGCAAATTCCTGAAATACCAACAGGGGACATTTCGATGCCATTTTGTGGTCCCCGACCCGGACAACCGTTTGGTTAGCCGGTGAGCTAAGAGACCCAGATGTCGAAAAAAGATGAACAAATATTCACAGACAACTATAACATCATAATACATCATACAACCAAGGATAAACTTAAACACAATGACATAGTGATCATAAACATAATTTATGTGAAACACATATCATAAACAGATGTTTTCCTATAACATCACAAAAACACATAATTTACATAATCATCAAGTGACCTAGGAGGTGATCCAGAGTTCCAGTAGATCCAATCCTTGAGGCACTGGGGATGCTCCGCAACCAATGAAAGTGCTGTTGAACAGGACGGGGTGGTCGTGACTGACGAAGGATATCCATCGATGATCAAGACGGTTACTGTATCCTCTGGTGATCTAACATTAGCTATAGAAATGGCATGACATTTCCCATTCATATTCATTTTATGGTTGATTTGCCGATGAAAAATGGTGGTTTTCCATAGCTATGTTAGTTTACCAGATGCGTGATTGGAACTGACGTCCAAAAAGGACCCCCGGAACCCCACAAAAAACGAAGCAGTCTAGAAGCGATCTCCTGGTCGGTTGCCACATGCCTTGGGAAATGAATCTTTAGGTCGAAATGCGGCCGATGCCAACAGTACATCCCATGTGGAGCCCAAAACTTCCAGAAACACACGCAGGCTTCTCTCAAAATTAGGGCTAATTAGGGATTTAGATGGATTTATCACGGATTTCTCCCCAATCTATGGCTGAAAAAATGGGGAGTGGTGGATTTTGAACCATTTTTGATGGAGCCGCCGGCGCCGGCGCAACCTTGGGATGGACCCATTAAGGGGACGCGTTTTTGAAAACGGTTTTTGGATGTTTTTGGTACAAAAAGTACTGAAACCAATATGCTAAGAAAAGAGAACATGAAAAATTGGATCCGAAATTTGGGACATGGGATGACATGGGACCCTTTTCGCACTTGGAGGATCCGCCATTTTCGGAAGCTGTAGCCATAGACCCTTCCACATTGGGGTTTGGAGGACTAGTTTCCTTTTGGGACCCGCGGTTATCAATTATCTTAGATACTTCAACGCCTCCGAAAAAAACAAAAACAACTACAATAAGATTCATGATGAATTCCAGTTCGTTGTACCCTCTGGTTTGCTATGGAACATCATGATTTTTAATGATTTTAATGGGTATATAATGGATTCGTATTCCGGAGGGTAATCCATTTAAATCCCATTCAATCGCCATTTTTCTTGGTTAAATCTGGGTAAATTATAACGACCTCACTGTTCTCCCTCACTGGGAATCATAGTTAGTAAGGGAAATCATCCCCTTTTATGGCCGAACTATTCAGGTTAGTGAAATAATGTGAAATTATAATTTACCCAGTTAAATCCCATTAAATCACTTTTGTTCCCCAGATATCTTCAGATCTAAAGATCGGAGGAACCTATGCCCAGCTGATACTCCACAACCTGCGCAGTGGAGCCCTTGGAGAGGTCGAAGGATGGGAAGCCGGGTGGGTCAGGAGATAAGCGTTGACCCCAGCTGGGAATACTGATTCACATCCCAAGGCTACTATATACTTCTATATTAATCTATATTATATAATATTATATATACTATTATACGATATGTCTTCAATGTCATTATTCTATATTATTCTCTTGTGTCTAAATCTTGCGATTGTTTGAAGAAGGGTTCCAGGCTGAAGTCTGCCTTTATGACCCAGACCAAGGCCCGCTCCCGAGAACATGGCAGCAGCACTGACCGCAAGTTCACTGTCTCTGCTCAACGGCACGTGCGCCAACCTCACAATCACCAAGTTGCCAGGGTTATGAGGATATTTGGGGGGAGAATTTACGGGATATTAGGGTACATAACCACCTGTATGATATGATTTTGGGCATTTGTCGTGATAGGGGAAAAAGAGGGGATTATATAACCAACATTAACCAACAAAACGGGGGCTATAAAACCAACCATCATGAGTAAATCATGGGATATGCACATGTATGCTGACCAATGTGATATGATAAGTGCGTTTGTCTGAAAATGGGGGAATCTTCAAAATTGCAACTTTTTCATGCGAACATGCTGATAAACCATCAAAAAATGGAATAACCTCTTTCCAGACAGACCCATTTCAAGCTTAACTCTCCATTGACTATAATTAAATCATTTGGCCAACAGAATTTGATCAAGATCCTCAGCCACATTCCGAAAAACCCGCTGGATGAAAAGCATTTAACCCACACCCAGAATTTCTCTGTGGGAGCGCGGGACCATTCAATTTTTTTGTGGTCGTTTACTGGATTCAATTGGCGGCAACTTCCGTTACCTGTAAGACATGAAACATGAGTTTCCTGTGCATGTTCCCTCCCAATTCTAAAGATAGGATGGTTTTTTCGAGTGATGCCCTCAGCGCATCTCAGCGCCCAAGAGATCCCAAGAGGTATGACCCTTTGTTGGAGGCACGAGCAGCGGAAAAACTCACCATTTTGGGATGACCCCAGCGGGCAACATGTTTTTATGGTGCCAAATGAAACAAAAAAGGTTGGATGGTTCCTCCAGGGTTACCGGGGCTGATGATGCTGATGGGTTTCTATACTGATTTCTACTGCCTGGAAAGGAATTCTTGTGATCCATCAGCTCGGAAAGCAAATTCATAGCTTTTGAACATCTACGTCCACCACCAGCCCCCCAGAAGTTGAAGAGAAAGGAAACCAGGAAGACCCCCAAATCTTGGGTAAACACAGTGTTTTCCTGTGAATTTTCCCTTAGACCAATCCATTCATCAATCTCCAAAACATGTTTCAGCTTCGTCACTCATATCTTGTAAGCTTCGGAGATATGGCCATGGGCCAGATGAAGATGACCTTAGCACATCCTTGGCGAAAATCACCATGGTTTTGATAGCCATTTGGGTTCGTTTGAAAATGGGTTATACCCCCAATTTCGAAGGATTAGTATCATGATTTCCCATTTAAGTGACACATGTGTCACATGTGAATAATTTCGCGGTATCACCTGTTTTGAGACACATCTACGTATTTTTTCAAATATAGATCAAAACATATCATATCAACATATCTATATTTAATTTATGATGTTTTGATTTTCCAAATATCTTCCAAATATCAAAACATATCCAAATATCATAATTTCCCACATGTTTTTCCAATTTATGTTGATGAATTATGACAAGTCCCCAATTACGACCCTTCGAAGGTGGAGCTTCGCAAGCTCCGCGCCTCTGTCAACGTGTCTTGGGCGCCGAAACTGTCGCGGCGATCCGATGAAGTCTTCGATGGGAAAATCCCACGAATCTCAATGGGACTATTTAATGCTGGTTGGTGGTTTGGAACATGTTTTATTTTCCATTTCATATATGGGATGTCATCCTTCCCATTGACGAACTCATATTTTTCAAGATGGTTATTGCACAACCAACCAGAATGGATTGGTCATGTCCTGTAAATCCCACTGGAAATGGGAAAATCCCACTTATTTACTTCGGAAAATCTCCAATGGATTGGTTTTTCCGGGAAGATTTACAGGATTTTTGCCCGAATATTTCATGGGAAAATCATGGAAAATCCCATGGGTTTCCGGTGAAGATTTTCCCTAGCAATCCATTGATCAAACAATTCTGGGATAGACTTCGCAATGGCCATCGCGGGCCCAAGGGGCCCATGGGGGCCGAGGCTCTGGCGATGCAGTGCAACCATATCAATCAGCAGATCAATGCAGAGGCGGTGCGATGAGTGGAGGGTGGTCCTACTGCTTTTTCAGTTGCCCACTCTTTGCCGGCGCAAAGCCCATGGTGGATGATGTGGATGGCCGGCAAGTTGTGGCCAAAAGCGGAGCACCAAGAATTGCAAAGCATTTTCCCTTCCAAGGATCCAACTGGCTGGAACTGGCTGGTGCTTGCTGGTCTTTCACTTATTTCAATCTAAGCCACCAAGCCCCAGCCCTTGGTCTTTCATTAAACTGGTTTGGACTACAGGGCCAAAGGCTTGTGCTGATGTCAAGCTCTGAACAGTATCCACTCACCAGACATGTCCATTTTTGAGCGTTTGAATCCATGACATAGTCGAAATCATTGGGATTCAAAGCCTCCAAATCTGTTCACATCTCACGGAAATGGTGCCTCCCTATATTCAGAGGGACCCGCTGCAGGCAATTATGAGCCAAGCAGCACTTCGGCAACAGCTATTGCAGCTTACCCAGGCAAGACCCTTAGCCATCTCAGCCAGAGTTGGGTGTGGCTATCACCGCTATCACCCTGAGATCTTTGTTGCTATTCCACTATCGTTGTTGGGTGATGTTCTGAAATCGGACATTTCCCTACAGCTTTTTATGGCCTATACTTGTACGTAGTTTTGAGATGTTTTTGAGCATCCACTATCATCCACTTTTCAAACATGGGGTACCGCCCTTGACTAAATCCAAGGTTCCAGGAGGGTTCCCTTGTCACATCACCAAGGCTCGTCAAGAAGAAGTCGCTGCACAGGCGCAAATTGGCGATCGCAGGTGACCCCTTTTTTTGGCGGCCATCATTGGTACCCTAAGAGGCTTGCAAACCAAGATGTTTCAGGGTATCACCATGAGATTACCATGATTTTGAAGGAGCGTGCAATCAAACTTCACAGCTTCGAAAGCGAAATTGGAAAGCGGCTGCTTTCAAGTGGCTGCTGCTGCGGCATATGTACAGTTTCATTTTAGGGTATTGGTCACAATTTCGGATTCGTCACATATAAGGACCCACAGATCGACTGGCCAGTTTTTCTATCAACCATCCAATATAAGGGGGAAATGGCAGGATCTCAAAACTCAAAAACCAGCAACATTTCTAGTTTTCAGGAGGAATAGTTTCAGGGGTCCCCTTTTTTTATTACTTTCGAAAAACGCTCATTTGACCAATCTGGATGGGGGGGCATCCACTCCCCAAAACTTTGACAGAATCTGGTAAACTCCTTGGATGTGCATGCCCACTGTAAGTGATTATCTGAGACTCATTGATCATTACACTAAGAATGACATGAATCAGATATCACATCATATAACTAGCCTTTCATCTAAACTCTATTATTTATGCCATAATCATATGATGTGATAAATCATATTCACGTCATTCATGTCGATATTATCGTGATGTGGTTTTTATGGATATTTTTATGGACTTTCAATGCCTTTCAATGCCTTTCAATGCCTTTCAATGCCTTTCAATGCCTTTCAATGCCTTTCAATATGGATGTGATCCATTTATCATGGACACCCTCCGTCGCCAGGCATCGTGGCTGGCCAGGACAGGAGGCGAAATTCATTGGCCAACAAGATGGTAAGATATGGTAAATCTATGGCATTCTATGGCCATCTATGAGAAAATCCGGATGGTAACCTTAAGGACGTTTGAAATCTACTGATTGGTGGTTTGGAACATGTTTTATTTTCCATTCCATATATGGGATGTCATCCTTCCCATTGACAAAAAACAATTTCAAGATGGTTATTGCACCACCAACCAGATCACTATTTCCCCATGTTTCATGGTTGGTAAAACACCCATGACCGGCCCATGACCATCCCCAACTTGCCACCAACTTTGAAATCGATGTTTCCCATTAAAACTGAATTACCCTCTGGTAAACTAACATAGCAATGGAAAATCACCATTTTTTATGGGAAAATCCACTATAAATGGCCATTTTCAATAGCTATGTTAAATTACCAGAGGGTATTTGAAAAAGGCCACCAGGGCCACCAGCTCTACTATTGCGAGACCGGTTGATTTTCACAACTTAGTCACTCGAGGCCGACCAAACACACATAAAAACACCAAACACCAAACACCAGATCACTCCTGGCCAGCCACATGTGGAGTTGAGGCCCTTTTCTAGGGGATAAAATGCGGCATCCTTTGTTAAATTGGGGATTATATATGATTATATATATCATTATTCATGAACTGGGGATTCCTATACTAAATAACCAGCAGTTCATGGGGTGTCAACCACTACTTATTTGCAAATAGAACGCCCATCAGTGTACTTGTCTCCCTTCTGTCTTCATGTCTCTCAGCAGAGCATTTTAAAATTCCACCTACATAGACCCCAACAAAAATCAAACAGAAGTGGTTGTTTCCCCATACCAGTGAGAAACGCTAAAGAACAAATAGTTTGGAAATTCGGAACCCACCATTGATATCTAGTTGTTTAGGGTTCCAGGCATACATAAGGCACACAAGGTGAAACTGGTTCCCCGAAAAAGGTATCACTCTGAAAGAACAGGACAGTCGAATCAACTAAAGGGCGGTGCTGAAAATGGTAGCTGTAATAGCATACATCCATTGACAATACCAATTTTCATTGGTTAACATGGCGGATTATACTGACGTGTTCATTGGGGATTATGATTGATAATTAATGATAATTAAAAATCGGTACCGTAATAGCCATTTACCAACCAGTATAGTGGATTAGTTAGGGGTATGTTTCATGGCTCATAGCTAGGCATCCACGGGGAACCCTCAATGGATCTACAACATATGTTGATCGGAAGATTTAGAGAAAACCCATGGTGGTTTGGAAGCCCTGAAAGATAGGGCGTTTTGAACCGGAAGTTTTCCATCCCATTTTTTGCAGGCAACGCCAACGCCGGCCTTGTAAACCTGAATGCGCTTCTGTTGGGCCTCCGAAAAGGATTTTGGCGGCTGGTTATGGCTGTATTTTTTGGAGGGCTCTGGTTCCAGTCATGGTCTCGTCCCCTCAACCATGGTTTCTGGGGGGTGTTTCGTATTAGGAATTATTAGGGGGGAAGTGATTGATGATTAGTAACCTGGAGGATTCCTTCTCCATGATGGGGAATCTCAACTAAAATCTAGCAGATGACCGGGGGTCGAGCCCTGAACTGCCTTTGTTCGCACAGATGTCAACAGATTCTCCAGATTTTTCCTGGCAAAACTTGGGTGGGTCCTTGGGACCTCTCAAGACTTAGTTGTTTTTTATTATTTTTTTGTTCTTAGAGCGGCTTTCACCCGATTTCTTGGGACACATGAAATTTCTTGGGACAGCAAGCTGGCTGCGAGGTCGGCTGCCGGTCTGAGCGGCTGCCAGTAGAACGCCAGTCCCAAGGGATTCCCCAGGGGGGAGGAAATGTTGTGAGAAGATGCCATGAAGATGGTCCCCTTTGGTGAAGAAAAAACGCCACCGTTTGGTCGTTTGGTTGCTGCTTTTGATGTAAAACGAAAAACCCTTTGGCGAGACGGGGACAGCAAACTCAATCAAACTCAATCATCATGAGCGCGTGCAGCGGTCGCGTGGCAGACTGGCCTGCCACCGAATCATGGCTTCAATTCGATGGGGTTGGTCACAGGCATACGTCATGGCACATCGCATGGCACATCGCGACTGGCACATCGCATGGATGGTTTTTTTTCATGATTACGGATGAGAGTCAAAGCGAATGATGATCCCGACATGACCCGATTTTCTATCTATTCTGTTCATGTTCCCGGTGCTCAACATGCCTTGTGCTCCAATCTGTAAGACCAGGCGAACACGCCTGACACCAGCAGTTGTGTTGCTAGTCAACTTTCAACTGCTGCAGAGACCGAAATGTCCTCTGCGACACAAGAAGTGTTTCCAAAATTGTCAGCTCCATGCAGAGAGACTGGCGATTTGCGATTGTGCTTTTCACAACTGTTTGTCCCATTCACAAAAACACATCCACAACCAGAGTTTGACCTCCCAGATCGCCCTTCAGTTGAGCGGTTCATCGTTGCTGTATCTGTCCATATCTGTCCATATCGAGCCATCTGTCCTAAGCTTGTCGCATCGCCGTCAATCTGCCGAGAACTGAACCTGGTTCGCTCTGCGTGTCTGGGCCGATGAGAAAATTTTGAAGGCTGTCAGACATTCTGCGATCCGCATGGCGAATCTGCATCCGCCACGAAGCCTGGGATTGCTGCACAGGACTTCGACTGCACCCAGGGTCCAAAATGGAAGTTGGGATTGAAAAAGCACCGAAAGCATCTTGTAGATGCTTTATCAGAAGAAAAACCTTGTGAGATATCTTAATGAAGAATCTTAAGTAGGTTTTATAGATAGGACCTGGATATAGTATGAAAGCATACAGTGTAACCAAAAGAGAATGGAAAAAATGACAGTCGTGACATTTTTCGGCACCAACTTCGACTGTTGAAATCTTTCCGCCATCCCAAAGTCGATCGCCTGGAATTGCGGTTGCGCTGCTGGCCAGTCAGTGATGCGCTCGCAAGTTCATGGCTGCGAGTGGAGTTTCTGCTCCGCAGGTGTTGAATACGAGAACCAGCTTTACCCTGAACATGTCATTTTCACTCACATGTCATTTGCGTTTTATCTTAAATGGATTCCACAGTTCTGAAGACAGAGGGTTGTGTACCACGGGTCACAAGATTCGCGGGACAACATTTGGCTGCTTCAACACCACCTAGTTTCCCCAGATGAAGGGCCTTCACCCTGACTCCATCTGAATATGTTTGTGTGAGTTGAAGTCAGTGAGGCTTGACAGATACCGGGATGAACATGGATGAAGCTGACACTTTCTGTCCAAAGACACTTCAACCACGCAAACGCTATAAGCTCAAATGCTTACGTTTCCGAAGCGCTATCATCAGGTAGTCAGATTTGCAGGCAGTTCAAAAGATGCAGCAAGCGTCAACATACAGCTTCAGTGCTTATTTCATCTTATTTCCCACAAACCAGCTGCAGAGAGTATATTGCTAAACCGGATGTTTTGGATGAATGGCATGGCATGCAGGTCTGACTTAAAATTTGAGACTGGCTTCTCTTGACTTTCGGACAGCTCGGTTTGCAAGTAGCGTGCACGGTCACGCCTGTCTTGCACACAAGTGCTGCGGCTGTCGGTAACTCAAATCTCAGGTCTATTGGATCGGATTGTTGGCACCCCTTGGTTTGTTTATATGGAGATGTCATGAGATGTCCTAAAATGGGGGTACCCCTAAATCAATCATTCTAATTTTGATAGGATTTTTCATTAATTATAAACCATCTATTTTGGGGATCCCCCATTTTGGAGGATTTTTGGTTGATTTCGGGGCCTTTTGGGGTCCCGTTGTTGTTACTGTAACAACTTGAGACTTTTGAGGGAATCGCACGTTCCGCAAGCTTGGCCGAGAGAGCTCCAGAAATCTGTCCGTGTTCCTGTCGGGTAGCCGGGTCGTTGCTCCACTATAAGGGGCTCCACTGTCGACAGTGTGTACAGAGTGCGCCCTGCACGGAGACAGGTTCTCTGATGATTTTCTATGCTTTTTGTACTGATGATTTAAACCTAATTATAGCAGCCCCCAAAGATGTAGAAAAGTCATGAAAAGTCAATTATCATTTATTGAAGAATTGTTGAAGTAGGACGTTGTTTTTCTATCTTTTGTGGCTGCCCCTTTGCGATTTCTGACTGAAGTTTTTCTGGCAACATCAAAGTTTCTGGCCCACCATGTAGGCTTTCCAAGGGCATTCTGGTGCCGACCGCTCCGTCCATAACTAACTTGCCTCCGTGCGCCTGCCTGTGCTAAACTATCAGCAGCTTTGGCTGCCTTCAAAGCCAAGTTTCGTGGCTTTGAAATCCACAGCTCCACAGCTTTTCTCTGTGGCTCAGTTTCTGTAGCTCTCCATTGAGTGTGTGAGAGCGGCACCAAGCCCTTCTGGTGGCACTGGACACTCCAACTGTGCTATCGAAGAATCTGGTCTGGAAAAATCTTGAAAAATCTGCTTTCTGCTTTCGGCTTGGATGTGTCGGTGTAAGCAGTACACTTGGCTTGTGTGCCATCTGAGTTCTCGCTTTCTCACACTTACAGTGCTCTATTCAAGCGTTTCAGTGGCTGGGAGCCAACTCTCACCGGGAAACGGTGATCACAGATGTTCAGCTGCTACCTCCACAGGCTTTCCGGATGGGTTGAACCATCGATGTTTGTGCTGTTTCGTCCTGTTCTTTCCCTGTTTTTTTCCATGTTTTTGTTCCGTTTCCAGGACCAGGACCCGGCAGAGGGGGACAGTTCACAATCCAAGTCCCCAGCTCCAGGCGCCACCGTCCCCTCTGGTTTGGCCGAAGCGTTGTGGCTCCACTGGCCATGGCTTCACGTTACAGCCGCCAGGGCATGGACAAAGAGGGAACAGCTGCTATCTGGGGCTGGGGGAGTTTGGGACACTGGGATGTTCCAAGCTGGAGCCCAGCAAATTATTACTGGTTGGTGGTTTGGAACATTTTTTATTTTTCCATATATTGATTATATATGATTATATTAGGAATAAGAATCCCAACTGACTAATATTTTCAGAGGGGTGGCTCAACCACCAACCAGACTATTTCGTCTTCACTTTCCGCATTTTCCACAACATTCAGACCCCATTATCCGCATTGGTTCCAGAAGTTTTCGCCGATAGCTTCGGCATTCGCTCCACCGCCAGGAGCGAATGCGAAAAGAGGTGGAGGAAGAACTTCGACGCGAGGAGGTTGGATCCCAAACGATCCTAAGAAAAGGGATGAAAGGATATGAAATAAGTAGAATGATTATTTAATTTAATATTTAATTCGTTATAATTCATATTTCAGTATATCATAGTATACCTTCATCCTGATATAGCTTATCCTAGAACGGCACTGGGCATTTTTTGGCCCGGTTGGATCCATTGGGATCATCCAAGGTTTCGTGGCAGGTTTTTAAAGGCCGATATGCTGGGATATGCTGGGCTTAACTTCAGGGGATCAGTTTCAGACATCTGGTTTTTACACGGGTTTTTCGATGGTAAATTCTCCTACCCCCAATTTTTGTGCCTGCGAAAAAAAATTCAGGGCTTGGAGACCCCGAGAGGTCTGCAATAGACAAGCAGCATCACCATACGCAATAGCTTCAAAAGAAACTGGCTTTGACTGAAGTCTTCAACTCCACCCACGGGACACAGGATCAAAGATGGACGAATACATCCTACATGTGCCATTCTCAAGTTAGATGAGCTATTTTTTGCGTTATTTAGCTATTTTCTCATAACCCATAGGATCCATGTATGCTATATATGGTAACATTTACCATCAATATACCCCCAATGTTAGCATATATACCATACATGGATCCTATGGGTAAGAGAAGATGGTCACGGAAAACTGTACAGTAGGGGTTAAGGTCTAAATATGTTTTGAACATCCCATTCATGGGCTTCGAAGATCCACTGTAAACCCAATGACCGCTATATCCTGTGTAATATTATAGTTATATATCCAAGGATATTACATTACGATAGTGAGGTATCCCGGTACATCCGAGTATATCCCACTATCACATATATATACATGTACAATATATACAATATATATACTATATATATATATGTACAATATATACAATATATATATATACAATATGTATTTATATATATATACATTATATATATATACATTATATATATACAATATACATATATACAATATATATATACAATATATATATATATACAATATATATGTATACAATATATATATACAATATATATACACTATATATATTATAATTATATATAGTTATATATAATTATATATAATTATATATAACTATATATAATTATATATAATTATATATAATTATATATACTATACATACACTATATATATACAATATATATATGTATATATATATATATATATGTACTACACGTATACATATACAATATATATACATACATACATACATACATACGTACGTACGTACATACATACGTACGTACGTACGTACATACATACATACATAGATACATACATACATACATACATACATAGATACATACATACATACATACATACATACATACATACATAATATAGCATCCCTGCTTGGTCTATAGATGATTTACCTATTAAAAGAAGTGGTGATTTTCTATGGCAATGTTAAATTACCAGAGGGTATTCCGAATATTCCCATTAAGTCACCCATTTAATCCCATTCAATCACTCATTAAATCACCATTTTCCCATGTTTCATGGTTGGCAACCCCTGACCATCCCCCCAACTTGCCGCCACCACAGCGCAGTGCGGTTTCGTGCAAGGCGCGGCGTTGTGGCCCTGGCCGACGGCCGAAGTGGCGCTTGGGGTCCTTGCGTCAGGCGGGTGGTACCATGAAAACACGGCTGGTTTACGACATTGCTTTACCAACATTATACATCACGATATATCAAGATCTGTAAGATCTGCGAATTTAAGATTGCTATTGAACATGGCCATGTAGTTTGTACGAATGAAAATGGCCATGGTGCTTCTCCCTATGTCAGTTTACCGGTACCCAGATGGGATGCACGTACGTCCATGGCTTAGCCTCTGGTGATGACTAACAGTTTGCTATTGAAGCCATTGCCATAGTTCATTTAGCCTCTAAAAGATGGTGATTTTCCATAGGGGCAACATGCTGTTACAGGTGGTTCTTCAGTATGCACACCAGAATAGAAAGATGGAACCCCACAATCATTTGGGGATGAATTTCTTACGGAATGGGTCAAAATTGAGATACCAACGGACGCACAAAATTCATCCATTTTTTGAGGGTGAACACTTTTTACCCATATCCCCTCTGACAAATTAACATAGATGACATACATAGATGTGGAAGGAAATCCATCATTTTTTCCCTAGGAAAATGGTATATATATATATACAAATGGTGGATTTTCAATACATTTCAATAACATGTTGTTGTGCCATCCGCAGGCTGATGGTTCCGATCGCCCCGATGACATTCGACCTGGATGACAAAAATCACAACTTGCGGCGGGCGTTTCATGCTAGACATTGGACCCATTTTTGATGTTTCTTTTGGGATAGGAACTTTCTTTTGGTGGCTATCTTGCCATTTGGCGGCCCCTTGCCACATTCTGTGGGAACTTCATATCACGCAAGAACTTGGATGATTTCGTTCGGCATTCCTTCAGTCATTCGGTTCCCCAAAACTCTCAATGGGATTAGTGAACTACTATAATATGGACAACTCTGGAAAACCATCGAGTGAATTGGGGCTATCACTAGTGAGAAGGGTATTAACATATAGTAATTACTATTTTCATCTATTTTCCATATGGAAAACCATGTGTCTTTACGAGTCCTAGTGCCGCATTTTGACCAAAACCCCCCAGCTGAACGCAACTTGGGCCAAACCTGGGGCGATTTTGTGGCTCAAAACCTGGTGCATTTTTCCAGTGACGTGGTGACTTTTGGCATGGGAGAACTTGATTTAAACTTAAAAAGGAGTGGGAAAATCATGAAAGGCGCAGCTTTGGTCTTCCGATACTTTGCTGAAACACATTTTTAGTAAAACAGATGAGCCAACGAATGCCGTTTAGTGCCCTGTGCGCTGTGGACAAGGTTCGGCACGGTTCCGAATATGGTCCTCATGTCGACAAAGAGGTGCCCCTGGTAAACTAACTGACATAATATGGGAAATGGCCATGTATATACCGTACTTCCCTATTAAAAACGATGATTTTCCATAGCTATCTTATATAGTTTACCAGAGGGTAACAACTCGTCGAGATTTTGCTTCCTCAGGGTATCCTTGGGCCCTCTGATTGGTATGGATTAATTAATGGGGAAAGCCATTGGGAAACCCCAACATGATCTAGACTCATAGTTGGTTTTCCACCATTTTTTTGGAGGGTAGGTCTCAACAGTTGTGGAATTGTCCCCGGGTGGTGTTAACATGTTTTAAATGTCATGTCGAGGCTTAGGATAGCACAAAAAACATGCGACTGGCAATTATCGGAATATCTACAGTACTTGTTCTTCATTTTGTGAAGTACCATCTAGCTCCTCCACTTTTGTTTGCTGATTGGGGTGAGGCTGATGATGTTCTTTTCATGATGACTATAGATGAGGACCATGATGATTACCTCACCAATACCTCACCATGATGATGCACGGTCCTGGAGGATCTCTGCCACCAGTCTTCCAACATTCCTATCGTGGCCATCGTGGCCATCGTAACTCCCCAAATCCTCAGATTGAACAGTCGGAAGCTAGCGGCGAGCTTCCGGCTATTTTGAGATATAGCTAGGATCAACTACGAGTATTTAGATAACTTCAGAAACAAATTCTTCAACACCTTTCTAGGGATCTCCCTATAGCCACCCCCCGAACAACCAGAAATACATGGTGACTTCATGTGACTTCCCCATTTCCTCAGGATTCTTCATCACCACAGGGTGAATCACAACCGCTATTTCGGGGCATCAGAGGTGGAATGGCCGAAGAGGAGTTCCGTGGTGTTTGCCGCGAGGCCAGAGACCCGGCCGTTAAAAGCTGCTTGGTGGTGACTGGAACATCCATTGATGGTTAATTATGATTAATAGTGCTCAATAAATGATGGTTAATGATAGTTAATGAGATACTGGTTGGTGGTTTGGAACATTTTTTATTTTTCCATTCAGTTGGGAATTTCATCATCCCAACTGGCTTTCACTCCATCATTTTTCAGAGGGGTAGGGCTCAAAACCACCAACCAGATGGGCATTTCCATAAATGGGGAGCCCCAAAATTTGGTGAGTTTTTTTTTCATGGAAAATCTATGAAAATCTTACTAAAATGGATGATTTTAAGGATCATTCAACGCATCCATTTGAAGGATCCCAAACTCCAGGCCATCATGGCCAACCTCAACAGCTCGCGGCCCGTCAACCTGGAGGCGGTTTCAACATGTTTCAACAGAGGTTCTGATGTTTTACGGATGTTTTACGGATGTTTTACGGATTTTTTACGGATGTTTTCCGGATATTTAATTTATGGATATATTTATGGATGTTTGTGGATGTTTATCGATGTTTATGGATGCATATGGTTCATGGTTTATGGTGGTGATGCTGTTGCTGCTGCTCTTCCGCCGACCTTCCGAACGTGAGGATTTGGAGGGCGAGATCTGTGCGATGGAGCTGAGCAACATGTCGGCAAGATGGGAATGAACTGGGGATGGATCAACCTATGACTATATGACTGATATGACTGGGGGAATAAACTGAATAAACATCCATAATTCTCAGCTGTTTTAGGGTACCTAGGGTCCCCGGCTTTTTGACTCATACGCAACTGGAGTTCATATAACATGTAACGTGTAGCAATCGGATATGATATTTAACTGACCCCAAAAAAGTACTTGCTGGGACAATTGAACTGGTAGTTCAGTCTGCTATTGTTTGGCCATAAATGCACCAAAACAGGGCATCACGTACCACTATATACAAGGTACAGTACAATCATCCACTGTTTACATGATTAGGTGTAAATCAGAGCAAAGAATGGACCACAACTGGTGCAATCATCACCTGGCTTGTCTGATGCCAGGTGAGAAGTCTGATTTAAAAATGATTGGTGTATCTAAATTTAGACTTTTTAGATCATTTTTTAGAAGTGCCCTCCAGTATCTTAGATGCAAAATCTACACCAAAGATACACCAATTTAAATCCAATTAATGCAGTATCTAAGAAGTGCCCTCCGGTAGCCATTGGCCAATGGCAAGAGGAAACTTCCCCATATTTAGTTGGATGATTTGCCACCCATTACCCTCTGGTAATTTAACATAGCTATTGAAAATTGCCCATGAAAATAGTTGATTTACCTATTAAAAATGGTGATTTTCGATAGTTATGTTAGTTTACCAGAGGGTAAAACCTCCATTTGTAGGGGACTTCCCATTGTAATCTTTGATTAAAACATTGTAAAAGCCATTCGGCAACGATTGCCTTGCACTGAGCAGAAATATAGAACCTGAAACTGAAGTGAAGTGTGGCCGGTCCAACCATGCAGCGTAGTTGTGGCTTGTCCTGTTGGTTTAAGACGACTATTAACTATGATTATACTATGTTTATGAATGACTATATGCAGTGTTCTGACCCCGTGCATCACTTGCCCCTCAGTTTCAACCGTTTTGAGTTTCCAAAGTACCTGGGATGACGATGATTCATTGATGTTCATGCCTTGCGGCTTGTGAGCGGCCAACTACTTGGGCATCCCATTGATTCCCATTTGGGTAATAGCCATCTTAGTTCACCAAGTTCTGTATCGAAATAAGATCCCCGATTTGATCCCAACGCCCCAATGAATCACCAATCTTTTTGTGGGTCATCTATGGCTTCTTGACCATGTTACGATGCCTGGGAATGCCTGGGATGCACCCAGTCATGGGGTGAGGTTCCGAAACTAAACGGCAGATCTTGGAGGACGAGAAACGTCCCTTGGCAACTGACTCGAACAAAGGAATCTGTTTTTTTTTTTGGATGGTACTTGGATTATTCATGATTATTCTATAAGGATATAGTGCACAACAAGTCAGTGCCAATGGTTCTTAGGCTTCTTCACGAAAGGTAGCCTAGGCTACCTGAGTTCTATGTACTTTAGTACTAGTTTAGTACTGGGGGAGGTGGGTGGTCCTTTCCCGGAAATTGAGAGCCGAGAGTCACGAACGGAG
>Ga0126342_10008590_pt1 | contig 18313 bp, 18 predicted proteins | sample Cyp1metagenome_FD_92528 | JGI IMG/M metagenome (GOLD analysis project Ga0126342, IMG submission 92528) | Coral microbial communities from Lord Howe Island, Old Settlement Bay, Australia - Cyphastrea 1 metagenome | ecosystem: Host-associated > Invertebrates > Cnidaria > Coral ... | reverse complement strand
CAAGAACAAGAACGAGATAACAGAAAAACAAGGGCAATAACAACAATAACAACAGTAATAACAAGAACAATAACGAACAGGAGAACAAGAGAAATAATAGCAAGTTCTTGGAAGATCTGGATGATGCCCAAGAAGATCTTGTCCTGAACTCTCAAGCATTTTATATGATTTTGGTTGCTATGGAGTAAGACTTTGTCCTTGAATTACAAACATCCTGGATGCCACGCTGTAAGACTTGCCCTTAATCTTCAAACACCTTTGATGCTACGGTGTCAGGTTTTGTCCTTAAGTTCCAAACATGTTTGATGCTACGCTGAAAGGCCTTGTCCTTAACTTTCAATCATCTTGGATTGTACGGTGTAAGATCTTTTCCTTAACTTTCAACCATCTTGGATGACACGTTGTAAGAGCTGTCCTTAACTTTCAACCATCTTGGATGACACGCTGTAAGACTTGTCCTTAATTTTCAATCATCTTGGGTGCTACGCTGTCAGGTCTTGTCCCCAACCTTCAAACATGTTGGATGATACACTGCAAGTTCTCGTCCTTGACGGGCCTCCACAAGAACCACAACAGCAAAAACAAAATTAAAATTCTGGTTAAGATGGATTTTTTTCCTTCAACCAATCTATTGATGGTCGACTTCAAAACTCCGCAGGGCCTGGTTTATAAAATTTTGATATGGGTATGACGATGGAATTCGAACCTCCACCAGTTAAAATATACCCTTTGCATCAAAGATTAAATGCTCAATAACCAAAGTTATAAGTTATAACGCACTCAAAGATGTTATGACCCGCGAAACGGCGACTTACAAACCACGCTTGTTACTCACCTACTACGGTAAACCATCATTAAACAACCCACAAAAATTACTAAACAGGTAGTCGTAAGTTCGCTGGCTGCAAGTGGGCGCTGGCCCTCAAATACAAACAATATGGCCCTTTGTTTTTTTCTCCGAAACAGCTTTTATACCTATGTTTCAATCGGTGCGGGTAGCTGCTGGTGCATGGCTGCTGGCAATCTACGACAGACAATCTTGAAAAAAAAAGTAAAATCTACAAAATCATTTTTTTTTCAAGATGGCACGTGACGGCAAGTGGCTACGAGTCGCTGCAGATGGTTGCAATCAGTTGCAGGCACTTGCAGCCACTTGCAGCCACTTGCAGCCACTTACTTGCCCAAGCAGCCACTTGCTGCCACTTGGGCCTGGGGATGCCAGGCACAGTCCAAAGTTGTTGTGCTACTATTTGCCTTCTAGTTATGTAATTTATGCAGCCTGAGCTGTTTTATGCCGTTAGTGGGCGGGAACTTAGTTCAATATACTGTGTATATATAGAAACTATATATACACACTAGGATAAGTTATTGATTGGGATAAGTGATAAATTGAGATGGATTATCCTCACAATTTTGGTGCACGACAAAGATTTCAGTTTCAAGTTCCATGCGTCCAGAGTTCCTGTGAAATTCGCAGTCTCAAGGAATCGAGATGACGGGCTGACGACCTTGGAGGTCGGATTGAACCACTGCACCACCCATCCCGAAAAAGTAAAGGGATATGTTATAGAAGTGGTACTTGTCAACTTATAAATATCAAATACCATGAAATGATAAACATATTCGAAGCCACCATTCAGTGACCAGGAGCCATTGCCTTTCATTTGGGGGTTCCAGTCGGCATGATTACCACATACATTGGATCAGTCTATGCATGCAAAAGTACCGAAATAGATAATAATACCTTTACCATCCTTTACCAAGCACGAGCCTTTCCATACTGTATGTGTGAAGATGTATGAAGTACAAGGTCTCTTGATTTCGTTGATACAAGATATACAAAGATATACAAGGGAATGAAATCCAAGCTCCAAGGCGCAACGCTGGCGGCGGTGTACCAGCACCAACAGAGACAGCGACGGCTTGAGCTTGGAGGATTTGAGGTGCTCGTTCGACCAGTGAAACGTTAGACTGTTAGACACAAACAAGAAATGGCATGAACACAATGAACAAGTTGAATAAGTTGAATAAGTTGAATAAGTTGAATTTGAAACGGCAAGGCAAGGGTACAATTGGAGAGGGTGACTATGGGTGACTGCAACATGTTGATGCTAAATAATGATGCATCTATGCCGTGCAAACAGTGCATGCAATGTACACCTCATTATATTCATGTATCCTCTTTCTGTATCTCCGTAATTCTTTGTATACGTCAGTCTTATTAAGTGGCATCATTTTCAGTTGTGATTAGCTCGTCAGGTCCTTGGCTGCGAAAGCAACAAGCAGAGCGGACCAAAAAGCCGCAGGGGTGCACTCGATGACAGAGTCATGGTCGTACATGAAGGACAAACAGGCGAAATTAGGCGAAATAGGACCATGGTCACATGGTATCCAGATGGTATCCGGATGGTACAGAGAACGTCCAGTGATGGCACCTCCAACTTTGGTCTTGTCTTTGCGCGGCCAAAGTGCCGTTGAGACTTGACCAACTGCACTGCATCACTGCTTTACCTAGAAAGTATTCATCGAAGGCAACCTAGCCAAAACTGCCATCAACATCCATCAACCATGTATGACACGGATAACTTACAACTTTTGACTTGTTGCGGCAGTGGGCAGAAGGAAATTCCCCAAATTCCCCTGAGGATACCTGAGGATTGATTTCAATTGGCACAAATTTAACTGGTTCAATGGGTTTGAGACTTGTTTCTGGCTGATACTGGACAACAACGAGAAGCATAATGCGAGGTGTTTGAAGCATTGGGTGTTGAATGTGTTTGATATCTTGAGCGTGCCTTGGAAAGGATTTTGTTGTTCAACTTGTTCACAGACTTTGGTTTCGAAGAGCAAACAGAGAGAACTATGGATCATAATCTATGTTGTATGGCCTTTTGATACTGTGATCGATTCCAACTTTGCATGTGTTCGAGAGAGATCAATTGCGCCAAAGCCAATCACTCGCATGCCACGCAAGCATCAAACCAGCAAGGCCGTTAACATTGACATGATGCGATCTAAAGCCTCAGAATCTGCAGTTCAAAGAGTCAACAGTGGAGGATAGAGTAATTCCAACTTCAGAATCTTTAGGAAGGAATGAACAAAAACATTGACAACACATCGACAAACTAATTGACAAGGTATTGGATAAGCTCGGATAAACTCGGATGAGCTTGGCCTTCGTTTCACGCTTGGCTCCTGCAAGTAGCTGGCGCAGGCGGGGCAGGTGGAGTGGGCAGGATGTGACCTGACTTGGTAGGAGCCCTTGCATTTAGATCATTTAGATTCATTTATAGCATGAAAGTCCGAAGACTTGACGAAGTTTGAAGACTTGACGAAGTTTGATGAAGTCTGATGAAATGCATGATCAAACTACGTAGTTGGTCAATTGCACATTCTTCCTGCCAACTGTGCTTTACTTCAACGCAAACAAATTGGAACTGTCTCAGAAAGTCTAAGTCTAAGAAATGAAAAGCACAAGGCAGTGAGGTGAAAAGATGTGGAGTGTATCGTCATGTATCGTTTGATACAGACATGTGAAGTCACACTGTAAAGTTGCTGTTTCGTTTGATATTTTCTCTGTTTGTAATGATGTTGAACTCGCTGTCAGGCTGACCACGTGCCATGCGTTCCCGCCTGAGATTTGAGTTTTAGTTCCGTTCATCTCTGGAACACAAAACTGTACAGTTTGCGTCTTCAAAACGGTAGAATCTGTAGAAAGCCTAAAGCCTACTTTGCACCAGCTGTTCATAAAACTGGATTCTTTGGAACAGACTTAAAAAGAAAAGGGCAACGGTGACTCAGTGGTGTACCTTTGTGATCTCCATGGTCAAGTCATATTGGAATAATATGGAATCATATTGAGCACATCTGTGATTCCCGAGTTCAGCTGTCCACGAAGAGAATGGACAACGACGACCTGGCTAAACTCCAGCCTGGTTGGGGAGCCTAGGACCATGACGCAAGGACTTACCTAGACATTTCCCATGTAGTGCAAACTGATCGGGCTGGCTCCAGAGATCTAAGTTACTTCGGTAGTACTTCGTCACTTCGTGCCACAGCTTGGAAGTCAAAGCTGTTCCCTGCTGAGGTGCAAAGAAGTCGTTTATTCCGCCACGCCCCCAGCAACAGCTTGCGACAGCCTGAGCCGGGTGGTACCTGAGCTAGTACATTCATCTATATTCCTAGGACTCTAGATTTGATATTGATGTTGTTGTTGTTGTTGATGTTGTTGTTGTTGTTGTTGTTGTTGTTGTTGTTGTTGTTGATGTTGATGTTGATGTTGATGTTGATGTTGTTGTTGTTGTTGTTGTTGTTGTTGTTGTTGTTGTTGTTGTTGTTGTTGTTGTTGTTGTGCAGGTTGAAGCAGGTTTAAGCAGGTTTGTTTCACGTGGTTTCAAGATCTTTGAAGCTGTGACCGTAGCGCTGCTTCTCCGCTCAGGTCGACATCTTTGCCTGGCGTGCCAGAGGTGCATTGAAGCCCATGACTCCATAGGGAGTTTGGGATCTGGGAAGACTCCCGTGCGATGCGTTTGGCAATTCCGGGGATCCGAGATGATCTGAGATGATCCGAGCAATGAAAAACAATTCAAGACATCTCGGATCATCTGGAACAGGAACTGATTAGCAAAGTAGCCTTGTCGCCAAGAATATGTAAAGATTTTCAAGATTGCACAAAGACCGCACACAAGATGCCAACGATGCCATGCAGAGGGATATGTCGGATAAGGTCGGATATGTCGGATATGTCAAGTGGACACGACTCGGGAACTGCAGGAAGTGACCTGTCACAACTGCGGCGCTGCGTTCCTGAACGACATGCAGTTCTGTCGGAAGTGTGGTCATCCCCGAGCATCTCAGGAGAAAGTGCCGTGAAGTGCCGTGTATCCACAGATGTCTACAGCAGAGCTGCAGACCTGCAAGTCATGTTTTATCATTTTTATCATTTTTATCCCGTTCCATACTGTGTGATCTGCGTGGTGATACTAGGATTACTAGGGTCTTGACTCTTGACTTGGTTTGCATTGGTTTGCATTGGTTTGCATTGGTTTGCATTGGTTTGCATTGGTTTGCATTGGTTTGCATTGGTTTGCATTGGTTTGCATCATGTTGAAGGCACATCTTGGCGCCCCCCACGCAAGAGACAGTTTTTACTCATATCCGATGATTTGGTACTTGTATTAAACCAATTTAAATCATGCATTACTGCTGCTTTACCAGCCTGTCAGCTCGATTTTTGCATCGTTGACCTAGCTCCATAGTTGACATTTGTTCCGCGTGGTGTGGTGAACTTTTCAGCATGCTGTTTTGAGGGTCCAGGATGCTGCTCAGGGTGCCGTCCAGGGTGCGTTGGCGAACTTTGGCAAGGTTGCAGGATGTTGCAGGGTGCTGTCCAAAGTGTCCAAGGTGCTATCGGTGATACTGTGGGTGCTGTCCATTTGGCCGCTGTTCAAACAGAAGTTGAGGTGTTGCCCAGGGGGCTCTGCCGCTGGGCAGCTCTGCCGCTGGGCAACGCTGAGCGGTGTCAAACCAGGAAAATTATTCCGCGCAAGTGTATGGAGAGAAAGAAGGTGTATTATCACTGCGCGTACACAATGTTTTGATGATTTATGCAAAGGTCTTCGCAGGACAAAAATGAAGTTTGACTGCGCGCGCGCAATGTTTCCTGGATTTCAGCTACTTTCTACGATTTGCGGAATCCAGAATTGTTACACACAGGGCTTGTGATGTGACTTCAGAAGCGTGATGCGCCTTGTGCTTTTCACAGCGCCTGCAAACAAGATGTGCCTTTAGCGGTGTGATGTGAGTCAAGTCCACACCGTGTATCTGGAGATGTTTTTCTGATTTGATCAGCAGGCAGCCTTGGTATCTGTGCGGGACACAGAACTCTGAGCACACCAGAGCTAGGCTAAGAATGAGGCTGAACCAAAAGCAAAAAATTCAGGATAGAATTCCAAAGTAACGGAAAGGATACATAGATAAATCACATAGGGGGCAATGAGTGCATTAGACCAACTGCAGACTTTTTTGCCGGACAGCTGTTGTCTTCTTTCATATCCTTTATCGCACGAGAAATTTCAGCATTTTGTCAATGAATATGAATGTGGACTTGCAACAATGCCTCGAAACTTTGAAAAATAACGTTTTCTTATTGCTGAGCTGTAACATGTGGTTTAGTCAGTGACTTAGGCTTTTTGATCTTTTTGTTGCACCTTCAAGACTGTGCTTAGGCTCAAAGACCACGCGTTGACTTTGCGAGGACACTGGGAGCAAACGGGGCCTTGAGGTACCCAGGCAGTGCGTAGTGCGTCATTCCTATCGTCCGATCGGAGTCAGTACAGTACCATACTGTAGACCATACGTGTGTATAATATTTAATAATATTGTCAATTTGATATATCCTGTAATTGTCCTGTCCCTGGTGACGGAATGACAGTCATGTCACAATGTCGGTATATGTTGTTACAATTTGTTTCATGTCGTTTCGCTGAAAAAGTGCGATTCAGCGGCTCCAGGAAGGGTGTATCTTTCGGTGCCGCCTCCGCAGGGATCCGCAGTGAGCAAGAGTCTTTTGGAGCGCAGAACGTCAGGTTTCAAAGACACCAAGGAAGTGCTTTTTAAAGCCTTTTTCATAATTTTTTAAAATATGTTTTCATGAGTGTCATGAGTCTTCGTCTTTCCATTTCCAAATCGACACTGCTGTGAGGCACCCACCATCCCCAACGCGCCGCCAAGATTGATTGCCGGAACCTTGGGAGACAAGTCTAAAGATTCTCAAGCACTAGTGTAACATAGTGTAACATAGTGTAACATAGTGTAACATAGTGTAACATAGTGTAACATAGTGTAACATAGTGTAACATAGTGTAACATAGTGTAACATAGTGTAACATAGTGTAACTAGTCTTTGGATGTCTTTGCTGTATTGTGTTCATGTAAGACAGCTGGCTTCCAAAGTGAACGAATCACATTTGCAATGGACATGTTCGCCATTGTTCGCCCAACGCAGCTGGAGGCCCGGCTTCAAGAGCTGGAACTGGAGAGTCTGTGGCACTCCCAGAGCTTGGTGGCTGTCGCTAGGTGTCCTTGGTGTCGTTCCTTGGTATGTTATGTTGTGACATGTTGTGACATGTTGTGACAGAAAAGATCAGAAAAGTCTTAAAGGGATCGGATGGAAGATAGAACAGGATAGGACCAGGTTTAGGACAAGGACCTGGCGATCGAGGCTTGCTCTCTGTGAACGCTTGGAGGGACGGTTGGTGATGCCTAAGAAGTCCAAGATGGTGAAAGCCTCCGATGAGGATGGGAGATTTGCAGTTTTCCGCTCTGTTTCGTAGGCATAATTCGAATTAATTGGACATAAGAAGGCGTAACGTAGTGTACACATTTAATCGCATTTAATCACTTTTACACTAATAACTTTTACACTGCTTTGTTCCTCCATTGTGGTGGTGACTTGCTGGTTTTGTCCCGAGCTTTGGTACTGCTTTCATCTCTGTTTCGCAACTCACGCAGGAGCTGGATGCACTTTGTGAGTCGTTATCAGGCCGTGCCGAGAAGAAATTTGTTCACCACCTAGATCCTCAGGCAATTCAAAGGCGATTCAACAGGTGAATGCGATATGATCTGTGATATGATCTGATACGCTAAGATATAATAAGCCAGCTATGATATGATATGATATGATATGATATGATATGATATGATACGATATGTATATCATCATTTATCATGTGTAACAGTGTGTGTAACATTGTACTGTGATATCATGCGTCAACTTCATGCTTTCACATGAATTTAGGAGCCAAGCAACCTGAAGTTGAGGGATTATGATGAGCTAGCAGTTCTTGCAAAAAGTAGTAATTTCTTTTGAGTGACATAGACCCCCAGTGGTAGCCACATTCCGACCTCATTCAACATTGTATGCCTTACGTGCCAAGAAGTTCTTGCACACAGCAAAGTCTTCCAAAAATATCGGCCACAAAAATCTGCGTAAAAGAGCAAACACATTGAAGTATCGTAAGATATCGTAAGTGAACGTGCTGAACTTGTTCGATTCCATGGCGCCCCTCACAGATGGCAAGCCATTGACTCCTCGGCAGCAACATCACCAACAGCAGCCCAAAGCTCAGAGTGTGACGCGCGACACCGATTTGAAGAGATTTGAAGAATTCTTTCAACACATCGCAGTGCCACTTGAAATGCATGGTTGAACGGTTGAACAATTTGTGTGTTTCGGCATGTGGGCATGGGTCTCCAGACAGTTCACACAAGTTCACACTCAACAAATGCAACAAAGAACATAATTGAACTGCATAGAATTTTGAATTTTGAATCCTTGAAGAGCCTTCTCAAAGATGCTCGTTGCGAGGCTTCAGTATCTGAACCACCTCAGGGAAGCACGGTATTGCTGGCATGACTTGTCACTGCAGCACGCGCATAGGAAGCGTGTAGGAAGCGCGTAGCAAGCGCATCATGTGAACTGATTGACGAAGTGACTTCGAGACAGAAACTTGATAAAACTTGATGAGACTTGATGAGACTTGGAAATATTGGAAGTCTTCCAGGGCAGATCAGCCTTTTGAGACAGAAAGAAGGTAGATATTTGGACAGCGCTGGTTAAGACACTGATGACTGTGGCCTGTCTGCGAATACCTTTTCCGGTTCCAAGCTTTCATTTGATAAGAAGAAATGCAGTTCAACTGAATACAATTGCATGATTTTCATTTGTACTGCAACGCCGGCCTCAGTGTTTGAGCTTGATCCCCAAATAAAGAGTCACGCAAACGAGTCAAGTAGCAGCAGTTCAAACGAACACTGTCAAGATCATGTGTAATTAAGGCTGTCAAGGGTGAAAGAGCTTGAAGAGAGAATTTCGTTCATTGTAGAGCAGATTGAGCAGCAGTGATCGTTGAAACATGTGGAAAACATCCACGAAGAATGCCACAGAATGCCATGGCTGATGGATTGCCCGTGCTGCCTGTGTGGTTCAGATGCAGTGGCTGCTAGGTGCAGCGCAAGCTGTCAAGGAAGTAGTACCCCGAGGAACCTTCGAGGTGGCTGGCCGAAGGCCGGACAGCCGGACAGCAGCCGGACAGCCGGACAGCAGCCTTGAGAATGTGGAACTTTCTTTTGAAAGACTTTGAAAGACCAAGCATCAGCCATCAGCCACACATTTTCAGAACTGTGAAACCGCTAGTTTCCAGGATCCAACAGCAGAAGCTACTGGCTGATGGTGGTTTTGCCTATGTCTATTCTGGCCTCGACGCAGACAGTGGGGACCGCATGGGGAGCATGTGGACGACTGACACCATGGACACCATACTTCCAGCCTCTTCCAGCCATGTTCGAGCTGTCAGGAGCGGCTGGCCATTCGAAGAGTTCTGTTGCAGGACCAGGAGGTGATCGCCAAAGCCAAGGCGAGACACCGCAAGACAACGACGCCCGGATTGAAACTGGTAGACATTTGGTGGACATCTGGTGGACTTTGTTGAATTTTGTCGGCAGGTTGAAATTGATCTGCTTGGAAGCCTCTGCGACCATCCGCACATTGTGCACTTTCAAGGCGCGCAGATCTTCGCGCGAGGCCGGGATACTTCTTTGGCAATTGTGCAATAGCAACTGGCAATGTCTTGGTCATGTCACCCTTTCTCAGACTGAACTCCGGCGGTAGGAACAAGCTATGCAGTGTAAATGTATGTAAATGTAACCTAGTGCATATTGCAGTGCTCTGATCCTGGTGTTTCGGCTGAGGGACTCACATATCTTACATCTTCTTACATGGTTTTTGCCATCAGACAAAGATCCTTTACTTCTGGGTGTTTCAATGTTTCAGCAGCTGCAGCGCCACGTCAGGTGCAGGATCTTCTGAGGCAGTGTACATCTTTGCTCCTGGGCTCAACACGGCAATCATGTTCAAGAGATGTGAGCTTGTTATAGCTTGTTCAGAGTCAAAGCATGTCGCAAAAGATACAGAAACAGATTCCAGGACTAAAATGACATAAAATGACTAAGATACATGAAGAATCATGAAGATACAGAAAATCCTGGACCCTCTCAGGAACTGTGTCCTGGCGGTACACTCCTGTCCCATCTAGAGACTGCTGTGGAGTCCAGAGCGAGGAAGGACGTGCCGTACCATGGCAGCGGGTCTTCAGCAGACAGCAGAGTGTTGAATGGGAAGTACAAAACACCTCAGAATCAATCCTTTTCATTTGAAGCATGACAGGACCAGATTGATCATGTTTGAAAATGCTGGTGTTTAGGCTACAGAGGCAGAATCTTTAGGCAGGGGTTCACGGCTGAGATGCAGATGGCCTGCGTCTGAGCCGGTCTGAGCCGGTCTGAGGTACTGTTGCCCTTGCCTTGAGGAGAAAGATATTCTGGAGGTCTTAGGACGGCGACGTGCTGTGCTTGGCACATCGCTCCAGCATGCTCCAGCTACTGCACCACACCCGCAAGCCCGGTCATGTGATTTACAACACAAGGCCTCCCTTCTTTCTCCCTCTGTATTTTCTTCTTTCAGTCCTTTTGTGCTTCACACTATGCTTCCCATCTTGTGCTTTATTTAGATCCAAAGATCTTCTGATACCTCCTGACATTCCCTCCAAATCGTTTCCCAATATTTTGCGCTTGTTATTTTGGATTTGGTCATTGGCACGAAAGCTTCTGCGCTAGCTGAAGTCCCTCTTGATTTAGCAAGGTCTTGGCAGAGGCTGGAATCGCCAGTCACGTAAAACTTCACAGTGAACTACCCGTCCTCCGCCTCCTCCCGACCCCCCTGGCTTGTTTGGAAGCAGTTTTGCCGTGGCTCAATCCGCCCCTGCAACATCGCCATGCCATATTGTCGCTGTCAGCATCATCAGCACCACCATCATGGTCACTGCAGCTTCGGTAGCATGTCTTCACTATTGTCATCTTCATGCACTCCTTGCTGATACGATCACCCTCCAAAAGGCTCCCAATCTCCCGTTGACTCTTGTCCGTTTCGCATCCTTTGCAACAACTAGCGACATAATCTCCACTTTGTATCACTTTGTATCTCCCCATTCCTTACAGCAATTTCGCCACACCTTCTCCCTTCGCTCCCTTCACCTTCCCAGCTTTTGTCCGCCCCTTGGCCTCAAAGGGCCGCAGCTCGCCACAACGTCCGCTGGCTCTCCCAGCTGGCCAAATTCTTCAACTTTCGCCCGCAGCCTCCAACGGTAGGAGCAACAGCACAAGCACTGGTGTACCTCACCCGCCTGGGCATGATTCACTACGATGTCAAGAGCCGCTTGGATCTTTAAGATCCAGAATCATCCAGAATTGGATTTGGAGACTTTGGTGACTCATCATACTCTATCCACTGTGTCTACAGAACTGGGAACGTGATGAAAATTGATGGAGATTGATGGGCCTATCGGCCAATGCAGGTGAGAATTTGCTTTTGGGCAACGACGGTCTTTGGAAACTGGGAGACTTTGGCTCCGCTTCAGAGCGTACCTTCGACTTGGAGGGTGCTGATAAGAAGGCAACACAGCAACAGAACCTGTGGCGTTTCAAACTCACCGTGGATATTTCTGCATATCTCTGGGGATCATTATTGCATAGATTCGTTTGTTTAGTCAGAACACTGGTTGGCTTTCAAGGCGATGGCGTGAAGCTTAAAACTCGTTCTCTTCTGTAGCCATCATGCTATCTGACATACCCGAAATTCTACGAAATTCGTTCGGAATTGGCGGATTTGTGGGGATCCATTGCTGCGGTTCTTGTCATTTCTCCCGACGCACACATCTCCAGGCTCTTCTCGAAGCCCAAGAATTTATCCATGGCCGTTGCACGCCCATGTACCGTTGCTCAGCTGCATCAGAAATGATGTACAGACACACACACACACTGTACTTTCTGATCTTTCTGTTTACATAGTAATTGTGTGTACAATATATGCTGCATATATTATCGTATATATATATATATATCATTTTATATCATCAATATATAATCTATCATATCATATCTATTCATATCTATCTTTGACATTGTCGTTGATGACTAATTACACGCGGAAATTATTCTATATTTCGTATTGTTATTATACAGAAATCAATGTTGGTATACGTTGATTTTATGAACATGCAGGATATGTAGGAGTGCAAACACAAAACGCATATAATATATAGAAATGCACTCTCAATGGACAAGATCACTGTCAGTAGCGGTGTGTAAGAACAGATCCGGTTCCAATAATAAACAAATACTGTTAACACAATTTTTAGTTATTCATAGTTTACCATATGTCATCAATATGTTACACAAAAGTCACAAAAACCATCCTTTTCCAATCTTCCATCATATGTCCTTCACATTTCGCTCACTTTTCCTGCCTTGGACGAACCAACCTTCAGAATCCTTTTCGAGGTGCCCCCGAAGTGGCGGATGTGTATCTTCGTTGGAAGATTGGCCCCAAAGTGGACATTTTCGCCTTAGGCCGATGAACAGTACGCCAAGGGATGCCAGGAAATCAATGCGACGAGTTCATTTTGATTCATGGTAGTTACTGGTAGTTTCTCAGATGCCGCGAGTTTTAGATTTGAAATTCAGGCCACCTGAATCTTCGTTCCATGGAGAGCATGCCTTGCCAGCAACTTTTTGCGAAACACATGAAACACTTAATCTAAACGGACACAACGCGGTGTGTGTGTGTGTGGAACTTCTGAACAGAAGTAAAACCTCTACTGTTGCTTCTTTTTCAGCTTTCTGATTTCAGCAGGGGGCCCATGGGCACTTGGATGGCATGAGCCAACGAAGACCCATCCAAGTTGCTGTGCAAACGTACCTGCAATCTTTAAATCGTGATGGGATGTGGCTAACCCAAGAACCACCATGCCGTTTTTCAACGAGAATCATTTCAGAATTTGAATTAAGCACATGAACGGATGAGGCTATTCTTCAAGGTGGCGATGAAGGAATTTTCCTTTCACTCCGCACCAAACCATCGTGTCAGATGTAACTGGATTGTTTTTGCACGTCAGATGCACTCCACAACAAAATTCGCAATGACAGTTCTGAGCATGTGTGTGTGTGTGTCATGCCGGCAAACTCAACCAGGCTGCATCCTTTTTGCAATGATGACAGGACCCAGCTCTGGGGCTAGCAGAACTGTAAATTGAGATTGTTGAGATTTGAGTGTTCACAAGTTACTGAAGTGACTTGAGTCTCTTGATGTCTTTTGACTTCTAAAGTTTGAGACCATTCCTTTGAGTTTTGGAGGACAACACCCATTTCCGATGGAGTCAACCTGTGGGAACATCACTGCGAGCTATCGACTTCCAGCCGAAGCAAGGGAGAGCTATTCACAGGCAGTGCTGCGACTTGGGTTTCAACTGGACGAAGACCAAAATGGAACTGATGAACTGATTTTTACAACTGATGAACTGTTTCATGTTGATGATTTTTTCCCCGGTCACGTCTACGTCTGTGGTCTCTAAGCGCCCGAGGTTTTGGCTCCAGACCCTTCTGGCTCGGCAACCGTCGGAGCGCCCGACCGCCGCAAAGCTGGCGCATGACGTGGAGCGCTATCGACTCCTGGGCGAGGCGTGTTGGAGAAATCGGGACATGTGGAAAATGGTCTTCGAGGCTGTGGCGTTAGAATTTGGTTCACATCGGTGCAATACATGATCATAAACGATAAAGAACGATAATATATATGCAGAGTATGCAAGTACAAGGCATATTCGAAGAAACATCATGCATCTTGATGGGAATTGTGTGTCGCACTGACGCATGACTTGACAGATCCTTGAGTGAAGGGTTTTCCCACAGGAACCTCAAGAAGCTGTTCCAACCCAAGTGCCTGCGACAGCAGCAGTGCCGGCAGCGCAGCCGGCGGAGGGCGCGTGGCAAGCAGACTTCGCTGCCTTCGCGCCCCTTCCAGAGGAATTAGTCTAGTAAGTATCTCTAGTAAAGTATCAGATGGCTAGATGGAGGGATATGGAGGTATAGGTGTACATATTGCTCACTGGTGCTCGAACTGACTATACAATTTTGTAGTCAGCATCAATAATGCCAATGTGAGAATAGATAAAGTGCTACTCCCAACAAAGGCATTGCGCAAACTTCCTTGCTAATGTTTGCATCAAAGCCTTGACTCCTAAGCTTCCGCAAAACCTGAGATCAACTACACGATCAAGGAATCCCCAAGCCTTGCAATACCTCCCAGCCACAAAGCTTTGACGTCTTTTCAGGAGCCCAAACCAGGCCGGGGCGGCGAAGAGGCGAAAAGTCTTGGCCTTGGCCTCAGCTTCCAGAAGACATGAATCGGAACATGTGCTGCAGCATGCTGCAGCTCTGGATGATGCTATGTAGCCACTCTAACCCTATCTAACCCATTCTATGGATTTCTATGATATACCTTGCAAATCCATAAGCAATCTATAAAATCAATCTTTGCAATATTGTAAACGCAAGAACCATGTGATCATATGTGGCTCACCTCTTGCTGCCAAGGTGAGGGCTCAGAGTCACAAAAATGAGCCACTTTGATGCGCCAGTTTTCAAAAATGTTCATGTCATGTGGACATTTGAAGGTGGCTGTGATGGCACCGGCAAACGGGCACGTGCTGCATCTTTCTGCTTTCAAGATTGCAAGTTGGGATAGTCATATGGCGTGGCAGGCAAAATGCGCCTGTGCCTGCGCCAACTGTCACAACGAAGGCGGGGGGCCACAGGTCATGGCCTTGCAGAACATGTCAAACTCATACCCGTTATTTTTATTTTTATTGTACATATGGTTACATATTTTTTCAAACCGAAAGCACTTCCCAGCCGTTCTTTCAAGAGGTACCTGCTCGTGATGCCCGTGCATCACCAGTGCCCACAGAGGTCCTTCGATTTTGGTTCTCACGTTGACGCGAGAGATTGTCGGAGCAAAATGATGTCAAAGAAGTTGTATACAAGGTGTTTGGCTCAAGCAAATAGTGATTCGTTTTATCGTTTTATTCAGTCTTCTTGGTGGACCCATGATGTCAGAGTTCAGGTGCCGTCGGCCCCCCTGCTGTCTCCTGAAGTATCTCCTCAGGCCAAGTGAAAACCAGCTCTGCAGATTGGTACCGGCACTGTCAAGTGTCCAAATGCTGTAATGTTGTCCAAATGTTGTCCAAATGTTGTCCAAATGTTGTCCAAATGTTGTCCAAATGTTGTCCAAATGTTGTCCAAGCACTGTTTCGACTTTTGACGGAACATGTTGGGCGTTCTGAAGCGCTGCCCTGAACCGACGGCATCCGACGGCCACCCTTGGTGAGGCACCTGTCGCGACTCCATCTCCCAATGTCTTGGTGACCCAGCACTCTGACGCTTGAGATTCTTGGGGCACATGTGGCACCGGTTTCATCCACTTTCACATTGTCTCACGATGTTTCACGTTTCACATCGTTTCACATCGCTTCACATCTCATCGCGTTTACTTCAAGATGTCACGGATCGTCCCAAGTCGTTGCAAAGCGTCTAATAGCCGGGCGATGCTGCGCCTTCAGGTGCTTGATGCTCTCCTCATAGAGCTGAACGAGCTCCTTGAAAAGGTCAGCCAGCAAAGAGCGAAACCGCGAAACCTGTTTATTGAATTTTACTGACTGTTTTGACAGGACTGTTTGCTGTTATATTACTGTTATATGCTGTTATGAACTCTTCCTTTCGTTCTATGATGTTCTATGAATGCTATACTGTAGTCTCTTGATCTGATTGCTTCTCAACAGAAATTCAGCACGGCTTCAACGTCGTCCTCACGTCGTCATGTGTTCTTCGATGATTTCGAGCTCTCTATGTTCTTCATAGATTCTCTATGGCTCTCTATGGCTCTTAGCTCTGCTTGAGGTTCCTTTGAGCGCTCCCCGAGAGGCAAGCCCCGAGCCAGGCAAGAAGCTTAGGTGAGCGATGCTCCGGTGACCTGAGCAGTTTCGTTACACTAATATTTTTTTAATAAAGCCACCAAGTCAATAAGCTTATCATAGCTGATCTATTTAAGCTTATCTAAGCTTTGGCAGCCGATTTTGCTGGAAATAGGCTGGCAGAGCAATGTAGTGGACTATAGACAGAATGTAGCTGATCATGATCTGATGTACACTAGATACCCTGAATGTGAAGACTCGACACAATGATGCCGCAATTTGCAGTGAGAGTTAAGAAAGTAAAAGACATCCTGACACTGAGAGAACATTCTGAGAACACCGAGGACAAGACTCACCGAAAGTTCCACGGACTCCACAGCGTAGCCCACAGCGAAGCCCACAGCGGAGTCCACCAGCCAACTCTGCTGGCCCTCTGCCACTGGAGCGGCAGACACGTGTGGCTTTGTTTGGGGAGGTGCGCGCCAGACAGTCCAAGTGGATACAAGCGAATGCTGTGTGCTTAAAGGGTTTGTGGATGCACTGAATGATGGTTCCTGTTGGTTTACATGTTTTTCTGTTGGCTCTTGTGCCAGGATGCAGAAAGCCCCAAGCCTCAGGCAGTACAAGCTCCAACCAGTTTTACAGAGGCTCCAGCAAGAAGCCGAAGAAGCCGTGAAAATTGTCCCATCATAGCTACCAGCCAGTCATCCTGTCTGTCTCTGCCACTTCTGTCACGAAGTCAGGCTGTCAAAATTCAGAAACATCTTTGACTGAGTGCATTGACTCTTAAAGTTTCTTTTTCCCGAATGCGTAGCAAGGGTTCCCGTTTCACTCTGGGGGTCTGGGGATTGAGGGTGTGTGTGGCACTTCGTGACATTCAGACATGTTTCGTAACGTGTCGAGAGGCTTTTTTGTGTGTCAGGCGCAATACTTTTGCGACGTTTTCAGTAGATGCGTTGAAGTTTTCGTGGCAGGCGCAGCACTTTGGACGTGCTCATCGTCATTTTGCGTGGCAGGCGCAGCACTTTAGACGTGTCGTGTTGCGTGTTTTTTTGCGAATCGCATTGTCCGAGCTACGTCAACTGGTGACAAGGTGCAAATTGCATGGTGGGCGTGGCATTTTGTGAGATGTGCTGAAAATTGACGGAAGCCTCGCACGAAACATCGATTTTGAAGTAGCAAATTTTGAGGTTCATAAGAAAACTCGTAGGAAAACGTCGATTTTGAAGCTACAAAATGTGAAAATTGGAGGAGTCTCGCACGAAATGCTCGTTTTGAGGCTCCAATATGTCTCGTCTCGAAGTTCTGGTTTTCTGCTGGCGTCGCTGTGTCTTTGGGGGAAGCTAGCAAAGCTGGTTGTAATGTCGTTTTGCGTGGCAGGTGTAGCGGCGTAGCACTTTGTGACATTCCAACCTGTTTGATAATGTGTCGACAGTCGTTTTGTGTGGCAGGCGCAATACGATTGCGTCATTTTCAGAAGATGAGTTGCAGTTTTTGTGGCAGGCCCAGCACTTTGGGGACCTCCATCGTGATTTTGCCTGGCAGGTGCAGCACTTCAGACGTGTCGCATTGCGTGCTCTACACTCCACACTCCACACTTTACACTTTACACTCCACACTTTACACTGCACGCTCCACACTCCACACTTTACACTTCACACTCCACACTGTACAGTCCACACTTTACACTCCACACTCCACGCTCTACACTTTACACTCCACACTCCACACTTTACACTTTACACTCCACACTTTACACTGCACCCTCCACACTCCACACTTTACACTTCACACTCCACACTTTACAGTGCAAACTTTACACTCCACACTCCACGCTCTACACTTTACACTCCACACTCCACACTCCACACTTTACACTTTACACTCCACACTTTATACTGCACGCTCCACACTCCACACTCTACACTTCACACTCCACACTTTACAGTCCACACTTTACACTCCACACTCCACGCTCTACACTGTACACTCCACACTCCGCACTCCACACTTTACACTTTACACTCCACACTTTACACTGCACGCTCCACACTCCACACTTTACACTTCACACTCCACACTTTACAGTCCACACTTTACACTCCGCACTCCACACTCCACACTCCACACGCTACACTCCACACTCCACACTCCACGCTCTACACTTTACACTCCACACTCCACACTCCACACTTTACACTTTACACTCCACACTTTACACTGCACGCTCCACACTCCACACTTTACACTTTACACTCCACACTCTACACTTTACACTCCACACTTCGCACTCTACACTTTACACTCCACACTCCACACTCTACACTTTAGACACTACACTCCACACTCCACACTTTACACTCCACACTCTACACTTTACACTCCACACTTCGCACTCTACACTTTACACTCCACACTCCACACTCTACACTTTAGACACTACACTCCACACT
>Ga0126342_10008589_pt1 | contig 18313 bp, 17 predicted proteins | sample Cyp1metagenome_FD_92528 | JGI IMG/M metagenome (GOLD analysis project Ga0126342, IMG submission 92528) | Coral microbial communities from Lord Howe Island, Old Settlement Bay, Australia - Cyphastrea 1 metagenome | ecosystem: Host-associated > Invertebrates > Cnidaria > Coral ... | reverse complement strand
CCAAACAACCAAACAACCAAACAACCAAACAACCAAACAACCAAACAACCAAACAACCAAACAACCAAACAACCAAACAACCAAACAACCAAACAACCAACCAACCAACCAACCAACCAAACAAACAAACAAACAAACAACAGCAACAACACCAACACCAATACCAACACCAACACCAACACCAACACAACAGTAATAGCAACAGCAACAGTAACAGAAACAGTTACCACTAGACCACGCACACAACCAAAACTAGAACTACACAGCAACTACAACTACACTACACGACAACTACAACCGAGAATCGAGACGAGACCTGCTGCAGCCTCAAAACGATCATTTCATGCGAGGTTTCCTCAAATTTTCACACCTTGTAGCTTCAAAATCGACGGTTTCTTTCGAGTTTTGTCATGAACCTCACAATTTGCTACCTCAAAATCGATGTTACGCGCGCGGTTTCCGTCAATTTTCATCACATCTCACGAAATGCCACGTCTGCCCCGAAATTTTCACCTTGACATCACCTGACGCAGCCCTAACCATGCGATCTGCAAAAAAAAAACGCACAATACAACACCTCTGAAGTGCTGCGCCTGCCACGCGAAATGACGATGGAGGTCTCCAAAGTGATGCACCTGCCACGAAGAATGCAACTCATCTTGGGAAAACGACGCAAAAATGTTGCGCCTGCCACACAAAACGACTTTGGACACATTATGAAACATGTTGGAATGTCACGAAGTCCCACGCCTGCCTACGCGACGTTTGAAGCCTCCAAAATTGACCACTTTTGCAGAACTCGCCATTGGCACGGCCATTTTGCCCTCACGACGGTCGCTCGCGGACACTTGCGGACGGTGGCGGACGGTTGCGCACGTCTCCACCCAGACCTCCAAAGTAAAATGAGAACCCTTCGCTACTCATTCGGGAAAAACATTGATTGAAATATAGTAGGTGACCAGACAAACAAACAGACAGACACATAGATCGATTGATTGATAAATAAATAAATAGATAGGTGGAAAGACAGATAGATGGATAAAGAAATTGATAGATAGAGAAATAGATTGATACATAGATAGATAAACAGACAGACAGACAGACAGACAGACAAATAGATAGATAAATAGATAGACAGATAGATAGATAGATAGATAGAGAGGGAGGGGGAGAGATAGAGAGAGAGAGAGAAAGAGACAAATAGATTCGTAGATAAATAGATAAATAAACAATAATTAATTAGGTAGATAAATAGATGGATATTCACTAAATATAAATAGGTAGACAAGTGAACAAATAGCCAGGTCGATAGCGGGAAACCATATTTCACCATGGTTGCGGGAAACCCGGGTATGGGAAGCGAATCCAACCATTGCCAGGGGAACACCACAGGTATACATTTCTTTTATCCACACACAGACAGTGTATATATACAATATGTAATATCGACCAATGCCCTTTTCTATCCGACCAAACCGACTAGTCAGCAACAGGCGTGTCCCCGCTTTACTGATCCCCACAGAATCATCATCTGCAGCATTATGATCACAACTTACTATCATCATCATCATCATCATCATCATCATCATCCTAATCGTCACCGTCACCCTCACCCTCACCGTCACCACTACCACGACCATCATATCCATCAAGAAGGCTAAAAAAAAAACGTTTCAAGAAGGTTAGAAAATGTCTGTCCTTGGAACCCCATATGCGCCCGCAAACCGATGCAAATGGATTGAAATTATCCAGAAATCATTGCATTACATTCCGAAGCAACCACCCTAATCTTCGGGTTCCGAGGCGACCCCTTCGACTTCTTGGCCAATCGCCCTAATGTGAAAAAAAAAACAGATCTCTTGCAGTTGCTGGAAAGTCTCCTTAACATTGCTACACAATGCTTGGCGTGCTTACCCCTGACCATTTTAAGGTTTCATTGGGCCCACATTTGGATCATACCGCGAATCAAACAATTCGGAATTTGGCAGTGCCTGGCGTTCCATTTGTTTATGTAGGATGAGTTGATGCGGGCGCTTAGGAATGTGCGAATGGGAGCTGGATGTGGAGGTGACGTCGGTGGACATATTTTGGAGATGTTCACGCATGGAGCAAAAGAGTTGCATAGCGTTCTTCCATTTGTTGCAAGAAGGGAAAGCTGACGTACTGCAGTGAAAAAATGAAGACCGATTGCCGATTGCTACAAGTATGCAAAAAGAAACTTAATGAAGCTTACGTCTTCTCTACACTGATCAACGGGCGGCTGAACGTTTTCGAATTTATATTGGGGGAAAGAGAGTTATTGGACTCGCAATCTCTTTTTGATGCAACCACACCTGATGAAACTTGATCGCGCTCAAAGGCGCACGTTTCGATCTGTACCCGGTCACATGAAACACCATTGAGGATTGATGCAACACCTTTGCAACTTTGATTACAGCAACTTGCCAGAAAACTGTATGATTTTCAGCGTTGGTTTCCTACGGCATTTCCCATTGGTATCTTTTCGCAATGCTTTTCGGATTTGTTCTCTTGTATTTTTTTGTTTTCTACAGCGCCGTTTCTCCAATAAATCGTTGCACGGTTTCCCTTCCTAAACCTTTGGATGTCTTTGATCCGTGGCCTCGTTCGTCACAACCTTTGCCCGGAAGCATTGCATTTCTTTGGGGCTTTGTTTGCTGCCAATTTTTTGCGCAAAGTTTTGGCACTTGTCCGGACTAGTTGGTTTCCATCGCCTTGTGTGCTGTCGGTGCTTTGTTTTGCTAAATTGGGGTTTGCATGTCGCTGCTCGATGGTCCGAACCAAGGTTCAGTGCGATGGCCACACCCAAATCGAACATGTGCAAAAGCACACATTCCATGGACATTTGTCATGAGTCCCAACGAACCTTGCAAGAGCACGACGTGTTGTGGCGCAAATGTCAGGACCTTTGCATCGGAACTTAAGGCATGCAGAGTTTATGGTTGAACGCGCATACCTGCTGGGAAGCGAATCTGGGCACAACACCTTGGTGGATCTTGCAGGTATGTTGGCGTTTGGCTGCACGTCCACTTACCATCCGCCCATGCCACCCATCCCCGTGTTCAAGAAGCAAGGCTTAGGTTCTACCCAGAATAAGTTTATGACGCTTTGAATTCGCCAACGGATAGTGTCGCCGGCGTGAGACGTTTCGCCGATTCGCCGTCGCAACGTGCAACAATCTCAGAGTATAAGGAAAGCGGCGCCTGCTATGGCAACATCCTTCATCGAAGCAAAAATTGTATCAGGTTGGTCTTTCGACTCTTTCCGCATGCCGATTTGGGCAGCACACTCCGGTTGCACAATCTTGCTTTGTTGATTTTGCTGTTTCTTCATTGCACTCCCATATATTTCCGTGCTGAGATTCTTTCGCTCTGCTTTATCGGCAGGAGCTATCAGTTGCGCCAGTGAAACGAAACGTGAAACGGTGAGAGTCTTGCCAGGCCATGTACAGACCACACTAAGCCATTTTCTGAAAGATATGCTTCTGCCGTTGTTCTCAATCACATTAAACATCATTAAATCATCCGTCAACAATCTGAAATGTCCAGAAATGACCTGGTCATGAAGTCATTCAACTTCAAATTGGCGCGTCCAATTCGCCAGCTTCAGACAGCTTGCACAGGGATGGAATATGGTTTCAGCACCCCAGGAACTGCCACACTTTTGGAGGGCAGCATTCACTCTTCCGAGACTTCCTGCCAAGAAGCTACAATCAATCAACGTCAATGCAGCAAAGGTGGACCAATAGATCCAAGTTGACTTCTTGCAAACATCTCTCGCCGAAAGCTTGCAGCTGGTAGCCTTCGCTTCTGGCTCTGGCACTGCTTCCTGACAATTTCAGACAATCAGAATGGGCTGGTGCTGGGCTGGGGTGCGTAAGTCGTGAGACAAGGCCTGTAAAGGCAAGTAATTCTTCCTCTATCAAGGAATGCAACAACATAAACTTTCTGACAAGCGAGTTCTGCTTTGGTGGATTGGTGGATTATGTGACTATCTTCCTTCAATTCCTTCAAGATCCTTCAAACCTAGCTGCGGCACCTGGGGCACCTGCGGCGGCTCAGCTGGCAGCCTCTGAAGGCTTGGAGCTGATGCAGACCTCACATCCAGTTCAAACATGTTCAAACTAGTTCATATTTCTTCATATTTCTCAGTTATTTCATATTTCTTACTTCATATTTCCACCATTGGCCCATCTCACGGAAGACACAAGCCCTCCTTGACTCTACCGACTCGACCAACTCAACCGACCCAACCGAGATTGCCCATCAGGCATCATGCGGCATCATGAGTCAACGGTCAGGTGAGTCAGGTGCGTCACTGTTGAAACATGTTGAAACATGTTGAAACATGTTGAAACACCAGAAGTCTGAAACTCTGGAGCTCCCACTGGTGCAATCCCGGCAGCTTCAACTTCGATGTGACCTTCTTGAACCTCGGAAGCCAACTGTGAACTTTCAGTCGACCGGTCAAATCAGCACCCAAGGCGAAGACTTGGTCAGCTTGAAGGGCTCTTTGGGTGCCTGAACTGCAATCAAGCCCGGCAATACCCAGAGAGCATTGACTGCACAAAGGACTGTGGGGACTGTGATTGTGATGCCAATATATAGGTGTTTGCCAAAATCAGGTACTGTACCTCAATAGCCATTGGCTTCCCTAGCCATTTAAAAAAAAAACGTAAAAAGTAATGTCGTTCTTCTGACTTTGGGTTCCAAGAAACTACTATTTGCTGCTGAGTTTGAGGCTGACGGATTCCTCCATTCCTTCATTCTGATGCGCGCATCATGGATTCGATCTTTGGACATCTGGCAGGGGAAAGCAGGCTATCGCGAATTCAGCTGGAGTAAAAAGGTCGAAGAGGCTATCCAATGAGTGCTAGGAATTGCCGCCATGATCATGTCCAGAAAATTGATAAGCCGAGTCAGATTGTGCCTTTCACAACTTTCAAAGCGGTTGCCTTGGTGAGCTTGACAATGCGTTTCTCGTGCTTGGCCTGATACTCCTGGACCGTCTTCAATGGCTAGCCAACATCCAGTTGGGCTCAGCGTGACCCTATCACTTCGTATCAACGCTTCACCGAAACCTGTCTTCTTTTCTAGCACCACAGAAAAGTATCTGAACACAAATCTCACCCTCATCATATATGCACGAGCCTCCAGCTCACGATAGTGTACTGCTAAAGCCTCCCATCCAGAGACTTACAAGGCATGATGTTTTAACAGCTGTGGCTGTAACATCATCAAGGAACGTATTCTCTTTCCAGGGAGTAAACAAAGCACCTCTTTCGATGAAAATTTATATGTGACGCGGATGCAAGACATGAATTGATCCTTGCAACATCGTGCCTCCTCGGACTCTGTGGCATACTGATTTCCGATCTTGGTACAGGTTTTGTGGATTTTGGGGCAGGTGTGATGGCCCTTGGCAGGGCTCCATTCGACTGCTGGTACTGATGACTCGCCAAGTTGCCACATGAGTGATGGGAGTCGAAGGCCGAGACTTGCTGCCGTAGGCAAACCTGGCACTTTGTTGCTACGTTTGCAGCCAACAGTAGTATCAGTATCAGTAGTAACATGTAGTAACATGTACTAACATGTAGTAACATGCAGTCATCAGCCACAGGTGGCATGCGTCGGCAAACCAAAACAAATAGAATACGCTCAAAAGCTGGAGAATGGGCAAATGACCTTAATGGCCTTAATGGCCTTGCACCAATTTAACTGCACAAGTCGTCGCTACAGCAAGCAGGTCAGGCACACGATGGGATCACATCCGAGGGGATGACTTTGGGCAGAACACCCATGGGACCCGGAGGCACCAGTTTGATGTCGGTGTGCTTTCTAAACTCTGCCAGGTCTCTGGCATTCCTCGAAGCAACTGGTTCTAGATGGTTCTAGATGGTTCTAGCCAAACTATCACAAGAATTGACGCACGTAGAAAAGGATGATGTGATCATGCAAATGTCCTGACCCCACATTTCGCGGCCGTGCGGTTCAGCTTCCTGAAGTCCTGGAATCTAAGCAAAGAACTGTCTCAAAGTCATGCTCCATGTTCTAATTTGAAGTGCTGTTGAACACGGACATGACACCATAAATTCCTCGTCGCCATGCTGGGTGGGGGCTAAAATCGCTAAAACAAAGGATTTTGTCCTGGCAATCTGGCCCTGGCTTTGGTCGTGGCACATGCGAAGCCCAGAACATCGTCACCTGAACAGGTACAATGATCTTCCAGCATCAGCCAGATTGGCAAACAGACAATGGGGCTGCATGGACCGCAGCAGAATGCGACAGATCCACGGCTCGGCAACTGGCTTTCTGTTTCAACTGCACCTCCCTAGCACCCTCAGCATCAGCAGGCTCGCTGCGGCCATATGTGAAGCCCTGCCAAGCAAGCATTCAACATCCAGCCCTCACGCATTGGAGCAAGACCGAGGTCAAGTTGTCCTACTGTGGCGGTTGCAGAGTTCATGCCGCGGAGAAAGCCGCTTTTTTCCCTTCCTGCCCGGATTGAAAGTTCGGCAAAGTCTTCACTTGCCTCAGGGCAGCGAGTCGAGTCAAACTGTCATCCTGGAAAAGTGACTTAAACCATTGAACCACCATTATTATTAAAACCCATTGAACCGCCATTCTGTGATTGGGTTATGGTTTTAACAAGTTCGCAAAGATGATTCCAGTTTCAATCCTCCTGTCTGATTCACCTTGAATGGCTGGACTGTTGTGGTGCACTTGGTGTACCAGCCTTTCCGACGAGGAGTAGATGAACGAGGTTGCCGCTTTCCAAGCTCATCCGAGACCTTCAAGATGAGAATCAATCTCAGCAGTAGATGGAAGACATAGCAACAAATGATCGAGTCGTGATGACTCTAATTGAGACATACAGAAATGATGAAAGGCAACGCGGCAACTGTTTTATCGCCTTCACTTCCGGGTTTTCGCTTTCCACCACAGACGGAGGCATCTTGCATCCAGATTCCTGCATGAATTAAGGTTGAACATGGTTGAACAGAATCATTGCATCGCAGTTGCCCGAGGTCCAGCCTCCTTGAGATATGTTGAGAAAGCAAACAAGAATAGCAAAGCACCTGACTCTGTGTCGAATCATTGAAAATTCAAGCCCTGTCACATGACTGCTTCAACATCAGAGGATGCAGGCACCTGTTCCACACAGGACCAGCAAGCCAGAAAGCCAATTCTGATAGTCAGCGTGCGGCTGTCCGCAGATAGTGTACCAGGAGGCCACTCCATCTGCAAGCAAGCACAGGTTCTCACTGAAGAATGAACAAATGAATGCAAGTAAACACAAACAACAACCAACAACCAACCACAACAACAACAATAACAATAAAACAAAGGAGAAGAAGGAGAAGGAGAAGAAAGAGGGAGAAGGAGAAGTAGAAGAAGGAGAAGTAGAAGAAGGAGAAGTAGAAGAAGGAAAAGAATGGGAGGAACCAGAAGAACGACAATGAGAAGAACAAGAAGAATGAGAAGAGTTCAGATTAACTAAATGCATGATAATTACAACGAAAAGAACGAGAAGGATGGACGAAGAACAAGAGCAAGCACAAGCACAGGCACAACCACACAAACCACGACAACGATAAGAAGAAGTCATGAAGGGAGGTGTAAGTTTCGCAGTTTCGGGAAACTGGAGGGAAGAATGGAAACTGGAAACCACAGTCCCTCCTTCCTGCCTGTCAAGGCTGCCTCTGGGGTGATCTGTTCCATTCCCGCCTGAATGATGACCATGATGACCATGCTATCAAAGAGAATCAGACTGTCTTGGAAGGTCTTGGATCCGCTTCAAGATGGTCCCCCAGTGTTCCCCATATGTTCCCCATATGTTGTCGGTTGTGTTGCATTAATTCATCATACCCAGTGTGTATAAACGTCATCGTCACGTTTAGGTCTAGGTAATATCAAGGCAACGAAGGGCTCAGCAATGCCTCGGGCATTCGGCATTCAAAATGGAAGTAGGTCGTAGGGAAACGCTCGCGGCAAATGTAACGCCTGAACTGTGCAGAGTCAACTCTGAATGCAGCGAAACCTGAGACAAGTCCACTCAGTCAACCGAGTCAACGTCAACAGAGGCAAAGTCACTTGCGCTCATAACCCATCAGGTCGATGTCGGTAGCATCACACGAGCCAAATTGCTGATGAACGCCAGTGGACACCTTGCGTGTGGAATTTCAATTTGGAAAGACTTGAGACTTGAGAGACTTCCAACCACAGCTCAGCTGTCCTGCTTCTCTGGAGAGAAGAGTAAGCCCACCAGGACCAGCGTTGCAAAATATGTGCAAAGCATTGCACGGACCGACCAATGCCTCAAACTACAAAAATAATGAAAATGTTTTTCTTTAATCTGAGTGTCCATTCAAATCTGCTTCAGATTCCGCAAGAAATTGTTGCGACTTCAAATTGCTTGAGAGGTGCTCTGGGCCATTGAGAAGTTGCGCCTTCTTTTGAGGCCAAGCCTGGCTGATTGCAGACCATGATTGGTCCAGGCAAAGATTTCACCAAGAGAAGATAGTCGCATAGTCCAATGGTCTAGAAACGTCGCATTCTATGCATCCATCAGCGATGTCAATGGGAAAGCTGCTAAATGACGAAAACTCTGGCCTCCGGCTTCGGTTGGCAAATGCACATCGCTGCAAAGCAAAGAGTAGCAGCCAAAACTGTTTGCGGACCAGGCATTCCGATCCTGGCAATGTTCAAAAATGTTGCAGAAAGCCTGGTCTCCTTCTTCAGCGATGCTCCCATCACACACTTGCAACAGGACCTTGCCTATCCAAGCCAAGAACTGTGAAAACGTTGAGCACTATGATCATGAGAGGGGTAGACCTCGGACAATGTCACTCCTCTTTTGGTCTTTTACAGCTTCCCATGCCCAACAAAATCTGCTTTGTTGTTTCTCTTCCAGTCAACCCACAATCTTAACATTTCGCTCTGTACGAGCGTACATTGCAATTCTGTTGTCTATATACATTGAATCATATGGTACTATAGCCCAGTCTGTTTGAAAACTGTGTACTCCAAGGCACTCCTGCGAGATCAAAACTAACTCTCTGATAAGCATTCAAAATCTAACAGCCAAGTGACCAGCAGGCCAAGGCCAGTGTCTTGACTTGACTCCATCCAAGATCCGCTCCTAGGCGCCTGACAGGAGACAAAGACAGCTTGACAAACAGCTTTGGAGCTCAGTAGCGCTGAGGAGTCTGCAGCAAGAGGGAGAAACAAGCCGTGAAAGTGATGGTCCATGCCTCAGAGACCAAGACGATCAACCTCCATGTACGAGTAAGATGACTTTAAGATGACCTCTGATGGCAACAATCTGATATATAATCCTTTTTTGGTACAGTATATGTCAAAAATCTGATGCCTTCCAAGTGTTGGATTTGATGCTGGCACTGCGGCTCTGACGGTGCTCCCTCCCGGAACGCCCAACCAGCGGAGTGCCACACCGGGGTCTGTGTCGTGCCAAGTCCACCTTTGCTGGAATCATGATCTCGAGTCTCGACTTCAACAAATTCCAGCGTATTCTCCAGTTGTTTTCGAAACATGTTGAAACATTTTGAGACCAGATCCAAAGCTTCAGAGGAAGATCTGAGGTCTGCTAGTCAGCTACACCAGATTCCGATCAGATCTTGATTTGTTTCGACATCAGGCCGGAGAACCAGAGGAATCTTGCGCCACACATGTCGTAAGGAGCATAGAAGATCATGGCGAGCAAGCCTGAAGGAGGACAGCTTTGCAATGCGCCTGAAAAATCCGAAACTTCATCATTCGCAACTAGGCCTTACAGCGAAGGCAAAGAAATGCCAAGCGCCCAGGACATCATCATATCTCAAGCTCAAACAACATCAGCTAGCCGCAGCTAGCCAACAAGACGTGCTAAAAAGATCTAAAAAGCACTGTGAAGTGCCTGCAAAGCTCGCTTCTGCTAACGCACAGCTGCGTGCATGTCGAAAAACTCTGGCTGCCGCAACCTTGCTGTCAAGTACAATGACACGTTGGACAAAAAGCATGGCTTTGGGCGGTATGCCGCATCCTGTTCCTGATGTTACTGGCGCACGGACATACTGCAGGGACAAGAAGGACAAAATGATCTGGCACCAAGAATCCCGCAGTAGACCAATACATGAAGCCATTGTACACGCAGGGGATATACAGTGGCATTCGGGGAGTCAGCATGATCAAGCCCTGAGCCTCGCCGGAGCCGAAGCATTACATGCAAACTGCACTGATGACTCATGCACAGTAATGTAAATTCATATCCCCAATCCCCATTCTCAGTTTGTATGAGTCGTTGCAAATGCAGTTGCAAGCACAGCCATGCTATTGCCACCTATTGCCTCTAGTTTCCCCGCCTGCCAAAAGTTGTCAACCACAGGAAGGAGCATGAAGATGTAGTCATTGACGGTGCCTACTATGAAAGTGGCAACCCAAATCCTCAGATCCAAGAAATTTCAATGCCAAAAGGGCTGCCAAAAGGGCTGCCAAAAGGGCTGCCAAAAGGGCTGCCAAAAGGGCTGCCAAATGGCCTGGACAGAATGACTCCCATCTCCTTTCTTTTCAGCCAGGTTTCAGCATCAATCGCCTTTCCTCTTTGGCGTAGGATTCGCAGGCTGCATGAAGAAATGCAAACCCAGAGAGCAGAAAGAACAAGACCTGCACCAAGGCCCCAATGCGCTGATATTTTCACACACTGGCACTCATAGGATGGGGATTTCAACAATTGTTTGTTTCTAGTCTCAAGCCCTCCAGAAAGGGGATCATTCAAGTCATTCAGCTAGACAATAAATAAATTTCACCCAGCCAAGTAAGCCAAAGGAAGCAGCCGGAGCAGCCGAAGCAGCCTCTGCAAATACAAAGGATGGATGATGCGCCAGTTGCTGTTCCAAAGGGTTGAAGCTCCGCCACGGCCACCTCCGAGCTCAGCCCGGTCGGGGATCAAATGAGCACCACACATCACCACAAAATCACCGATCTGATCATCTTAGATCCTTCTACTGGGTGCTGGACTGGTTATACTCTCGGAAGTGCTCCAAGAACAACCATGACCTTATCTTTTGAGGATCGGAATAAGGATATGTTAGAATTCCAAAATTCGAAGCACTTAGTTTCTTGCAATGAATCCATCTCCACACCCACCACGATGATTGTGCTAAATGTCTGGATCCGTGTATTCAAATTCCGCATTGTGTCAAGCAACAACTGCATTGTTTTATTGCATTTAGTTGCCAAGTCTACCCTGATAGTCAACATGAAAACGTTTGCACTTTACCCAATTGTAGGAGTATCATGATTGGCGCAAGAGAAACGACATGATTGCAATCCTGCGAGCCAAAACAGCTTGCCAAAGGCCAATAATTCCCATATTTCGACATGTTTGTCACCATGTTTATGCCGTTTTCCCACCTCCGTAGGCAAATCATAGATGCTGGGTTTTGCCTGGAGGGCCAAATGGTCTTCTGAAATGGATATCATTTGCGGACCTTGATTCTGACTCAATCAAAACGCAGTTGAAATGAGGATTAAAAAGCGTGAAAAAAACATTTTTTGGACAACTGGGCATTGCATCACCATGAACTCACCCAGAAGCCTTGCCAATGTCGTCCTGCATGCAACCAATTGGACCAAATGAAACGTGTTTGACGTGTATATTGTGTGCCTATTCCGACTGAAGGGCGGTCCTTCACCAACACGGCATTCCCTGATTTATTGCAATATGCCTGCAAATGACCAAGAAAATCGACAGTGTTGCAGTGAAAACACAAAAAAAATGTTACACCGAACTCATGTAATACAAGCATCAGGGTTTCCATGCCTCTGACATAGTGCTGGACGCACTGCCTACCAACGGAAGCGCCGCACAAACGCAAGCAGTTCCGGTCTGAAATTTGTTTCGAACCAAATGTGCACAAAACACATGGAACCTATCCCCATAGCCAATCAACAAACAAATGAAACTATATATGCAAATGAATACGCATACACAAAGCTGGAACTACCAACCACCACGCAACAAATTGTAATCTAAAAATCAATATACATCCCAAAAAACCACAGTGAACTCAATACAAATTCGAACAAAAATCAATCAATGCTGATGTGTTCCAGTTTTAATATCTGCAGGTTGGGTTGAGTTTGTGGTAAGAAACGTCGACCCTATCACCATTGGAGAACAGCACGCGCAACATACATGTGTTTGTTCGTACGAACCTAATTTCACAGACACGATGTTGCGATTGCAATGTTGAAATTGGTGAAACTGGTTTTTGAAAAACAGTCTAAATTCATGTGACACCTGTGCCATGATGGAAGTTATGGCTCATGCACAACGACGCATTTTTTGAAGATTGGGTTCGTCTCGTGTTACATCTTGGAACCATTGCGCTTATGTGCTGTGCATATTTGTTTGACATTGTTTCCATTTCATTGCATGGCGATTGTGCGAACATTTCTGCCGGCCTCAAAAAAATTCCACGTTTCACCCGACGATTTTTAGGAATGAAGAACGAACTGCACAATAATGAAGTTGTGACGAACCGCGATTAAAGAACGGCAGATTAACACAACAGGGCACAATCGAGAACATTGTCAAGCACGGTCCAAAACACCGTCAGGCGTAGTGCTGCAAAACTGTGTGCAGCACCTGTTCGCAACTCCTTTCATCTCGTTGCAACTCGTCCCAACTCTTTTCACATTTTTTCAACTCTCCACACCTCTTGTCACCTCGTCTCGCCTCTTCTTGTGTCACTTGACCCTGCCTCAACGTGCACTTGACTTGATTTTGCAATGCAAAAGGGTGCTTCAAACCCGTATCTCAGCGCCTGTTACGGTACCAGTGTAGGCTGTCGAACGTGGAATGGATTGGAGTGCAGAGTGTGGAGTGTGAAGGCACGGTTTGAAGTGGGGATTGTGGACTGCAGTTTCACTCTGATTGGATCCGTGTTCTGTAGGTTTTTCACCTTTGACAACTTTCCTAGCCTTTTTTTTTGGCGTTTTTTTTGCTTGAAATCGTCGTTTTTTCCTTCATCAAATTAAATTTCAACAGACTCAGCATCAGCGACACCACCATCATCATCATCATCATCATCATGCTGAGATTCAACTGGTGCTTCCTCCTCAGGCGCACTGCTCTCAGCCACCGAAGGGGCAACCTCCATCTTCATGACAACTCACAAATTTTGCAGGACATCGGGCTGCAGTTCCGACATGTCTAAAAAATGTGAATTGATCTCAAGAGGAATCTGGGCCATGCAAGGCTCCAGCAGACATGCCATCTCTCTGAGCGAGCGGGAATGTCCAAATGCGCCCATACCACAGGATTCTTTTTGAACAGAAATTGGGTTGTCAGCGACCCGTCGATCGATTGCATAGCAAAGTTTATCCTTCACGCCTGGAGGTGGGATGGGTTTGGGGGGTCAAAACCTCCAGGCAGGGAGAAACATTGCCCCACCCATCCACAATTGAATAAAAACGATACGGCGGGAAAAACAAATGTCAGTGCTCTCACGACAAAGTTACGTAAAAGTTGTCCACACAGATTTGTGATTTCTAACGAAAAGAAAACCGGGTTTCAGATTTTGTCTGTTTGCCAAATTTGAAGTTTTGGGCCACAAGACTAGCGAGGAAAGCATCAGACAGGATACCGCGTGAGGCAGGTGCGTAGACAAGAAGGACACAAGAAGGGGGGACGACGTGAGGACGATGGCAACCCACCTGTGAACCTAATTAGAGGCGTATCACTAAATTGAGCCGCTTCTTTTTTCGAACAAGGTTCACCTCACGCAACCCCACTGCATTCAAATCAAACGGAAAGTCATAGCACTTCATGCAGAGCTAGCCATGTATAGGATCCAGCGGAGAAGCCCAGGATGTCGATCTGCCGCCTCGTAGCTGGCACGGAAAATGCATGTCGTCCAGGGTAGCTGACCATCAGGTGCAGGAGCTTACTGCTCGGATGCAGGAGCCTGCAGATCGTTCGCGCCGCAGTAACCCAAGTAGTGTGCACCGGTCTCATGTGTGCTGGGAGGGCATTGGTGTCTTGCAGCAACTTGATAACGCTGGTCAGCAGGACATATGGGTTTTTGATGAGAATGGTAGGGCAGCAGGTTCTTATGACGTTTATTTTCTTGAAATTTTCGGAACCTGTCCTTCTTGGTCGGCTGCCACTCTTCTCCGGGACTCCAATCTGTTCTGCAGCATGTTGCGTACATTCCCGGTAGTGTCTGTTGCGGTCGTTGTTCCGAAGGGAGACGATTTGGTCGTACTGCTTCCCGTCCAATAAATGCGGCGATTTGGACACTTGCAACTCCAAGCCCTTCCCTGTCAGGGCCGCGATGGCGCCTCTGTCAAATTTTTCGGACAGGAAAAAGTGGATCCCATCATCCACCTCCTAACAAATAGTAAATTAGTCCTTCGTGGACTGCGGCGTCTCTACTGCAATGACTTGCTTAATCTACCAAGAATCCGACATGCTATGGGTCTTCGGCAAACTTGCAAATCAAGCCAGTTGAGAAACTATAGGTCAAAAAAAATGATGGTAATTCATGGCTTCGTGCATGGTTGTCTGGTGATTGGCACTTGGGCTTGTCAGCAACACCTTTTGACAAAGGATCCACAGTTCTGCTTTCAAACTTTCGAATTGTTTGAGCACGAGCTTTCGCCCGGTTCTTGAATGTCATGAACAGCCTGCACATGCAGTCCAGAAGTTCATGGAATAAATGAAATGCGGCGTCCTGCCCCCCAATGTGCAAACCTTGTGGCATCGGCGTGTCTGCGAATCAAAAAGAAATGTGTTTGTCGCACAACACAAACAAGATGTGGGTCTTACCGTCAACGCACCTCTTTTGCACTTCGTCCGCACGTCGTCTCATTTCCAAAATCCCGCGCAAGTCCAGTACAATATCTTGTTTGGGCCACATTGACCTTTCACAAGCCCATTCACAAGTTGAAGGCTTCGGATCTCATCATACTTGAAATCTTTGTCCAGTGTCAGTTTTTGGCCACTGCAATCTGGACTCAGTTCCATATTGGATTCGTCACAATCGTGCGTGGCTTGCACATACCAGCAAGGTGCCACGTAGTTGAAACTGCTGCACAGATTCAAATAAATCCAATGCTTGCTAGCATCCTCCAATCATTTCAGCAGGTTGCACATGTTTATGAACATGGCGACTACCTAAAAATATGCCTATACCTTATTTCGGACACGGTTCACCTCACGCATCCCCACAGTGCGCACTTGACTTGCGTTCGACTCAAACGGAAAGTCTGGTTCGGAATACCTCGAAAAAACAAACGTCACAAAAACCTTTTGACCTTCCAGTCTCATCAAAAATAAAAAACGCGCTGAAAACATGCAGGACGACATAGAAGGAGGAAGAGGAGGATTAGGGAGGCAGAAGGTAAACCAGTCAATAAAATATAGAGGCCCTCATCTGGCAGGTGGGCAGTGATGTGAACTAGTGCGTTGTTTGAAACCATGGCAGCAAGAATATGTAAGCGGCAGCATGAACGCTATTTGTTCATGGACCTAAATGTGAGAAAGCATGTCTCATTGAGTTGGCGCAGGCTTCCAAGGCACTCGCCATGCGAAGGAATAAGGAGCGTCCCCGCTGCGTTCCATGCGAAGGCTGGCTGACAAAGCATTCGAAGAATAGATTGCAGCTAGGTGGCGCCTGGCTTCTCTTGAGTTGAAGCACTCATAAAGCTTTTGGGTCATCTCCAAGAAGAATCTGGCGGTGAAAAACACGGGCTTGGCCTTTTTGCCTCTGGAAATCAATGCTCCAGGGGGCGTGCGAGCCACATCAGAATCGGTGACAGGAAAATACTCCTTCCAAGCTTCATCGGGTTGAGTTGCGCCAAAGGCACTCTGCTGGCGAAAGTGCCAACATTGTTGCATGCACGACATCGCCACGGTTGCATAGTGAAGGGCACTGGCAGTGGCAAGTCTAGCAACCATTGGATGTTCTCATTCCGCTTCATGTGCTCCACATGGTGCGTTTCTCCAAACTCAGCAGCGGAACGTAGATGAATGTCAAGGGCGGCTGGCCGGACAACAACTGGATCTGCGGCAGCACTTGGAAGCAGAGAAAGAAGCTGAACAGGTCGGCTGACAGCATGATAGGCAGCAAGTATGACTTTGCACAAATCTGGGACGTGGAGACCACCATCTGATTCTTCTTTTTCTTTCCGCAAGCGCAGGACGACTTGTCTGCCAGATTTCAAGTGTATATCATACTTGTATTGCACATCTTTCAGCTCCGACAACTTGCATGTGCGTACTTGTCCAAGCCTCCACCGCTGGCCATGCTTGTCCGGAGAAGATTGTTCGATGATGGCAACATCTGCTGTTGGCTGATTGTAGCGCAAAAAAGTGCCTAAGACGAAGACTTCCTGGCCGCACCAAACATTATCCAAGCCTCTTCAGGCTTTGCTTGCGGTGTTTGAAGCAGGCTCTGCAGCATCATCATCAAAATGAAAAATGCGTGTATCCTTGTGAGCACAAGCAAAGCAGGTATCGTCCGACCCACTTGCAATCGAGCAGCAAAATCTTTGTCCGAGCTGGCCGATGTCTTCCGTGCCGATTTGCACGGTCTCTCTACAGCGGCACCTGCTTCCTCTAAAGGGCGCTTTTTGCGCAGCTGGGCTGGCACAGCGGCTTTTGTGGATACTTTCTTTTTGGGCATTGCGTCGCGTGTGCTGATTGCTTAGGTTTGAGTGAAGAATTGCGTCATGCACCAAGCTCAGTGAAACAAACATGGTTGACCATCCACTGAGGCAGTCATGTTGCGTTGCACTCCAATGGCATATGTATTGTGAAGTGGCGCGGTTCTGAAACACAAAGGAGGTGCTACTTATTTTGGGCAGGTAGCGCAAATTCTAAACTTATATCTTCTTTGTTGTTGTGGCAATGCCAACAACTTCGTGTTGGGAGTTGGCTGCCTTAATTTTTTTTGCCAGGTGCACGAATTGTTGAGATTGGCGTCTAATGGGAAAGAGTTAATTACGCGAAGGCATCCCTTCCAAGCTTCAAAGACTCGCAGAGTTGCAACACAGCAGGGCTGGCTGAAATGGCAGACCATGCTGCAACTTCATAGGGTTGCGCCGTCTTGCGGGGCCCTCTGGCTGCTTTCTGAGCATCGCCAGCTTGAGGAGCGGCAGCTTGAAGCAAGATACCAGCTTCATGCAGTTTCTGAGTTGCTTTCTGAAGCTTCTCCGCTAAGGCTGGCATTCTGCGGTAAGGGTTGCGATTTTTGAACTTGTCCCTGAGATCCGAGAGGATGAAGCTAGAGCGAAAGGGGCAAGCCTGGAGCACAAGATCGCGAAGCATCTTTTGCTCTGCTCCTAAGTCATCATCTGCACGCTGCGGTCTGTCCGCACTCTCCAACTTTCCTGCCAACGCAGAAATTGCTTTGCGTTCATCAGCATGCAATGCAGATTCTTGGGAGCGCATGAAGCGATAGTAGCCGGCATGGAGCTGGAGCACTGCGGCCATGAGTTCCATAGGCTCGATGGTGTCTGTCCCTGTGGGAACTGGATGTTTTCCGACTGGTTCAAAGTTTCAAGGTGTTGCACCTGGCACGTTAGAGAGTTTAAAAAAAAAAACTTTTGCTAAAGAGATAAGGACACGGGGAAGGAGATAGGAAAATAACGTTACATTATCTTACATTACATTACATTACATGACATGACATTACATTACATACATTACATGCATTAACTACATACATTACATGCATTACATGCATGACATACAAACAGTAGCAACTCTGCGCGCCTGTCGCATGATGGAGGAGGCATTTCTCAAAATGTCTGAGAAGGCGAACTGGATCTTGATTTCAAACCAACGGCAGACCTGAACACCAGCAGATGCTTGGCCCGGAGGATGGTTCTCAGCATTGTTTGCGCCTGTCCCGAGCAGTGGATGTACACTGGGTGCTGGTTTGGTCCCAAAAGCATGAGTCTTATGTTAACCGCTTCCAGCCAGATCCTATAAAACAATGGAATATGTTTTCCTCAAAAAATGTGAAAAAATGTAAACCAAAAAAGCAACCAGCCAAAAAAAATATATCAAAAAGCAGAAAAAAACATGCAAAAAAATGCAAAAAAAATGCAAAAGCAAAAGGAACACATAAAAAGCAAAACTTCAAATCTCAATCTGCATTTGGTCGCGAAAGCAAATACCTGACCTCATGCAAACAAATATTCAAATTACCAGCAGCAAGCAAGAAGAACATGGAGCAAAAACTTATTCCTTCTATTCTAACAATGATAATGATGTGATTAAAAAT
>Ga0126342_10008588_pt1 | contig 18314 bp, 15 predicted proteins | sample Cyp1metagenome_FD_92528 | JGI IMG/M metagenome (GOLD analysis project Ga0126342, IMG submission 92528) | Coral microbial communities from Lord Howe Island, Old Settlement Bay, Australia - Cyphastrea 1 metagenome | ecosystem: Host-associated > Invertebrates > Cnidaria > Coral ... | reverse complement strand
TCATGATGAAAAAAATGTATTTTACTAGGGTTTTAGACCCTCCAAATGCATAAAACATCGGTATTTACAGTGTTTTATCATCATTTTTAATGAAAATTCACTCCCCCACGGGGTGCCGCCCTCCAAAAGTATGGGGCACCATCTTCTATGCGAAATCTCAAGGGTACTGCAACCATCGCCAACAAAAACTCGCCGGAAAATTCAGGGTGCAGAAACTCCAATGAAGATCTGCAGTGATTTCACCGGAAATAAAATCGGAACATATATCTGGCTGAAATTTCATATTGCAACCAACAACTGAAAGGGTGGTCATTTTGAGGATGACTCCCCTTATACTAACCATTTCAGTGATGTCTCAGTGATCTCATGTCCCAATAATTCAGCCAATGAGAAACGTGGCTAGAGATCTTAAAGTCCAGTTCATGGCTAGGATTTCATACAGGCTTCACTCTCCAAAACAATATCAGCAACATTAGTAGTTGAAGGAAAGATGTGTTTGTCCGAATGATCTTCGGTATAAGATGGATGTACTCAGTGTGAAGTCCAGCTACACCCTCACGTTGTTGCGTGAAGATGTATAGTAATCTCGCTTCGGATGCTGCAATATGCATTAATTAAACAAAAAAACATCGCATGATCTGGGAAAGCGTTACAAATTAGGTCTTAAGGTTTGACCCACATCCATTTCTTGGCATTGTATGCATCCATCAAATGTCCACCAATCATGTACCCAATATATGCCCATAATCATCCACCATCATTACAGATTCTGTATATTGTTCATTCCAAGGTATAACTATATTTAGGAACAAACAAACCGAAGTGGGGGGGATCACCACATTCTCAAACACCCATTTCTAACCTGCGTGGACATCAAGTCCTTGTTCTTCTTATCCTTCGGCATCGCGTCAAAGTCTTGGGATCTTTGCCTGACCGGACATGGTCCTGATACGTAGTCAGTGACCATCTCGCTGATTCTTAAAATGAAGGTTGAAGGACCCAATATCATCAAACATCATCAAAAATCGTATGTTGATGCTTTTTGGAGGTTTCCTAAAATGGGGGTACCTTCTAATCATCCATTTTTATGGCATTTTGCAGTATAAACCATCCAGCATCATCCAGCTATTGGGGTACACCGATTTATGGCCACCAAAACCTCCAGCTACGGGCATTAACAAAAACTGGTCGTAAAAAGCGAACATGTTTAACCACTAATGCACATGTATACTGTATATTGTATATTGTATATATATACATATAAACTATATCAGTGATTACATCATTATGGATGTATATATATATATATATTCTTGTATATACAAGAATATATATATATATATACACCTCCATAATGATGTAATCACTGATATAGTTTATATGTATACATATATATATACACAGATACATTCATAATTATATACATATATACATTATTATATAGAGTATCTATGTATCTATGTATCTATGTACCTATGTACCTATGTATCTATGTATCTATATATTGTTGTATCTATGTGGTTAGATAGATGGATGGATAGATAGATAGATATATAGACATATAAACAGACAGATGGATAAGATGGATAAGATAAACAAAGATACGATAGATAAGAAAGATAAGACAGATAAAATAAATAGGATAGATAGGATAGATAGGATAGATAAGATAGATAAGATAGACGGGACAGATACGAAAGATAAGGTAGACAAGATAGATAAGATAGATAAGACAGATAAGATAGAAAAAAAGAAAAGATAGATAAGACAGAGAAACGGTAGATAAGATAGATACGATATACAAGTAAAAAGAAAAACAATAATATAAATATTGCATATATATATATATATCGATAAATAGAAAGATCGATCGATAGATAGATGGATTGATTGATGGATAGATAAACTATTTGATTGATTATTATAATTATATATTTATTATTAAAAAACAAAACCATATAATATAATATATATATAATATATATATATATATATTTACATACAACCCAACATAATACATAATATGTAATGTGAAATAAATAAACAATATATGATAAATATTAAGAATATACATATATATACATATATTTATATTAGTATTTATATATACTATACATATTTTGTCATATTTAAAAACTACGTTCTGTCTCAAGATGTTCTGCTCCGATGGCCAAAATAATGCAACTATTGCTTGTTGTTTACCTTTTCATGATGTTTTTGCTGAATATTCCCTTTCCCACACAGTGACGGTGGGTGTAGGATTGAATAAAATTGGGTACCCTTAAATCCATTGCTTAATCATCATGCTTCCCATTAAAGTTGCTGCTGAGGGGGGGGTATACTCCATTGATTGACTTAAATGGATACCAGTGAAACCTACTTGATATGATTTTTACACGTGTCTGAACATGGTTTCTAAAAGCCTCAAAATACCCTATTGGATAGGTTTAGTGGTTATGGCAACCAAATATACCACGCATGAATGACATTGATGGCGCCTCAACTGTGATGGATATCTTCAGGCGCCATGCATTCGACGGCCATAGTGACGTCACAACAGCTTCGGTTGAGATTGTGCTAGCGATTTGGAATTTGGGTTTCTCCGGAAATAAAGGCTACACCATCTTTAAATCTCAAGTTTGCTACACCTCTTGTCGTGGGTTCTTATCATTTTCCACCTTTTTCCGTCAAAAAAAATGGGGGTACATCCCCCATTCGACACATCTTGGTGGAACACTGACCTGGATGTGAAGATCCAGGGTGAAAAAACTTGGGATGGAAAGGTGTAAATTACTACAATGTGAGGCCCCCAAGATAGCTAAGTTGGTGCCAATAACTCCAATAACTATGGTTTATGGTACTTATAACTATAGATACTGGGGCTTATAAACCAACTTATAACTGGGGGGCCTCACATTGTATGTTTCAGTTGAAAAACAAAGCTAGTAATACTAGCAATGATACGACACCACCACCTAGTAACTGCAGCTTTCCCAGGTTTTCCTATGTATAACCCAACTTCACCATTTCTGACCCTATATACTTCTGCGCAGAGATGACATGCGATGACCAGCAACGGCAGCCCAAAGTTTCCCAGAAGCTGTTCGGAAGCCTAGATCTAGGGCCTGGGTTGTATATGTATGGAGGGCTCCTAAAATGGGCTCCTAAAATGGAGGTACCCCAAATCCCAAATCCTCCAAATTAGACCATTTTTAGTATTGAGACCGTTTTGGTGATCCCATATTTTCGTCATATTTCAAATTGTCTCTATATATATATGTATATATATATATATATATGTATATATATATATAAATAAATATATATATATAAATATATATATATGTAAACTCTCACATGAAGGATAGTAACCCATTCCTGCTTGCATTCAAAGGCGAACATTCCAACTGTCCAACTGTCATCTCCGCTATGTCCTCTGAGGTTGAAAGATGCAGCGTGGCGTCTCCGTTTACGAAATCACATACGTTGGTGAACATAACTCCAACAACTATTGCGCATGATACTAATAACATCTTGTAACAAACTAGTCTTCATGCGGTTTAAACCAACAATCATCACCATTGCGGTGACTATCAAAATCATTGGCAAAAGGCACATGAAAATTGAAAAACATGGGACACCAAAACATATATCGTCCATCCTCAGAGAAACTTTTCTCGGCTTTTCTCTCCTCACTTTTTTCGTTTCAGGTGTTTTCTCTACTCTTGACTATCCCCATTCTTTTGGAAGGGGCATTTTTTTTAATATAGAGACGGAGGCCATGGTTCCCATCAGGACTCCCAGGTTCCCCGCGTGTTGATGCGATTCAAAGGCGATCGATTCTTCAGATGATTCTGTAACCTGGGCGTTGGAAACACGGCGAGGGAACTGGGGGATTTGACTCAGAAGTTGATGGATTTGAGGAGCTGCAGTAAGGGTCCCAAGAAGAACAAATGCTGGTTGAACGGAATTTCATGGATTTTCTGACTTTCGAAAAAAAAGTGCTCGAGTTCTGCTACGAAGAGAATTTTAAGATCTGTTAAGAACACAGGAAGGTGTTTATGCACTCTTGATGGTGGACGTGAATTTCCCAAGTCACTTCTGAGTCACAAATTGATTGATGTTCATCCGTCTGTCTAGACAGAGGCTTCATGCGCCCAAAAAAAGATGTCCAATTTCGAAGGCATCTTAAGTGGTCCAAAAGAAAAAACGAAAAGGTCTATATATATGTATATGTATATTATTTATTTATTAAGTATTATGTGTTTAAATATATATATATATATTATTGAATATTATTAAATATAATATATTATTAAATATCAGTTATTATTAAATAACATATTGCTAAATATTATCTATTATTAAACATTATTAAATATCATATATTATTAAATATCATATATTATTAAATATCATATTGTTAAATTATATATGAAATATATTATAATGATTTATAGTGTATATGAAAATATACTAAAAAATATATATTATTACATGTTTGTATATTATAAATATTTAAAAATAAATATAAATACACATATATATATATATTATATTATATTATATTATATTATATTATATTATATTCCTTCCAATTACTATACTTTTGATGATTAGCTCGTGTCATCACAAGAGTTGCCGCATCCGTGCCATCACCTTTTCGCAGCATCTCCGATGATCCACACAGGAACCAATGCTGCGAACGCGATCAAAATCAAACTCCCCCGCCCCAACAAAATGGAATCGTCATGGATAGAGTTCATCTATACTTGTACAGTTAGATCATATGAATATTATGCAGCAACAAGTTGGAGCAACAAGTATGAGTGGGTAGAACTTCATGGAACCTGGATGGTTTGTGTCAAGTCCAGTTGACTCCGTCTCTCGCCATCCCCATATGCCATATGACTGATGCTTATAGCTATTTATAGCTGCAAGGCTGATCTACCATGGGATGCCCACGTTCTCGAACGACCCATCTGGATGTAGTTTTGATTCCCAACCATTGTCGTTTTGATTCCCGACATTTTTTTTGAGAGCCGTTCTTTTTATCTGGTTGGTGGTTGAGCCATCCCTCTGAAAAATATGAAAGTCAGTTGGGATGAGTATTCCCAATGTATGGGAAATAGAACATGTTCCAAACCACCAACCAGTTACAGTATGTTGTTTCTCCGTATCAATCATGGCTAAATGGTGTGCCTTGGCTTGCCATTTTGGGCCATAAAATATCATCCGTTTCAACACAGGCTGGTCAACTTTGATATTCCATGACTTGTTTCAATACCATAGTTAAAAAGTTAAAACATCTATAGGATGTGAACCAATGATAATTTCTCTGGTGTTGCAGCAAGGGCTCCCCTGGTACAAGTTGGTTTATAGCCCCATCTCATCTAAGCCCCATCTCATCTAACTATATGCACAGTATGTATCATATTGTATTATTAATATCTATATATATATAAATAAATATATAAAAATAAATAGCTGCATGATGATGGCCATAAACCATAGGTGTACAGTTATCAGCGAACTTAACAGCTCTGAACTGGGGAACCACCGAGTGTATCCTCCACGGAAGGATTTTGACCCCGGAAACCGCTGGCCATAAAGGCCGGCCGTTGCGCTTCGCGGTGCTGGGGAGAAATGGCGGTGATGAGAGCGTCGGCTGCGACAAATGGAATGGAAGCTTGCAAGATCGCCAATGTACACCCCGAGAAATGGTCAATTGTTTGATGTTTTTTTTGCGAATCACCATATTAGTATATATCAGTTATATATTGTTCCCTTTCTTCACACGTCAATACATATGGGTAAGGTTACCCCCAGTTATTTGACATAGAAGCCCACGATGGTTTATGCGAGTTGGGAGGAAAATCATCTTCCACACCCAATGTCTGGGGTTCCATATTTTCTTTGGAATGTATATACTTTGATCGATCATGGAGTTAGCTGGCTAAAAACTTGGTTCTATCCCCTTGTACAGTGAGTGTTTGTACCTACTAGCACATTTAAGTTACTCCATGGTTCATCTAAGCAAGAGGCCATGCACCAAGCATATTTTCGTGTGAATCTAATCCTAGACCTTCAGCAGTCACAACAACACCAGAAGGATAGCTGGAGCTGAATATATAGTTGTATGATGTTGTATGATGTAGATACACCGATTATACTGGGCAAACAAAGTCAATTTCATGTCTGCTTTGGTGTTGTATTCCCGCATATACAGTAAACCCAAAAAAAAAACATTCACTCTGTCAACCAACGGTTACCAGCAAATTTGGGCGTTACTAAAATAAACACAAATGAACTTGTCCAACCGGCACTCCGAAAAATCTGCTTCGGGAGGTTGGCGCGGATGGGGTGCTTTGTCAGGTGCTTGTATATACCACACGCACAAGCACAAACCGGAAGCAAATCGATGAACAGTGAGCAAAAACGATGATTTTGGAATGGGATATTCAATCCCATTCAGTTCGAGTATGATTCAGGATTCAATCACATCCTCACCATGGTCATTACCGCAACATACCATACATCCTGAGGAGATGAACGTACCTTGGCAGGTACCTTAGCAGGTACCACGGTACCAAAACATCCCCCAACCTCCCAAAAACCAGTGGATTTCCATCAGAACTATGATACTTTCGATGATACCTACGTAGCTTTCCACCACAAAAAACCTTTCAGCTTTGTACCTAACAATGTGGGGCACTATGTCACTGTGATTTATTGTACAACTGTAGTCTTCATGGGATTTTTACAAAAACATTCACGGCTCACGTCTGTGTTCCCCACATTGAAGGACTTGAGATGAGCAGTGTTCACAATCCCCCTATTCCATTCTACTGGTTGGTTAAGAACGGGATTTCCCGTTCTTGGATTATTGTAATCCCCGATATATGAAGGGTAGTGAAGGGTAGTATAATCCCCGAACCAATCATCAACCAACCATCATTTATCAGTTATCAGAAATATTCTCCACTTATGTGCCCTATAAATTCCCACAATTTATCATATAACAGGTGGTATAACTAAGAAAGATGAGTAGATCGCAGCCACAGCTCAGATGAACAGATTTTCTCATCACCGCTGTTTCCTCCTCTATAGATGGGCCATCACAGATCGGCCCGGCTCGTGAGACATCGATCAGCGACAGGGTGCCGAAAAATGGCGAGGTTGGATGTGGGTGGCCCCTGAGGTACCCCTGAACAGTTGTAACCGGCTTATCATGATTCATCAGCTGAATTACGCAGGAGTTACAATCTCATTTCTAACTGTTAAGGGCCACAAGTGTATGGACACAACTTCATTTTCTGCCTAATAAGGAGACTTGAATTGTCCGGGAGATGGGTACTTGTGCCTTGAAACCCTATAAACATATCTAGAGGGAGCACCCACGACTGCTGCCATCATAATATTGCCTGGTTTCTTTACAATACCATCTGACAATCAATCATTGCCGGTATTCATGGCACTGTCCAAAACTAAGATAGTCCGAATTCCACGAGTTCTACAGAGTACTCATAGTTGTCCTTTTTACCTAAATACATGAAATACATCAGAACTTGAAGTCAATCCTTCATCTTCATCTTCAGACAAACCCATATCAACCATTGTGTTAAGATACATGAAAACAATCAGAACTTGAAGTCAACCCTCCATTATCGGACAAACCCAAAATGTTTGCTCATCAAATCCCCCATGTTTGGACTCATGACACCCTCAGATCTTCCGCGCGAGGACCGCTTTGATCCGATTGTGGCGCTGGTGCCAATCCGTCCTGCGAAGATAACAAGACGCCATGGACATCGCCAAATTTTCCAATGATTTTCATGTATAGACACAAGGGGGATAATAAATATGGAGATGGAGTGGTGTGCTATATGTTTTTTTGTCAGACATATCACCACTAGCATGATATTTTGGTTTGGTACCTGTTAAGGTTACTAGGCTCCCCAAACGAAACCGCGACAACGTTGGTGAACATAACTCCAATAGCTATGATTTATGATGCTTATATAGACAAGTATAGAGTAAGTATAGTATAGTATACTATAGTATTTTCAAATATGAGTAGTAATTATTAGTAACTTATTACGTAATATTACGTATTCATAGGCTTCATAAACCAAGAATCACATCACGTTGGCCCCCACAATTCCATTCATGTGTTTCCCTTCCACCAAACTGATTCACCGTTTCCTGCTGTAGTGATGTGACAACAACTTGCCGTGGAGCTCCATGGTGCTGCTACTGGATTTCAGATATCCACAGAGATCTGCCTGGGATGACCGTGGCATTGATGCCATCACAATATGGTCAGTCGATTGAAGCGCTTTACTCATGTTCAAAAAAAAACATCAAAAAAAAGAAACAACAAGGATCCAACATGGGCCATGGGGATTGACCGAGCAATTGGGATACAAGCAGGTTATCAACGGTTATCATGTTTTGTCGGCGGAAAGGTACCACGCAGAAACCCTTGTCATGGGGTCACCTCATGGATTTTTTATTCTCTCTCTGCACATGAAAATACACATGACACACAGATTTCCAACCCACCCTCCGGTAATCAAACATAGCAATTACTGTAGATGTTCCCTATACTTTTGAGAGGGTTTAAAGGGAAAAGCATCTACTGTATAAAATTGTGTGTTTTTCCATTGCGACGCTTGATTAGTGGAGGGTCAAAGATCATGTTTTTATGGAAAACTCAATTCGTAGCTCCCATGGGCTCGCCGTTGGCAGTAGTACCCCTATCGCTCCGGCACCTTCGTCGTAGAAAGTTAGGGTATGATTTGGGGGAAAAACGTTGCCGTACCGGAGCTGTTTGGATCGAGAAAAAAACGTCGCAGCCGAGACCAGCCGAGCAGCCACCGTCTTCTCTCCACAGTAGTCCGTCGCTTTGGGTTGGCTCATGCTTCCCGCCTGCACGACGGGGGAGGGGAAACAGAAAGAACAGAAACATCGCTTCAACGTCTTCTGTAGGCGTGGGCGTACATTTACATATATAGATGGTTTAGAATGGAACATCCTATTAAAATTGATGATTTGGAGTACCACCATTTTAGGAAATCTCCATATAATTTTGTTCATCAGTCGTTTAAGATGAGAATTTTCCGATCCCGATTGGTGATGCCCATCCTAACCCCGAGAAATGCCACGAAATGACTGATTTTGGGGATGAAACATGACATGCCCAAAAATGATATCAACATATATATGATAAATAAATAAACATATATATATATATACCACGTTCAAAGGGGTGCCTAATGAATTTCAAGAATTGAGATTCTTAAGGGGTGCCTAATGGACACCCCTTAGCGTTCATGGAGATGGCACACCAGAAAATGATGAGTTCCAACCCAAAATTTTCCAATCCCACCCGCGTGGCATCTGTGGTGCACCCGACTTCATTTTTGGCGAGAAGAAATGCATGCGTTTCTTTTCGCATCGGATTTAAAATGTTCCCAAATTTCAAGAAAACTAGTCAAAATTAACACGAAATAACACGCGCAGGGGTTGTTCAAAAAGCACCCGACACGTTTCTAAGGGGTGCTTATTAGACACCCATTTGCCTAAGGGGTGCTTATTGGACACCCCCTACCGACCGACACGACACGGCAGTGACATGCAATGACACGCATGTTTTTCTTGATTTCTCAAAAAAAACTCGTGACCACTTATGACCGACACGACACGGCAACGACACGAAATGACACGCATTTCTGAAAGCAAACGTGGTAAAATCGAAGAAAAATGCACATATTACTATGAATACCTCATTATCTGTTAGTTTGGAACCTTAAAAATTAAGGGGTGCCTAATGGTTACCCCCTTAAGAGGTGCCTAATTGAGACCCGTTTGTACATCCTATACATATATATATATATATATATGATATATGATATAGTTTTTATAATTATATATATATAATATATACATAACATATATGATATATATATATATATGATATAATATAAATAATATGGAACTCTCTGAAATCTACCAACTGGAAACAACCGTCAACCTTCCGGTGACCCCATGACGATGCCTCGGCATCGCTACTGATCCTGGGATCTGGCTTGGAATGGAAGCAACACATCTTTGAAATCGCACCGTAACAATCAAAACTACAACAAAAAACAACACATAATGGAACAACAGTAAAATAAAGAACATAACTTGTTTGCTGAAATGGTCAACTGGGCTTCAAAAAACTAGAACAACATATAAATATATATAAATAACGTAGACAAACAACGTTGAAGCCCAGTTGACCATTTCAGTGTGGAACCACTGCTGTTTCAACAGCACTGCGAATCATCGCAGCGCCTCCCTTTCTGTTTCCGGTCCTTTGGAACGTCTCCTGGGCCAAATAGAAGCCCAGGTCGGTTTTGTTGAAAGCCTGGGCGGTGAAACGCTGGGTCCAACATGGTGCGTGCTGGTGCCAGCCTGGTGAAGAAATGATACAAGATGTGCAAACTGGTGCCACAGTGAGCTAAATCACGACTTCTTGGTTTATTTGACTAGCTAGGGTTGATGATGATTACAAACTCTTAAAAATATAGTTCGATAGGGGCCACAAACCAGCTATAACCAACTATAGGCGACCAAGGACGGTTTAGCAGTTTACCCAAGATATCACTGGCATGGTGAATCTTCCCTCTGCCCAGCAACAAGTCGATTGCTGCTGCGCCGGCGCTCCGTCCTGTGACAGGGATCGACTCAAATGAAGGTCATTGATATGGGTTTAGATTGATGAGCTCGTAGAATATAGTATTAACATAATATATGTTGTTAGATGTTGATAATTAATAACTATTCTGAACTAATATGGATTTAGCCAACACATCATAAAAACGCACAATGTTCCGTTTGATTGGTGTAGCCACAGCCAAGTTGATAATTTAAGTTGTGGAATCCACTGGTCTATTTCGATGAACGCATGAAGATCATGAAAGTGGTGTTTGTTTTTTCCATAGCGATGTCAAAAATTACAAGAGTGTACCCAGTTGCCCAAAGAAGGGCTCCATCTGGGCAATTTGCGTCTGGAAAATGCTCCATGACCTCTAAGACAGTTTCTTTGGTAATGGGAAAAACGATGTTAAACCATAAACATAGGTTATTTCCCATTTACCATAATGGTAAACATGGGGGTACAGGAAATTTTCAGGAAAACACATTTGGATCGATTCCTGGGACCATTCTAACACCAGGATGCCATACACCACCAGCATATTGTGCTATGCACGAGGGTCTTTCCAGACGATCCATGGGACATTCCCTCAGTGAAGTAAGGTGTTCTTCCCCTTTTTTCATGAACATCTTCAATGAATGAATGTAAAGGTTCCTGGATGTGGGAATGCTATTCCCTTCCATGAAAGTGTCAAGTGAACCACGAAAAGGATAGCTTCATGTTAGTTCGTTCCAAGAGATTAGGTAAAAGTCCCAACAAATTCACCAATCAACTAGGCATCAAGTGCCATGTTTGAATGGCTCAAGTCTGCTGCGCCCGTGCCTGGAGCATACAGAGCTCCGCTCCAACAGCGACGGCGTGTCCTGAAAAGCACGGCTCGCCAGAGGCTCGCCAGAGCTGCGGCGGAGGAAGGGCGTGAGTTTCCAAAAGGCGAAAAAGCCCCGTGCTTCACCATTTATAACTGGCTTAGAAAAGCCCATTTCAGTGATGTGATATCATCAATTTCACCTTAGGAGTGAGTTCATCCGATCTACTGTGAAGATCCGCTGCAGTAAACCATGGGTGAATGGACATCTTTTAATGGTATATGTCATGGGAAAATCATGCGAAAATCATTTAAAAGTAGCTGGAAGTGGGAAGTGAAAGATGATTACTCCCCTGGTAATCTAACATGGTTAGCTGGGAAATCCCCTCTGCACAGGCGCTTCAATGGGGAAATGAACTATAAATACTGGAATTCTCCATTGCCATGTTTGAGTCCCAAAGGGTAACGCGATAATTGGATGTAATGTGATACTGATATGGGGATAATAATGAGGGGATAGTGAAATTGAAACAACGATATGCGGATTTCATAGATTATAATGGGGTGCAATTCATGATAGACAGTTAATGAGATATAGATGGGTATATAATTCGGTATATACTATATCAAACTTATTTTGTCAATCAATAATGAAACAAATCAATTGAATGTATTGTGGTATATGCTGATGTAGAGAGAAGGTGTATGACACTGGTGGGATTGAAGCCAGCAAAAAAAAAACAACCATAACATGTACCATCTGGTTATGACTAACATAGCCATGGAAGCCATGGCCCATAGAAATAGATGATTTTCCCAGCTAGAAACCTCCATTTATAAGGGATTTTCCATGGCTATGTTAGTCATAACCAGAGGCTATTTGCGGTCTGGCCATGAGTTGACTCAACGAACCACGGCGAGTCCATTTCCTGTGGTCCCATATGCACTAAGGCCATGGAAGATTCAGCCAGCAACGCGGCACAGATAGAGCAGCAACGCCCCAAAATAGGTACAATGTGAGACCCCCAGTTATAAGTTGGCTTATAAGCCCCAGTAACTATAGTTATAAGTACCATAAACCATGGTTTATTAATTTGGGTGGTACTCCTCCAATAGTCAAAATCTGATACTTAAATGGTATCACCCCAATTAAACAGCCGTTTGGGGTTTATTAATCCAGGGTTGACATTAGTATAGAACAATGAAGTTCACCTTGAAAGCATGAGGAAAGAAAACTTCTACGACATCGTGGGGAGAAAACATTACTATTTGGGGTTTCCTGTGGATATCTACTGTTATGTTTCAGAAAAGTTTAAGGATGGGCTAAAGAAACGGATCTAGTCGTGCCGGATTCAAGAATCCCGAGATGCATTCCGGGCGAACCCTTCCCGTCGCTGGTTCCGTTCTCCGCTTCGCCTCTTCAATGTCTTGCTTCATGGTGGTCTTCAAAGCCGTGACCTGATCGATATGTATCGATTCGCGTTCGCGTGGGATCTCAAGTGCCTAAGGGCCTATGGGTGAAGGGCCTATTGGTGAAACATGTATAAACGGCTTGGAATCTGTGATGTGTATGTCGTGTCACGATCCCTTTACTTTAGTGATGATTTTTTTTTGCTGTACTTCCTTCCCCGCAAAGGGATTTTGTATGGATTTTGTGATAATCCTTTGCCCGCAGTGGGAAAAACATGTGCCAATATGTGCCAATTGGTTTGGGGGCAGGAAAATCAAAGTGAAAGGATTCGTTCAGAATGGCGGCAAAGCCAAGCAGGCATGGCTTTCACTAACTGAAATCCCAGATTTTGACGTGGGTATTGTTGATAGGGGACAGGTCATAACAACCGCCAACAAACCCGTGGTACAACCCCCCGGTAACAATGAATAGACTGGAATCAACCGGTCACGGCGCATAGAAACATGTCAAACGGAATATCTAATAGCAATTTGAGAAGATTTTCACCAAGAACTTATTGGTGCTAAATGTAGGGAATGGATGGGTTGCTGGGGGTTGCTGGGATGATTACTAGTTATTGATAGTTATTGAGATGATTCCCATCCATTCCCTGCGTGCTAAGCACCACAGTTATGGCCCTTTACCAGTTATAAGTACTTATAACCCATTATAACCCCATTTATAGAATGTATAATCCCATAGAAATAACCAGTTGTAACTAATAGCCATGGCCATAACTGCAGTAAGAAACCTGCCATTTCTCCAGTCTGCTTCCCGCTGGATCCCCCCGACCGTCTGGTGCAAGGGTGCCAGGTAGTTCTTAACGTCCTGTCGTTGATCAAATTGCATTACTAAGACAAATGTCGGAAACCAGAAGTGTTTTGGGGGCCCAAAAAGATAGCTAAGTTGCTTATAACACTTATAACTTATAACTTATAACTAGGGTTTATCGGGTATATCAACGGTATATCACTGTGCTTAGTAGGATTCATAAACCAACTTATGTGTTTTGGGGTGCCGAATTTTGAGATCACTACGGCTCGTGACCTATTTGAAATGGATCTAGCGCCAAGGCCAACTATAGGATGTAACAATCACTTTTTTACTAGGCTCTCTTGTATTTGAAATGATCTTCTGCAGTTGTAGCCCTTAACCGTTTTACAATTGACTTATAACCTCATTTAAGTGTAATATAATTTATCATACATGTAACATTATATAACCTGAATTGCAGGAGTTAGTTCATCCCATTTATATCCATTTAGAACATTAATAGCGGGCCATAACTGTGAGTCATGGACACGTCCCCACCGTCCTTCTCAGCCCTGCGGTCACACTCCCACAGGGTGGATCGTTCCTGCATCAGGAGTTGAGCATGAGCAAACTTAGATATTGAGTACTTAAAGCTGATTAAAGCTTGCTGTCACTGTTGTTATAAACTACATGTTATTTAACTTCCTTAGATACCCTCTACCAAACTTAATGATATACAGTAACATTAAACGAAACACATATTTAAACCACTATGTTCCTGTGGTTAAAGTTGGTTACCATTTATCAGCATATTCCCCTGCAGTGATGGCAAACAAAAAGAACATGTTATTTCAACAATTGACTGGATTGATTTTTTAATCTATCAATTTACATGTTCATAAGATATTAGTCCATCATATTAGCTGTATACATCTACATACCATATTAAATCATCATTCATCATGGATTGGAATGCTTTAATTAATTGGATAAATGGTTTTTCCATGTTGGATAATCAATTTAGACTTCTATTTGGAAAATCAATGTTGATTCAGAGGGTTGATGCTCCAATAGAAAATGACATGTAATGTTGCACCAGTTATGTTGAAAGACAATCTTAGGACAATTGCAAGGTCATGTCCAGATACATATACTCCAAAGCAAAAGTGGCATTGCCAATACTCCTTCTTAGTGTGCACACACAAATACATAAAGTGACCCTTGTTCCACATAACAGGGACATATCAGTCAAAGTGTATCCATATCTGGTTGGTGGTTTCAACCCCTCTGAAAAATATGAAAGTCAGTTGGAATGATTATTCCCAATATATGGGAAAATAATCCAAATGTTCCAAACCACCAATCAGATATGTTTCTCCAAGGTCTTTGGCGAGCCGCCAAGCCCGTACCGCCCAACTCCTTCGTTCCAGGCATCACGTTTTGGAGCGTGGCGACCACCTACGTCGCAAAGCAACGCTATGTCCGCGAGATGTTTGTGTATGATTTTATGGCCATAAACCCTTGCAAACTAAATCCCATTGATCATGATAAATATCCATGGGATTTAAAAACAAATATTACTAGTCATCATATATGATTAATGTTCTGGTTGGTGGTTGACCTACCCCTCTGAAAAATATGAGTTCGTCAGTTGGGATGATGACATTTCCAATATAAGGAAAATAATCCAAATGTTCCAAACCACCAACCTGCCTGCTAACTTAGTGAAGCAAACCAACTTGGCTAACTGCATGGCGACACGGTTGTGTTCATATTTTGGTTTCGATTTTGGCAATAAACGGTGATATGTATACTGTGTACATCTACGTAGGCTAACAAATAGAAATATTTGGGTATGGGTCAAGTGATCCAGTACCATTTTTGACCCACAAAAACTGCCACTTTGTGACTTTGCGTCTGAAAAACTACCCAGGTTCAAGGGTTGGTCAATGTTGGTCATGTTCACAGTTGCAAAGAAAAAACACATCCAGGCTGAAACAAAACACATCACATGTCTGAAGAAATTGGTTGAATAATTCCTTGGGTGCAAGGGTATAAAGTGTCATGACATCTTTGTCATAATGAAGCCCTATCGATTTGGATCATGCATCAAGCATCCCGCGGTCCTAATGAAATAAGACACAGATACATTGCATGTGTGTAAATATATTTATATCATTTTATATCATACATGTTGAAGAATCATATGGGGATTTCCATAAACGGGGATACCCAATAGCTGGATGGTTTATAAGGGAAATCCATCTATAAATGGATGATTTGGATTGATTTGGGGATATCTCCATGACTTAGGAAACCTCCATGTAGGAATCATGAACCTCTTTAACACCTGCCATCCTGAAATCCTTCCCAGCGCGCCACTTGTTCCCAACGCTGCACCTCACGAATGGAGATGGAACCACAGCTTCGCACGTCCAGGAAATCAAAGGCATCGTGAGGGTCCTGCGTTTTGCTGTGAGGGATCCATACTCAAATGCTCCATGGTGCTGGAATATTTACCAACATTTGCCCTAAAAATCACCCAGTTTTGAAGGTAAATGTACCAGCACCATGGAGCATATTGGGATACATTTCAATATCAACGCGCGGATACGCGTGGAACCAAATTGATTACCAAATGTCAGCTACAGACAAATGCATGCAAATAGGGAATTTCACTGAGAGGGGAAGAAATGCATATGGATACGTGGAATTTGATAGGAGAACTAACAGTCCAGATTCGTAGATGAGTACCAAACGTCAGAGGCAATTTGAGTGAAGTGACCAAATGGTTTCTTTTGTCATCCCGGCCCTCTTAGATACGATATAAGCACAGAAAACAAACAACACCCGGAATATTAAATGGATTCATATGGGATATCAACGTACGTGAACAAGGAGCTGAGATGTGATGTTCACATATGAACCCAATTTATCACATCCCCCAGTGGTTTTTACTCGGGGCGAAAAAAGTTCTTGGCCTGTCCTCACACTTGATATCCAGCTTCTGCAAGAGCTGTGCGAAAGCCTGGCCCCGAGTCCGGGATCCGGTCAAGCAGCGAATGAGGAGTGATGGCTCTGCACAAAGTTCCATGCTCGCCATGTGCGAGAAGCAAAACTGCCAAGATGTCCAACAGACCTTTGATCAAAGCTCAATGGGCAGCAATCCTTTCATTTTCAGGTTCTGAATAATAAGCTAATCGTATCAAATTGTAGGATGAGTTTTTGGTCCTGCAGACTTGACGATAAAACACCAAGTCTGTGCATGGCTATATAATCTGATCGTCATTCAGCGTCGGTTGGGGACTGACGACGCTTGAACATGTTGAGACAACCATGGCAGTGCCTGGCAGGATGCTCAGCACCACTTCAGCTGGCGCATCTTTTCGGCAAGCGCGAAATTGTTGAGCGTTTCCAATGTGTCAGGATGTCCAGCATCAAGGGACCCTGGCATCAAAAAACTCTCGAGAAAGCAGCTCTGCGTCTTCCAACTGGCCTTCTTCTTGGAACTCAATCGCTAGTACCTCTAAATTGCTGACAAATTGCAATGTAGTTGAATGCTCGGCACCTCTGGTGCGCTTGCTCCCATCCACAGATGCCCTGTGACGCTGCAGCCTTCAGGTCGCCCATTGCTTTCAGGCAAGTCGCTAAATTGTTGGCGCATGCCGATGTGGCAGGATGCTCACCAAGGGTGCGCGCCCTGCCTCCCAAAGCTCTCCAGTAGAGCGGCTCTGCATCTTTCATCTGGCCCATTTTATGGAGGCAGAATGCCAAGTTCTTGATGCATGTCAACGTGTCAGGATGCTCTGCACCAAGGGTGCGGTTGCTGGCCTCTAGAGCTCTCATGTGCTCTGCATCTTTCAGCCGGCCCATTCCTTGGAGGCAAATTGCCAAGCTTCTGACGGATGGCAACGCTCCCTGCCCTCCAAAGCTCTCCTGTAGAGCGGCTCTGCATCCTTCCGGTTGCCAATGCGACTGATGTCAATGTGCTTCGATGCTCATCACCAAGGGTGCGCTCCCTGCTGTCCAAAAGCGTTGGCCATTGGCCAGCAAGTTCTTGCGACTCCATGAATTCGCCTCGGGCCCACAGAGCTACCCCTAACCGCTCTTGTGCAGTGACCTTGAGGTCAGGATTTTGTGCAGCTGATTCCTGTGCTCTGAGCGTGTCTAGCAGGCAAGCTCGAGCCACTGCTTGCCTCTGTCTTCGCAGCCTTCGTATTCGTGTGGAAGCCTTTGCGAACGCAATAGAACGAACAGTGATAGAGCAGCAGCTGCGGTTTATGAAAACAAGAGAGCAACCAACTACTTCCGAAGATCTCTACGCGGCTGACACTAGCTGCCCTCCCTGAACCCCTGCTAACCAGGCACTGTCAGATGTTTATCATCAAATGCTTGTCATGATCCTTTTTGTCAATGCCCATGCTTTTGTCATTTGCTCCAGGCTTACTATGCAGAAAAGGCCGTTAATGTCGTAGTACTGGCAGTGCAAGTGTGTACTGATGTGCCTCAGTCAGTGTGTGCACTGACTCACTGATGCACCAGATAATCACTGCGTTTGACTTTGAATGTATCTCATTCATGTTGTCGATTCTTAAAATGAT